>Ga0247782_1000484_pt1 | contig 22888 bp, 2 predicted proteins | sample UWRJL019104C5_FD_179928 | JGI IMG/M metagenome (GOLD analysis project Ga0247782, IMG submission 179928) | Plant litter microbial communities from Arlington Agricultural Research Station in Wisconsin, United States - UWRJ-L019-104C-5 | ecosystem: Environmental > Terrestrial > Plant litter >...
GTAGCTATTGCTTTTTTTTATTATAATATTACTAAATTATTTTATTTAAAGTATAACTTTTTAGTTTTTTTTTTATATTTATTTACTAACTTTTTTAAGTTAGTTAAATGCTTTAATAGTTTTTAAGTATTATATTTTATTAGCTACTTTTTTTATTTTATTAAGTACTTTTATTTTTTTTAGTTATTTTTATATTATATAATATTTTTAATAGCTTATTTATTTTATTTATTTTTTAAATTTAATAGTTTTGCTTGCTTGCTAATTTTTTTATAATTATTTTATAACTTTATAATAATATAAAAAACATTTTATATATTTTTATATATTTTTTAATAACTAAATATAATATACTTATAATTTAATTTTTTTTAAAACTTTTGCTTTAATATAAATAAGTGCTAGCTTTTTTTTGCACTTAAAATAAAAATATATAGTTAATAGCTTTATAATATTTTTAATATTATATTATTTAAATATATAATATTTATTATAATACTTTTATATAATTTTTATTACTTTTTTTTAATATTTATATAATACTTTTTATATTATATTTATTTTTTATAGCTATTTTTTAATTTTTTAAACTTTAAACTAAAGTTATTTTAATATATACTTAATAATTTTTAAATAATAGCTATATAAAGCTTTAAATAGTAAGTAATTTATAATTATATATTAATTATTATTATATGTAAACTTAGCTTTAAACAATATTTTTGCTTACTTTATTAGCTTATTAATAATATATATTTATAAGTATTTTTTTAGTATTTAATATACTTTTTTTATTTAATTATTAGTTTATAAGTACTATATAATTAATAGTTTTTTGCAAATTTTTTACTTATTATAAATTTTTTTTTAAAACTTGCTAGTAATAAGCTTATTTTTATTACTTATTATATTTTTTAATAATTTAAATTAATATTTTACTTTTTTATAAAGTATAATTATAAGTTTAGCTATATTTAATATTTTTATTATAAGCATAAATAAAGTTATTTTTATAAAATAGTTAATAATTATTAAAATTATATTATATATTAAATTATTAGCTTTAGTATAAAATAAAAATTTTATAATAAAAAATAAGCTAATTTTTTATTATAGTTAATTTAATAGCAAAAATATTTATAAATTTTTAAATAGCTTATATTATACCTTTTTAATTTTTTTATACTTTATATATATAATAATATATTTATAAATGTTTTAATTTAACTTTTTTTAATAAAACTTTTTTTATAAAAGTTTAGCTATTTTATTGCTTTTTATATCTTTAACTTGCTTTGATAGCGCAGTAGTTATGCGCTTGGCTACTATACGCTCTTTTTATGCGCGGTTGTTGGTTTAAATCCGGCTTAAGCCCTCTTTGCAAGTTTAAAAACTAGGCCCTGGCTATTAGTTCCTGCTTAGCAAAGGCAACTAGCTTTAACGTAGTGCCCCTTATGCTAAGGTTAAAGCTATAGTAACTTTGCTTACTACTATAAGACCTAAAAAAAAAGCTTGTTTGCTAATTGCAAGCTATTTAAGCTAAATAATAATATGCTTATTTGTTAATATAGTTAAAAATAGCGCTTGCTTTTTTTAACTACTTTATATTGCTAAACCTTATAGTAGCGATTAGCTAGCAAACTAAGGGCAGGCCTTTTTAAACTTGCTAAGTGCTAGCCTATACACTTAGCAGTGCTAATAAAAAGACAAAAACAAAAATTGTCTAAGCATATGCTAGTTAAATATATAAAGGCTTTATAAATATTTAAAAAAACTAAAAGCTAAGTTAAAAGCTATGCAATATTAAATTTTAAAGCTATATATATATATAAAAAGTTTTTTAGCCTTAAATAAAGCAATAAAAAGCTATATAAAAAAGGGCTTAATAAAAAAAAATATAAATAAAAGAAAAAAAAGTTAAAAAAGATTAAATTTAAAGTGTTTTGCTAGCGCGCTGCTAGCCTACTAGGTTTACTTTTTTTAAATATTATTATAATATAAAATATTAGCAAAATAGTTACACAGCCTAAGCTAGCTATGCAAATAAAAAAATAATATATTTTTAACTTTTAAGTTATTATAATATTAATATATTAGCTATTTAACTAGTGCTGCTTAAGCTAAAATAACTAGTTTTTTTTTTTTTTAAAAAAAATAATATTTTTTAATTATTAATATAATATTTTTTATATGTTTTAGCTTATTAATATATAATTTTTATTAATTTAATAAATATTAAGTTTTTAGTTTATAATTTTTTAACTATTTTATAAAATTACTTTAATATATTTAATTTAAATATTATTTTGTTTTAAGCTAACTTTTTTACTATAAAATATAAAACATATTAATTAGTTATAAATAATAGTTTTAATACTTTTTTATTTTATTAAAGTATATTTTTTAACTTTTTAATAGTTTGTTTTGCTAACTAAGTTATTATTATAATTTATGCTATATATAGTTAATAAGTTAAGCCTATAAAAATTATAATAATAAATTTAAGTTTTTATTTAATTGCAAATAACTTTGTAAGCAAGCTAGTAAATAATTAATAAATATAAGCGCTTAAAAGCTAACAGAAAGCGCTCTTGCGATTACTTAGTGCAAAAATAGCAAAAGCAATACGTAGCAAAAGAGCTGCTAATATAGCAATAAAAGATCTTTTTGTTAATAAACTAATAAGATATGCTAAAAAACTTATATTTAATATACTTTATAACTTAACTTAAAAGAGCGCTATATGCTTAAGCTAAAGTAATATAGTTGCAGCTATTAATAAGCTAATTAATAAATATATAAAGCTTATACTACTATTAATAATAACTAAAAAAATAAACTTAAAGCTTTTACTTTTAAAAAAAGCTAAAAAAGCGCAAATAATTAAATATTTAGTAAAATAAGCAAAAATTAATATAAAAAGCCATTTAATTAATAATAAGCTTAATAAACTTATTATTTAGTATATATAAAGGGGACGTACCTTCCCTAAGGACCGACCGTCAGGAAGGTACGTACCGCTCGCGCAGGCTCGCCAAAGGCAAGCCAAGGATTAGCCGAAGGCATGATAAGGCCTTATGGCCACACACAATTAGCACACCAGATGAAAGTAATCTTCTATAGCTACTTTTTCGAATCTAGCACATCACCTTGCAACGTACCAAACCTAAAACCTTATAGTATAATTTTAATAAAATAATTAGCAAAGCTTTTTAAAAGGTGCTAAATAAATTAAATAAAGCATTAGCAAGCTAAATATAAGCGCAAAAGGCAGTAGCAGCAAAAGCTTAGCAAGCTTTTAATATAAAAGCTATACTAGTAAAAAGTAAAAAAGAAGTAATAATTAAAGCAAAAAAACAAAAACTATCTTTTTATAAGAGCAAGCTAGTAGTAATTATTATAGTAGTTAATATAGCGCTTTTTAAAGCAAAAATAATAATAGCTTGCAAGCTATTTAGTAGCAATATAATAATTATTTTTAAAAAAAAGCTTTTTAAAAAACTTAATAAAAGCAAGTAAGTAGCAGCAGCTTTTAAACTAAAAGCTATGCTATAAAAAAAAAATTACTAGTATATATAAAAAAGATTTTTATAGCATAGCTAAAAAAGATTTATATAAATAAAAAGCTTTATAAAAAGCTTAAAAAAATAATTTTAAAAAATATAAAAACTAAATATAAAAGTGTTTTAATTTATATAAGCACTTTAAAAGCAGCTAAAAAGCTTTATAATAAAAGCTTACTATAAAAAATATAATTTTTTAATTGCAAACTATTTAATTTAAATATAAATATTAAATAATATTTTAACTATTATAACTTTAACTATATAACGGCCTACTACTTAAAAAAGGCTTGCTATAGGTGCTATATAGCTTTTAAGCACTTTAAAAAAAAAATAAGTATTTAATAAAAAAAAAACAGCTTAGCTTAAGTATATTAATTATAATAAAAGCTATAAATGTTATGGAGTAGTGGGCCCTTAGGCCTATATACTACTCCGTACGTAGTGCTCCATTATATAGGCTTGCCTCAATGGTAGCCATTCACCATTGTACGGCCACCCATTATTGCCTAATTAGGTCACCGCCCGGCAAAATCTTGCAAAAGTCTATATAGTAAGGCCTTTAGCCCTTACCCTTGCACTTATAGTTTATACTTAGTTCCTTACCTAATAATTAACTAGTATTTCTTATACTTATTATTTAGCCTTGCTAAGCACCTGCTATAACAATTATTAAGTAATTCCTTTACAAGTGCTTGCTAACTATAGGTCTTATTTTATTAGCTTATGCAAGTAGGTTAAACCTATATATTGCTTTTGCTAAGTAGCGTAGTCTATGTTTTTTTTTCTTTTTTCTCTTTTTTTTTAGTGTCTAGTATACTTTAACACCTAAAGCACTTATTTTATATAAGCAAACTATTTTAAGTTACTTAAGCGGCTAGTTTTAAAAAAATTATTTTTTTTTTTTTTTTAAAGCTAATAAGAACGCTTTTTATAGTAGGGCGCAATAAATAACTAGTTTAAAAACAAGTCCTACATATAATTGTTATAATAAGCATAGCACTTTTTAATAATAATAAAAAATTTTTACTATTTAAAATAATATAAAAAAAGGCTTAGCCTTTTACTTTGCAGTTTAAAGTTGCACTTATAATTTAAAGTTATAAAAATTTTTACTTGCTATTAGTTAAAAAGCTTAGCCTAACTTTACTTTATTTAATTTTAATTTATTTACTTAATTTTAATACTTGCAAAGTTATTTTTGCTTTAATTTATATATAAAATTAGCGTTTTTATACCTTTGCTATATTAAATAATTATATTACTTACGCCTAAGCGTAAGCTTTAGTATAAGTATGCTATAATATTTTTATTAATAAGTTTAATGCTTAAGTATAATAAATATAATATTTTTATGCTACTAAAATTGCTAAAATTTATAGCGTAATAAATGCTAGCAAAAGTAATAGTACTAACTAAAAATTTTAGCTAGTACTACTAGATCTGCTTTTATTTATAAGCTTTTTTAACTTTAAAGTTTAGCTACTTTATTTTAAAAGTAAATTACATATTAATTAGGCTGCAATAAGATTTTTAAAAGCTTAATTTATATATATATATAGCTAGCTTAATTTAAAAGTATAACTTATTATATGCTTATTATTATTTAAAGTAAAACAAAATAGTTAGGACTTTTAAATATTATTATTGCGCTTAAGCAACTATATAATAATTTAAACAAAATAATTTAAACTTTTTATGCTTTTTAAAGTATAAAAATAAAAAATAATAATGCGGTATAAATATTTTTTGCAAAATAAAAGTAAAATATATAAAATATAAATACTTATAATTAGCTAGACCTTTTTAAATTTTAAGCATTGTATATAGTTATTTTGCTTAAGTTATAAACTAAAATTAATAACTTTATATAGCTTATTTTATAATTAGCTACTTAATATAATCTTCTTTAAAATAAATATTATACTTTATATATAAATTATAGTGCTAAGCCTAGTATAAGTGCTAATAAAATTAATATAGGTAAAATAAACAATATTAAAAGTGTTTTTAATAGTTGTATTAAAAAAATTATAAGCTTTCTTATATTTAAAAGCTTTATTGCTATTAAATCTACGTTAAATAAGCAGTTTAAATATTATAAACACAATAAATATTTTTACTACAGTTTTAAAAACTATTTTATATATAACTATCTACTTTAACTTGTAAGCAAGTAGTTATTATATAAAATATAAAGTATATAATTAAATGCTTATTTTAAAAAATTAATTGCTTAATTAAAAAAAATAAAAAAGTAAACAATATTTTATTAAAATATTATAAGTTTTTTTTATTGCTTTTAAAAGGTAAACAATAGGTTGCTTTTTTAATTTAAAAAGTTAAAGAAGTAATACTTTATTTAAGCAAATAATTGCTTAAAACAAATAATAAAAAGGCTTATTAAAATCTACTAATAACTTTTTAACTTTGTTATAAAAGCTATGCAAAGATTTAAAGGGGTTGTTATAAAGTAGTAGGCCTTTAGGCTTATATACTACTTCGTATGTAGTGCTTTATTATATAGGCTTGCTTTAATAGCAGCTATTTACTATTATACAGCTACTTATTATTGCTTAATTAGGTTATTGCCTAGCAGAATTTTGCAGAAGTCTATATAGTGAGGCCTTTAGCCCTTACCTTTGCACTTATAGTTTGTACTTAGTTCCTTACCTAATAATTAACTAGTGTTTCCTATACTCACTATTTGGCCTTGCTAAGCACCTGCTATAACAATAAAGCTTAAAATAAATATTATAAAATAAGTATTAAAAAAAAAAGTGCGCTAAAATAGTATATATAGCGCAGCTATATAAATTTTAAAATAATAAAAATATAGTATATTTAGTATATATAGCAAATAATATGCTAGTATTATTATTAATAGCTTTAGTAGCAGCTTACTTAAATACTTTTAAAAAGCTAAGCGCTAAAATAAGCTTACTAGCTAAAAAAAATATATATATATAAAATAACTATTAGCCTACCTAATAATAAATTTTTTTAAGTACTAGTTTATAATTAAAATTACTTTTTAAAATATATAAAAAAAATTATACTAAAATATTATATAAACGCTTAAAAAAATTATATATAATATAATAGCTATATTTAAACCTAAATTTAATAAGTTAAAAGTAGTTTATTATTTTAAAAGCAACTATTATTATATTTAAAAAGGCAGCAAAGCTACTTTATATATTAATAAAAAAAATAGCGCAAAAAATATTAAATATAAAAAGTAGCATAAACTAAATAAATATATAAATAAATAATAAGTTAAGCGCTTTTATAATTTAAGCAATTTATTTATTAAGCTTAATAAAAGCAAAATAAAAAAGCTTAGTTTAAAGCTTTTTATTTAAGCTGCTACTAAAAAAGCATATAATAATAAAAAACTTTAACGTATGCTACGGCTATATTTGCCACCCGGCCATATTTGCCACTTTTTCTTACCTTTATACAAATAATTTTTTATAACTTAACTATATAACAAAAAATTAATTTAAACTATTTAAAATTAAATTTGCTAAATATTTTTTCTTTATTTTAATATATTTGCATATTATAGCTAGGCTTGCTATATATTTTATAGTGTTGCGCGCAAGTTTTTTGCCTCTTTATATAACTATTACTTGCACGCCTTTTTGCTATTTTTTGCACAGCAGCTGCTTTAGCAGCTTATAACTTTTTTATATTTTATATAATGTTAATATTATTTTTATTTGCATAGCTAGCTTAGGCTGCGCAACTATTTTGCTAGTACTTTATATTATAACAATATTTAAAGGAGGTAAACCTAGTAAGCTAGCAGCGCGCTAGCAAAACGCCTTAAATTTAATTTTTTTTAACTTTTTTTTTTTTGTTTATATTTTTTTTTGTTAAGCTTTTTTTTATACAGCCTTTTATTGCTTTACTTAAGGCTAAAAAACCTTTTTTATATAAATATAGCTTTAAAATTTAATATTATATAGCTTTTAACCTAGCCTTTAAATTTTTTAAGTATTTATAAAGCTTTTATATATCTAACTAGTATGTACTTAGGCAATTTTTTGTTTTTGCTTTTTTATTAGCACTGCTAAGTGTATAGGCTAACACTTAGCAGGTTTAAAAAGGCCTGCCTTTAGTCCGCTAGCTAATTGCTGCTATAAGGTCTAATAATATAAAGTAGTTAAAAGAGGTAGGCGCTATTTTTAGCTATGTTAGCAAATAAGTATATTATTATTTAGCTTAAATAACTTATAATTAGCAGACAAGCTTTTTTTTTAAGTCTTATAACAGTAAGCAAAGTTGCTATAGCCTTAACCTTAGCATAGGGGGCACTACGCCAAAGGCTAGTTACCTTTGCTAAGCAGGAACTAATAGCCAGGGCCTAGTTCTTAAACTTGCAAAGAGGGCTTAAGCCGGATTTAAACCGACAACTGCGCGTAAAAAAAGCGTACAGTAGCTAGGCGCATAACCACTGCGCCATTAAAGCTTATATCTTATATATAAAATAATCTTTTGTTTTATAATTTTATTTTTTTTATATAGCAATGTTAACTAAGTTAGTTGTTTACTATATAAAAAGTTACAACCTTTTTTTTTAAAAAAGCTAAATAATATATAATAGCTATTATATTATATATAATTTGCTATATACTTTAAATAATATATATTAGCAAGCTATTTTATATTATATAATATAATATTTAATAAATATAAACTAAAATATTAAATTTTATATATTATTTAAAGTAATAAATTATTAAAGTAAAAGCAAGCTATTAAATAAAGCTTTAATTATAAAAGTAGTTAAATAAAATTTTAGCTAAGCAATAATATATTTTAAATTGTACAGCACTAATTTTACGTTTTAAAAACCTTTTTATATATTAGCTTTTATTATTAATACATAAAACGTATTAAAAAACGCAATTAAAATTTTTTTTTTTAATATATATATAATATATGCTTACATTAAGTATTTAATATTTTTTTTATATAACTATTTTAAAAAGCTAAAATAGCTAATATTAAAAAGCTAAAGCTTATATAATAAATATGCTAGCATATAAAGCATAATAATATTATTATTTTTGTAATACTTTTTAAAATTATATAAATAATAGCTTTTATAGCTATTAAAAATTAAAAGTTAGTATATGCTTTTTATATAACTATTTATATATTAATTAAAATATTAAACTTAATTAATATTTTGCTTATTTATTGTTTAGCTATTTTTTATAATTATAATAACTTAATTATTAAGTAATAAAATGTTTTTATAATAAAACAATAAATAGTTTTTTTTTATAACAATAATATATAGCAAAACAATATAGCTATATAATAAAACAGCTTAAATAATAATAGCCTATTTATAATTGCTTTGCTATACTATTTTTAAGTTTTTTATATAATTAAATATAGTTATAACTATTTTTAATAAAATTTTGCTTATAATAAATCTAGTTTTATTAAAGTTATATATATATATTTTTTAAACTTTATATTTTGCTATTATATTTTATATAAAAATAAAATATTTATAGTATTTAAATAAATTTTTATATAAAACGCGCTAGTAATTAATTTAGTAATTAAAATATATTATAAAGGCTAGTTATTATTATATAAAAGTAAATGTTTAGTTCTTGCTAACATATTTTTTATTATATAACTTTAACAATTTGTTAGCTATATTTTTAATATTACTATACTTAAGTAAAAATAATTACACAATAAGGTTAAGTATATATTATATAATAGCTTGCTTTTTAAATTTAATAAGTTTTTAATTATTAGTAAACCTATTAAATATTATTATATAACTATGTTTTTAATTAAAAAGGGTTATATATAATATATTATAAATTTTAGCTATATATTAAATACTTAGTTTTAAATTTATATAAATTGCTTAAAGCGTAAAAATAATATTAAACTTTTTTTAAAAGCTTACTATAATAAGTAGTAAAAATATAGTAAATTAAAAGTTATGCATACAAAGGTAAAGAAAAGTGGCAAATATAGCCAGGTAGCAAATATAAGCATAGGATATGTTAACTTATATTATTTAACTTAAAACTTAATAAAATATATATTATATAGTAGCAAAAAGCTTTTAAAGTTTATAATATATTAAGGGCTATTGCTAGCAACTTTATAAAAAAAGCTTATTAAAATAATAAGAAAATAAAAAAACTTTATTATTAACCTTATATAAATAATTAAAAAAACTAGCATTACTTATTAAAATAATTTAAAGTAGAAAAAATTAAACTATTAAGCTTTTAAAATATTAATTAAAACTAGTAAGTATATAAAAAGTTATTTATAAAGCGCTAAAAAATAAAACTAGTTATAAATAAATAAAGCATATATAGTAATAAAAGCAAAAATATTTATTATAAATATAAACATTTTAAAAAATAAAAGCAAGCTTAATAAAGCTTTTAATAAACTATTAAAACAGCTTATAACTATTATAAAGCTTTTAATACTATATAAAATGCTTAGCTTAAAAATAAAAAAAGCACTATAAATAACTTTAAAAATTGCAAGCTTTAAAATAATTATAAAATAAGCATACTAGCAATACTAAAAAAAATAATTAAAAGCAGCTTAAAAAGCATTTTATAATACTAAAAAAACCTTTAAAATAAAAGTAACTAAGGCTTAATAAATAAGCTAAAAATAAGTAGTAGCAAAAGCTTTAAAAAACTTTAAAATATTTTAAAGCTTTACTAAGTAAGCACGCTTACTAAAAGTAATACTAAGCATAATAATAATTTTTTTTTATAAAACAATTTAAAAAAACTTATAGTTGCTACTATTTATTAAAAAAAAGCTTAAAAGCTTGCTAATAAATTTTTTTTTGCTTTTTTATTAAACTTATAAAATGTTTTTAGTTAGCTTATAAATTATAATAGCTACTAATGCTTTAAAATAAAATAAAAAGTTAAAATTAATAATATTGCTATATTAATTTATAAGCTTTTTTTATAAAAAGTACTAAGTGCTAATAAGCTTTTTAATAAATTTTTTAAAGTGTATAATAAGCTTTTATACTACTAATTAATAGCTTTTATTTAAGCAAGCCTTTTATTAAAGTATTATTTTAAATATTTTTAAAAAGCGCTTATAATAATTATACTTAAACTAAAAAAAGCACTTTTAATAAAATAAACTTTAAAAAAATAAAAACTTATATTATTAATTAGCACTATAAGCAAAGCTTTTAAAAAAAAAATATATAAGCGCTTAATAAAAGTAGTAAAAATTTATAACCTGCTTTTAAAAAGCTAATTAAATAATAAAAGCTAATAGTTAATTAAAATAATAATTAAAATAGTAGCAAAAAGTGCTTAATAAGCATTTTAATAAAGTAGTATTATATTTTTATTATTATTAAATATTTTAAAAATATTTAATATAGTTAACTATAAGCACTTAATAATTATATTATAAAAAAAAGCTTTTTACTATAAGTAATAAGCTAAATAAAAATTTTTATTAAAAATTATAAAATTTTTTTTTTTTTTTAATAAAAAGCTTGCTAAGCTTACTATACTATATATAAAAGTGCTATAAAGCTTGCTACTATTACTATTATTATTTTAGCTTTATATATTTATATTATATAAAATACTTACTAAGCAATGCTTAAAAATTGCTATAATAAGCTTTATAAATAATATTAATTTAATAATAGCAAGTATACACGCTATAAATAACTTAAAAAAGCTTAAAAAAGCTTAAAATATTTGCAAAATATAAATAGCACGCTATAAACTAAAATTTGCTTTTAAAAAAAGCAACTTATTATACTTTTTAAAAGCTTAATAGCTTTTTATAAAGCAGGTTATATTTTTTAAAGTAATTATAAAGCTTAAAAAAAGCAAAAATAAAAAATATATTTAGCAAAGCTATATAAAAAGCTTATAATATAATAGTTTATAATAATTAAGTTAAAAAGCTTTGCTTAAAGTACTAGTATTACTAAAGCTTATTAGCTATATATAATAATAATTAAAAATATTTTAGCTTATAAAGCTTTAGTATAGCATTAGCTAGCAATAAAAAATAAGCTTTAAAAAATTAATTAAAAGCTTATAATAATTTAAAAAACTTGCTTATAAAAAATAATAAAAGCTTTTAAAGCAATTTTAATATATTATATTAAAGCAAAATTAAAGATTTTTTTATTAAACTTTTATTTAAGTAGCAAAGCAGCAGTTTTTTTTAAAAAAAAAGCTAATAGTGCTTTTATATATATAAATAATGAGCTTAATAAATAAAAAAATAGTAAACTAAGTGCTTAATGCTTAAAAGAAAAGTAAAAGAACTAGTTATAAAAGTGATTTAAAGCGCGCTTAAAAAAAGTTTTTTTAAGCTATTACAAATAAAATTAGTAAATAAAAAAAAAAGCTTTAAATATAGTATTAAAAAAAAAGTAAATAAAATAGTAAAAATATATATATTTTAATAAGCAAAGCTACCTAATTATAAAAAAAAAGCTTTTAAATATAAAGTTAGCAAAGCGCTATAAAAGCTTTTTATATTATAAAGCATTATTAGTTTTTTAAATATGTACTAAAAAATTAAGCTAAAAGCTTTTTTATATAAGCAGCATATTTTAAGCTATTTTATATTGCTTTATAAATATATAGCTAATAAAAAAATAGCAGCTTATATTATTTTAAATTATAACTTTTTAAGTAATAAGCATAAAAAGCTATACTAAAAGCTTGCTTTAGCTTGCTTAAAATTAAAAGCAAACTTAGCTATAGCTATAAATAAACTAAAAAATATATAAAATATAGCTTAATAGCTTTTTTATATTAAAAAAATTATAATATATAATTTAGTTAAACAAATTAAAAAGGCTTATAAAAGCTTGTAGCAAAAGCTTAAAAAGCATAAAAGTAAAGAAAAAAATATAAAAACGCTTTATAAAGTTAACTTTAATAAGCTTGCTAACTTTAAAAAGTTTATAAAATAAAGCTTAGGCTAAGCTTTTATATTTTATTTATTTGCTTTTTTTTAGTTAAAATTAACTAAGTAAAAACTTAGTATATAAAAAAGAAAACATAATAAAAGCTTTATATAAGCAGCGCAAACATTTTATTTAGCTAAAAAAGCGTTTTAAAGGCTTTAAAGGTTTTATTAAGCCTTTTATTACGCTTTAAAAGCTTTTATAAAATAGTTTTTGCTTGCAAATAAAATATAAAATAGCTGCGCTATAAGACAGCTAAGCAAATTACTTAATAATAATAATAATAAGTTAAGCATATATATTAGTGCTTTTTTTTTTTTTTAATTTTTTTTTAATTTTTTATAATTATATAGCAAAAGTTTAAAGTTAAATTAGCATATAATTTTACTATTTATTTTTTTATTATAAAATATTTATATAAATATAGTTTTAATAATATTATTTAAGTAGTTTAAAATTTTTATATAAATACTTTTTGCTTTTTATTTTTTAGTTTTTATTATTATGCTATAATAGTTTAAACTTTTTTTAATAGTTTGCTAAATAGTTAAACTTTTTTTTAAAGTATAAAAATTATATTTTTATATATTATTTTTTTTGCTATATAATTAAACTTTTATAATAGTTTGTTTGTTAAAATTAAAATGCTTAAGCAATATTTAATATTAAAATTAAACTAGGCTAGTTTATATATTTAGCATACTAACTTTTTTTAAAAGTTGTATGCTAGCAAATTAATAATTTTTTATAATATTATATAGTTTATTTAAACTATAAAAAGCTTGTTTATACTTTTAAAATATTAGTACTAATGTTTATAGCTTTTAATTATTATTAAAAATTTTTATTAATTAATAGCTTAATATATTTTTATATTTATTAGCTTATTTAATTAGTATGCTATAAGCTACTACTATTTTTTATATAAATAAAATAAAATGTTTAAAATAGCTTTTATTAAAATATTTATTTTTATTTTAATTAAAAGTTTATTGTTTTAGTATTAAAAAATAGTTGTTAATATAAATGCTTTTTTAAAGCTTTTAAAAGCTTATTTTGCTTTTTTAATAATGCTATTATTAGCATAATAATTTTAAAATATTTAGCAATAAACTTTTTATAAAAGTTTGCAAATTTTAAAAATATTTAAATATTATATATTAATTTAAAAAACTTTTTATAAATTTATTTTAATATTTTTAGTAATAATAATAATCTTTAAAAATTTTATTTTTATTTTAAAAAAACTTATACATTAATAATTTAATAAATAAGTTATACTGCTTTAAGCGTTTATAAACTAATTAAAAATGCTTATAATGCTATTTTTTATTATTTAAAAATATAATAATATTATTTAAGTAGACTATATAAATATAATTAATTAGCTTTATTAATGCTTTATATATATAGCTTTAAAATATAGCTAGCATATTAGTTAGTTAAAAAATATAATAATATACTTAAAGTGCTTATATTATATTTAAAAAGCAGTTTTTTATTAATTATTAGTTTTAATATATATTTTATAGTATATATTTTTAAATTTAACTTAAAAAATACTTTAGTAAACTTTAAGCAGTTTATAACTTTAAATATAAGTAGCAAAAAATATTTATTTTTTATTATAACTTTATTTAGTTTTTAATAATTAATATAAAGCTTTATTATATTATTTTTTTATAGTTATAAATAAAATTAGTATGTTTATATTAGCTTATAATTACTAAATTTTGCTTATTTAAAAATTTTTTTTAAATATTTTTTAAATACTTTTTTTATAGCTTTTAAAATTAAGTAAATTAGCTTAAGTAATACTTTAGCTTTTTTTAACAAAAATTTTTTTTTTTGGCTTTTTTAAAATATAATTAGCAAAAGCTTTTTAAATATGCTAACAAGTTAATAATAATATTTATAAGTTTATTACTATTAATTTTTTTAAAAAAAAGCTTTTTTTTTAATTTTATAATATATGCTTATTTGCTGCTAACTATTTTGCTTATAAAGTTTTTAAAGTTAACTTTTTTAATATTATTAAAATATTATGCTATTAAAATTATATTTAAAATAATGCTTAAAAAGCTTATGCTAAGATTTAATAATAATAATAACTTAAAAGCATTAACTAAGCTTTTTTTTTATAGCATAAAATATTTAAATAAAAACTTTTATTTAGCTTTTTATATTAACTGTTTAAAAAGTAGTTTTATATGCTTTATAATACTATAGCGTTTTTTTACTTAGCTTTATAAGCTTTAAAATAAAAATTATTATTTTTTATAAGCATTTTTTAGCTAAGTTTTTATAAACTATATTAATTTATGCTTTTATATTTATATTTATAATAATAATTCTTTTTTGCGTTTATTATTTAATAAAATTATAGTTACTTTTTTAAAAGTTTTTTTAAATTAAATATATTATTTTATTTTAGCTTACCTTTTGCTTTTTTTTTTTAAGCTAAACTAAGTAGCAATTATATTTTAAACTTTGCTTTTTAGCTGTTTTAGCGTTGTTAATTATTATTTAGCTGCTAGCTGCTTACTTTATAGTTTAAATTAATAATTTATAGCTATAATTATATTTTAGCTTACTATAATTATAATATTTAAGCGTTTTTTTGTTTGCTTATAATAACTTGCTTTAATTATTATTTATATGCTTGTTTTTTATATTTATAATATAGCTTTAAGCTAAGCTTTATACTTTTGCTTTTAAGTTATTTATATTTTGTTTATTTTTTAATAAGCTATTAAAAAGTGTACGCTTTTTGCTATCTTTAGCTTTTTTATTAATAATTTCCTAAATACTTTATTGCTACTTAGCTTTATTTAATACTAAAATTATATTTTTGTTAAGGACAAGGTCACAATATTATAATGACAGGGGTGGTGGTATTTAATATAATGATGATTAATAAGAAAGTAATGCTATAAAGGAATATTAGCAGTATATATACATGGCAGTATAGTGCATAGAGTGCAAGTATGCAATCTGCACTATTGCATCCTAACAATTTTTAAAAGTTATTTTTTATTTAATTAAAACTTGCTTAAAGCTTAGCTAAAATTTATATTAATAAATAAAAGTTAATTATAAATTGTTTTTAAACTAATAATAGCTTTTTAGCTTGCATACTAAAACTTGCTATTATAAAAAAAATTTTTAAAGTTTTATTTTTGCATTAAAATAGTTTATATAATTATTTTTTAAAAGTTTTTTTAAATAGTTTAAAATTTATATTTTTTTATAAAATAAACTTTTAAAAGTTTTTAAGTGTTGCTTTATTTTTTAAGTTTTTATAATTTAATATTTTATAATATGCTTGCTAATTAGTTTATAAATTTTACTTTATTTAAATTAATATTTAAATTATTTAAATAAAGTTTAATTAGCTAAGCTTTTGTTTATTATTTTTTTAATTATAATTATTTAATTTTTAATTTTTATAGCAATAATATTTTGTTTAAGCTGCTAATAGTTATATATAAATGTTTTAATATTATTTTTTGCTTTTAGCTTTTGCTTATTTATTAATAATTATAATAACTAGCTACTTTAAGCTATTATAGCTACTACTTATACTAGCAGTTTATTATACTTTATAGATCTACTTTTATAATGCTATAAATATAATTTTAATTAGCTTAGCATTTAATTAGCTAAATAATTATATTTTATTTTTGTAAACTTTTATATTAGCTATTTAAGTTATTTAGCTTTAATAATTTAAAGTTTTTTTTATTAAGTATTATAAGCTTTAAGCCTATAAGCTGTTTAACATTTAAATTATTACTTATATTTAACTTATTTATGCAAAGTTTTAGTTTAGTAGTAACTATTTACCTAATAGTTATAAATCTTGCAAGTAGTACTTTTTATTTAAATATTATATTATAACTATTAAATATAAAAATAAAAAAGTATAAGGTTTTAAGTTTAGTACGTTATAAAGTAATATGCTAGATTTTAAAAAGTAGCTATAAAAGATTACTTTTATTTAGTGTGCTAATTGTATGTGGCCGTAAGGCATTATTAAGCCTTTAGCTAATCCTTAAGGAATGGTTGCCATGGTACGTACTAAGGTAGGTACCTTATAGGTGCGTGCTGCAAGTACGTACCTAGTGGCGGCTTTCTTGTTACATTAATTAAGTTTATTATTTTTATAGCTATTTATTTGTTATTATTAATATAATAAAGCTATAATTATATTAATAATAATGTTTTTTTATAAGCTTTATTAACTTTTTAACTTTTACTTTTTTAGCTTTTATTTAGTTATTATATTTATATTTACATTTTTTATTACTTGCTTATTATTTTGCTTTATTAGTATAGCTTAGTTACCCTACTTTAATTGTTTATGCTTAACGTATCCCATGGCCATATTTGCTACCCGGCCATATTTGCCACTTTTTCTCACCTTTGTACGCATAACTTTTGATTTACTATATTTTTATTACCTACTATAGTAGGCCTTTAAAAAGAGTTTAATATTATTTTTACGCTTTAAGCAATTTATATAAACCTAAAACTAAGTATTTAATGCGCAGCTAAAATTTATAATATATAATATATAACCTTTTTTAACTAAAAACGCAATTATATAATAATATTTAATAGGTTTACTAATAATTAAAAACTTATTAAATTTAAAAAGTAAGCTATTATATAATATATACTTAACTTTATTATGTAATTATTTTTATTTAAGTATAGTAGTGTTAAAAATATAGCTAACTAATTGCTAAAGTTATGCAATAAAAAATATATTAGCAAAAATTAAACTTTTACTTTTATATAATAATAATTAGCTTTTATAATATGTTTTAATTGCTAAATTAATTATTAGCATGTTTTATATAAAAATTTATTTAAATATTATAAATAGTTTGCTTTTATATAAAACATAATAGCAAAATATAAAGTTTAAAAAAAAATATATATATAATTTTAATAAAATTAAATTTGTTATAAGTAAAATTTTATTTAAAATAGTTATAACTATATTTAATTATATAAAAAACTTAAAAGCAATATAATAAAGCAATTATAAATAGGCTATAGTTATTTAAGCTATTTTATTATATAATTATATTATCTTGCTATATATTATTATTATAAAAAAAAACTATTTATTATTTTAGTATAAAAGCATTTTATTGCTTAATAGTTAAGTTATTATAATTATAAAAAATAGCTAAATAATAAATAAGCAAGATATTAATTAAGTTTAATATTTTAATTAATATATAAGTAGTTATATAAAAAGTATATATTAACTTTTAATTTTTAATAGCTATAAAAGCTATTATTTATATAATTTTAATAAGTATTATAATAATAATATTATTATTATGCTTTATATACTAGCATATTTATTATATAAGCTTTAGCTTTTTAATATTAGCTATTTTAGCTTTTTAAAATAGTTATATAAAAAAAAATTTAAATATTTAATATAAGCATATATTATATATATATTAAAAAAAAAATTTTTACTTACGTTTTTTTAATATATTTAATGTATTAATAATAAAAGATAACATATAAAAAAGTTTTTAAAAAGCAAAATTAGTACTATATAATTTAAAATATATTATTGCTTAGCTAAATTTTTATTTAACTACTTTTATAATTAAAGCTTTATTTAATAGCTTATTTTTATTTTAATAATTTATTATTTTAAACAATATATAAAATATAATATTTTAGTTTATATTTGTTAAACATTTTATTATATAATATTAAAATAGCTTACTATTATATATTATTTAGCTTTGTTAAAAAAAAAAAGTTATAACTTTTTATATAGCAAACAATTAACTTAGTTAACATTGCTATATAAAAAAAATAAGATTATAAAATAAAAGATTACTTTATATATAAAATATAAAAAAGTTATAAGCTGCTAAAGCAGCTACTATATAAAAAATAAGAAAAAAGCATACAAGTAATAATTATATAAAAAAGCAAAAAACTTACATATAACACTATAAAATATATAGCAAGCCTAGCTATAATATGTAAACATATTAAAATAAAAAAAAAACATTTAGCAAATTTAATTTTAAATAGTTTAAATTAATTTTTTATTATATAGTTAAGTTATAAGAGATTATTTATATAAAGGTAAAATAAAGTAGCAAATATGGCTAGGTAATAAATATAGCCATAAAATACGTTAGTTATTTTAAGTTTATATATAAATAGCTAATAAAAATAACATTATAAACTTTTTTTTTTAAATAATTAAATAACTAATTACTTTATTATATAATATTTTATTTATATTATTTATAATACCTAGCAATTAGTGCTAGCTATATATAACCTTATAAAAATAAATATAATTATAATAATATAAATAACGTATTTTACAGCTATATTTAATACTTTTTTTTATCTTTGTTTGCATAACTTTTAATCTACTATATTTTTACTACTTACTATAATAGGCTTTTAAAAAAAGTTTAATATTATTTTTGCGCGTTAAGCGCTTTATATAAACTTAAAACTAAACATTTAACGAGCAGCTAAAATTTAAAATATATTATATATAACCTTTTTTAACTAAAAATATAGTTATATATTAATACTTAATAGGTTTACTAATAATCAAAAATTTATTAAATTTAAAAAGTAAATTATTATATAATATATATTTAAATTTATTATATAATTATTATATTTAAATATAGTAGTATTAAAAATATAACTAACTAATTAATAAAATTAAAATATAATAAAAAATATATAAACTAAAACTAGACTTTTATTGTTATATAATAATAATTAGCTTTTATAATATATTTTAATTATTAAATTAATTATTAGCACATTTTATATAAAAATCTATTTAAATATTATAAATAGTTTGCTTTTATATAAAATATAATAATAAAATATAAAGTTTAAAACTATAGTTATATATATATAATTATAATAAAACTAAATTTATTAAAAATAAAATCTTTTTTAAAATACTTATAACTATATTTAATTATATAAAAAACTTAAAAATAATATAATAAAGTAAAACTGTTTATTATTTTAATATAAAAGCACTTTCTTATTTAATAATTAAGTTATTATAACTATAATAAATAGCTAAACAATAAATAAATAAAATATTAATTAAATTTAGTATTTTAATTAATATAACGTATCCTATAGGTTAATTGCACACCCGGGTCAATTGCACACTTTTTTTTTATATAAAAAACGTTTGTGCGCAACATTATAACTTGGCCAATACTAATGCTATAATAATATAAATAGTACTAGTCGATTTTTAACTAAATAGCAAGTTTAAATATAATTTTTTATATTTATAATACTTTTATTTAGCAAGTTATTATGGAATACGCTAAGCAAGGATTATATAATTTTTAGCAAGAATTATATTATAGTACAAATAATATAATATTATATAACTAGTTTAATATATAAGTAATTAAAATAAAAAAAATACTTTTAGATTCCTTATTTTAATACAAATTTAATGGTTATATTTTTATTATTGTACGACTAAAGTTGATAGAGTTATAAATTTACGCACGGACCTTTTTGCTAAGATCTTTTTAATAATCCTTGTTTATTTACTACCTTAATAACCTATTAAATAAAAATACTATAAATATAAAAATTCATATTTAAACTCATTATTTAGTTAGGAATCAACTAGTACTATTTATATTACTATAGCATTAGTATTGGCCAAGTTATAATGTTGCGCACAAACGCTTTTTATATAGGAAAAAAGTGTGCAATTGACCCGGGTGTGCAAATAACCCATAGGATACGTTATAACTAAATTATTATATAAAAAATATATACTAACATTTAATTTTTAATAGTTATAAAAGCTATTATTTATATAATTTTAAAAAGTAATATAAAAATAATAATATTATTATATTTTATATGCTAGCATATTTATTATATAAGCTTTAGCCTTTTAATATTAGCTATTTTAGCCTTTTAAAATAGTTATATATGTTATAAGTTAGGTTAAATAGCGCTAACCTATTAGAACGCTTTATTAAAACATATTCCTTTTTTAATGTTTTGCTAAGCAAGGCCTATGCTACTACTTAGCAACGCATACATATGGGCTACTTTTATAAATTTCCATTTTTTTTTAAACTAAAATATAAACCTTATTATATATAAGCTGCTTAGCTTTAGATTTTTATATATATTTTAGCATTATTATTTACTTAGGCAATAAATAAATAGATAGCAAGCAGCTTAGCACTTAAAAAGAATATAATTAATAAAGCATTAAAATAAAAAATAAGCTAGTATATTAAATAATTAAAATAAGCAAGCGTAAGCTTTTGCTTTTTAGCTGTTTAGTTTTATAAAAAATAAAATAAAAAAGTAAATATTTTAACTTACTAATATATTTAGCTAAATAATAAAATAAAACTAATAGCAAATTTATTAATAGGTATAAAAGAAAATAGCTATATATTAATAAATAAAAAATTAAGTATAAAACTTAATGCTAATTTTAGCTATAAATTTAATTTTAGCTAACATATTTAAAGGTTTTATTTGCTACCTGGCTATATTTACTATTTTTTATTATATTTATATAAATAATCTTTTATAACTTAGTTAACTATATAATAAAAATTAAATTTGCTAAATGTTTTTTTTATTTTAATACATTTATATATTATAGCTAGGCTTGCTATATATTTTATAGTATTTTGTGCAACTTTTTTGCTTTTTTATATATTTACTACTTATATGCTTTTTTATTATTTTTTGCGCAGCAGCTACTTTAGCAGCTTATAACCTTTTTATATTTTATTATTTTATTTTTTATATAGCAACGTTAACTAAATAAGTTGTTTGCTATATAAAAAGTTATAACTTTTTTTTAATAAAGGTAAATAATATATAATAATTATTATATTATATATAATTTACTATATACTTTTAATAATATATATTAGCAAGCTATTTTAATATTATATAATAAAATGTTTAATAAATATAAACTAAAATATTATGTTTTATATATTATTTAAAGTAATAAATTATTAAAATAAAACAAGCTATTAAATAAAGCTTTAATTATAAAACTAATTAAATAAAAATTTAACTAAGCAATAATATATTTTAAGTTATATAGTACTAATTTTGCTTATTAAAAACCTTTTTATAGGTTAGCTTTTATTATTAACGCATTAAATATATTAAAAAATATAAGTAAAATTTTATTTTTATATATATATATAATATATGTTTATATTAAGTATTTAATTTTTTTTTATATAATTATTTTAAAAAGCTAAAGCTTATATAATAAATGTGCTAGCATATAAAGCATAATAATATTATTATTTTTATAATACTTTTTAAAATTATATAAATAATAGCTTTTATAGCTATTAAAAATTAAAAGTTAGTATATAATTTTTATATAACTATTTATATATTAATTAAAATATTAAACTGATATAATATTATGCTTATTTATTATTTAGTGTTATAAACCAATAGGTAGGAGACCTGTTGGCCGTGCTAGGGCTGATTAAAACAAATAAGAGCAGAGTAATTGCTAGACTAAGAGACATACTATAGTTATTATTATATAATCTAATTAGTTAGCTAGCAGCCACTTTTATGCAGCGGCTAGTAGCTAGTAGCTGCTAGATTATAATATCTATAATTTATACTTATTTTAAGAAAGAAGATTAAGTATATATTTTCTTATATATTTAGTTAGCTATAGTTATTCTTTTTATTTTTAATAATTAATCTAAACATATATTTAGCATATAACTAAAATTATTAAGTATATAAAAAAAACCTTTTAATAATTAATTAACATATAAGCATTTTTTATTTGTTTAATTTTAGCAATAGCAAACTATAGCTATTTAAACTGTTTTAAATAGTAAAAATTATTATATTTTAATTACTTGTTTATTAACAAGTAAAATATATTTATGTTTAAAAAACTATGTAAATTAATATTAAAAGTTAAACTTATTTTTAAATTTATTAAGTAAAAATTAATAGCTAATTTAATTAATTTAAGCACTAAAACAAAAAGCTTACATTTAAAAAATAAAAAATTAACTTAAAAGCTATTAGCAAAAATTTAAGCTAGTATATAAGCAAAAGCATAAGCAAAAAAAAAATAATAAAAGTAGCAACTTATTTTAATAAAAAAAATAAATTAAAAAAATAATAATACTAATAGCTTAACTTATTATTAAATTAACTTATTTAATAATAATTTAATAAGCTTAAGCTAAACTTTTTTTTAAAAAAAAAAAAAAAAAAAATTAAATTAAATTTTAAATAAAAAAAAATAAAA
>Ga0247782_1000485_pt1 | contig 22882 bp, 6 predicted proteins | sample UWRJL019104C5_FD_179928 | JGI IMG/M metagenome (GOLD analysis project Ga0247782, IMG submission 179928) | Plant litter microbial communities from Arlington Agricultural Research Station in Wisconsin, United States - UWRJ-L019-104C-5 | ecosystem: Environmental > Terrestrial > Plant litter >...
AATTTTAAAAAGTATTATAAAAATAATAATATTATTATGCTTTATATGCTAGCATATTTATTATATAAGCTTTAGCTTTTTAATATTAGCTATTTTAGCTTTTTAAAATAGTTATATAAAAAAAAAATTAAATACTTAATATAAGCATATATTATATATATATTAAAAAAAAAATTTTTATTTACATTTTTTAATATATTTAATATATTAATAATAAAAGCTAATATATAAAAAGGTTTTTAAAATGCAAAATTAGTACTATACAACTTAAAATATATTATTGCTTAGCTAAATTTTTATTTAATTATTTTTATAATTAAAGCTTTATTTAATAGTTTATTTTTATTTTAGCAATTTATTACTTTAAATAATATATAAAATATAATATTAAAATAGCTTTTTAATATATATTATTAAAAGTATATAGCAAATTATATATTGTTTAGCTTTATTAAAAAAAAAATTATAACTTTTTATATAGCAAACAATTAACTTAGTTAATATTGCTATATAAAAAAAATAAAATTATAAAATAAAAGATTACTTTATATATAAAATATAAAAAAGTTATAAGCTGCTAGAGCAGCTGCTATATAAAAAATAATAAAAAGGCATATAAGTAGTACTTGTATAAAAAAGCAAAAACTTGTATATAACGCTATAAAATATATAGCAAGCCTAGCTATAATATGCAAACATATTAAAATAAAATAAAAACATTTAGCAAATCTAATTTTAAATACTTTAAATTAATTTTTTATTATATAGTTAAGTTATAAAATATTATTTATATAAAAGTAAAAAAAAGTAGCAAATATAGCTAAATAGTAAATATGGCCATAGGATATATTATATATATATATTTTTAAAACTTTATATTTTATTACTATATTTTATATAAAAGCAAACTATTTATAGTATTTAAATAGATTTTTATATAAAACGTGCTAATAATTTATTTCGTAATTAATATATATTATAAAAGCTAATTATTATTATATAAAAATAAATATTTAATTTTTGCTAACATATTTTTTATTATATAACTTTAATAATTAGTTAGCTATATTTTTAATACTACTATATTTAAATAAAAATAATTATATAATAAGGTTAAAAATATATTATATAATAGCTTGCTTTTTAAATTTAATAAGTTTTTAATTATTAGTAGACTTATTAAATATTATTATATAATTATATTTTTAGTTAAAAAAAGTTATTTATAATATATTATTGTTAGGATGCAATAGTGCAGATTATATACTCGCACTTTATGCACTGTACTGCTATATATATATACTGCTAATATTTCTTTATAGCATTATCTTTCTCTTTATTATCATTATTATTATTACTACCACCTTTATTATTGTAACATTATAACGTTGTCTTTAACAATTATAGATTTTAGCTGCGCGTTAAATATTTAGTTATAAGTTTATATAAATTGCTTAAAGCGTAAAAATAATATTAAACTCTTTTTAAAGGCCTATTATAATAGGTGGTAAAAATATAATAAATCAAAAATTATATGTTTAAAGGTAAAAAAAGGTGGCAAATATAGCCGTGTACTAAATATAGCTATAAAATATAGTATACTATATTATTTTATATATATTATAATATTTTATTATATATATAAATAATATAATATATTTTATAGCTATAGTTAATACCTAGCTATATTTAACACTTTTTTTTACTTTTATATAAATAACTTTTAATTTATTATAATAAGCTTTTTAAAAAAGTTTAATATTATTTTTTTTGCTTTAAGCGCTTTATATAAACCTAAAGCTAAATGTTTAATACATAGCTAAAATTTATAATATATTATATATAACCTTTTTTAATTAAAAATATAGTTATATAATAATATTTAATTAGTTTATTAATAATTAAAAACTTATTAAATTTAAAAAGCACGCTATTATATAATATATATTTAACTTTATTATATAACTATTTTTATATAAATATAATAATATTAAAAATATAGCTAACTAATTATTAAAGTTATATAGTTAATAAAAAATATATTAGCAAAATTAAAATTTTACTTTTATATAATAATAATTAACATATCCTACAGCTATATGTGCCACCCGGCTATATTTGCTACTTTTTCTTACCTTTATATAAACAATCTTTTATAACTTAACTATATAACAAAAAATCAATTTAAACTATTTAAAATTAGATTTACTAAATATTTTATTATTATTTTAATATATTTGCATATTATAGCTAGGCTTGCTATATATTTTATAGCGTTATATGCAAGTCTTTTGCTTTTTTATATAACTACTACTTGCACACCTTTTTGCTATTTTTTATATAGCAGCTGCTTTAGCAGCTTATAACCTTTTATATTTTATATATAAAATAATTTTTTATTTTATAATCTTATTTTTTTAATATAGCAATATTAACAAAGTTAATTATTTGCTATATAAAAAGTTATAAATTTTTTTTTTAATAAAGCTAAATAATATATAATAGCTATTATATTATATATAATTTATTATATATTTTTAATAATATATATTAGCAAGCTATTTTAATACTATATAATAAAATATTTAATAAATATAAACTAAAATATTATGTTTTATATATTATTTAAAATAATAAATTGCTAAAATAAAAATAAGCTATTAAATAAAGCTTTAATTATAAAAATAGTTAAATAAAAATTTAATTAAGCAATAATATATTTTAAGTTATATAGTATTAAATCTGCTTTTTAAAAACTTTTTGATATGTTAGCTTTTATTATTAATATATTAAATATATTAAAAAACGCAAATAAAAATTTTTTTTTTTTTAAATATATAATATATGCTTATATTAAGTATTTAATTTTTTTTTTATATAACTATTTTAAAAAGCTAAAATAGCTAATATTAAAAAGCTAAAGCTTATATAATAAATATACTAGTATATAAAGTATAATAATATTATTGTTTTTATAATATTTTTTAAAATTATATAAATAATAGCTTTTATAGCTATTAAAAATTAGAAATTAATATATATTTTTTATATAACTATTTATATATTAATTAAAATATTAAACTTAATTAATATTTTGCTTATTTATTATTTAGCTATTTTTTATAGTTATAATAACTTAATTATTAAGTAATAAAGTGCTTTTATATTAAAATAATAAATAGGTTTTCTTTATAATAATAATATATAATAAAATAATATAGCTATATAATAAAATAGCTTAAATAACTATAGCTTATTTTTAATTGCTTTGCTATATTACTTTTAAGTTTTTTATATAATTAAATATAGTTATAATTATTTTAAATAAAATTTTGCTTATAATAAATCTAGTTTTATTAAAGTTATATAACGTATCCCACGGCCATATTTGCCACCCGGCCATATTTGCCACTTTTTTTCCTATATAAAAAACGTCCGTGCGCAACAATATAACTTGGCCAATACTAATGCTATAATTATATAAATAGTACCATTCGATTTCTAACTAAATAACGAGTTCAAATATGATTTTTTTTATATTTATAGTATTTTTATTTAGTAAGTTATTAAGGTAGTAAATAAGCAAGGATTGTTAAAAAAATCTTAGCAAAAAGGTCCGTGCTTAAATTTATAACTCTATCAATTTTAGTCGTACAATAATAAAAATATAACCATTAGATTTGTATTAAAATAAAAAATCTAGTAATATTTTTTTTAGTTTAATTACTTAAATATTAAATTAATTATATAGTATTATACTTTTCATACTATAATATAATCCTTGCTAAAAATCATATAACCCCTGCTTAGCGTATTGTTTAATAACTTGCTAAATAAAAATGCTATAAATATAAAAAAATCATATTTGAACTCGTTATTTAGTTAAAAATCGAATGGTACTATTTATATAATTATAGCCTTAGTATTGGCCAAGTTATATTGTTACGCACGGACGTTTTTTGTATAGGAAAAAAAGTGGCAAATATGGCCGGGTGGCAAATATGGCCGTAGGATACGTTATAATTTTTTTTTTAAACTTTATATTTTATTATTATATTTTATATAAAAATAAACTATTTATAATATTTAAATAAATCTTTATATAAAATAGGCTAATAATTAATTTAGCAATTAAAACATATTATAAAGGCTAATTATTATTATATAAAAATAAAAGTTTAGTTTTTATTAATATATTTTTTATTATATAACTTTAACAATTAGTTAGCTATATTTTTAATACTACTATGCATAAATAAAAACAATTATATAATAAAGTTAAGTATATATTATATAATAGCTTGCTTTTTAAATTTAATAAGTTTTTAATTATTAGTAAACCTATTAAATATTATTATATAACTACGTTTTTAATTAAAAAAGGTTATATATAGTATATTATAAATTTTAGCTGCACATTAAATACTTAGTTTTAGGTTTATACAAATTGCTTAAAGCATAAAAATAATATTAGACTTTTTTTAAAGGCTTACTATAGTAGGTAATAAAGATATAATAGATCAAAAGTTATGCATACAAAGGTGAGAAAAAGTAGCAAATATGGCCGGGTAGCAAATATGGCCGTAGGATACGTTAGCTTTAATAATTTATTTTAATTATTAAATTAATTACTAGCTTATTTTATATAAAATATTTTCTAAATACTATAAATATAGTAGGGTTGCAAAAGTTCTGCTCGACCCCACCTTTTACACCAAAACTCACTAACTTTATAACTATATAACTTTAAAACATAAATAAGTAAAAATATACAATATTATGTTTTATATAGCAAAATAATAAAATAATAGTTCTGCTTATTTAAATTATTTTTAAAAACTTTATATAACTAGTAATAGCTATTTAAATAAATAGCTAGTTTTTATAAAAAACTAAAAAACTAATAGCTAAATAAAAAAAATAATTATAAAAGTGCTGTTAGTAGATTATTATTTTAATTTAAATATAAAACTAAAATATTTTAAAAGTAAGTTAATAGCTATTTTATTTATTTAGTTATTAGCTTTTAAATTTTCTTTTAAAATTAGCTATTTATTTAAATATCTATTACTAGTTATATAAAGTTTTTAAAAATAATTTAAATAAGCAGAACTATTATCTTAGTATTTTGCTATATAAAACATAATATTGTATATTTTTACTATTTTTTGTTATTAAGTTATATAGTTGTAAACTTAGTGAGTTTTGGTGCAAAAGGTGGGGTTAAGCGGAACTTTTGCAACCTAACTATAGTTTGTTTTTATATAAAATATAATAATAAAATATAAAGTTTAAAAAAAAAATATATATATATATATAAATAAGCAAAATTAAAACGTAACCATAAAAAACTTTATAAGCAGGCTAGCAAACAACTAATAAATATAAGCGCTTAAAAGCTAACAAAAAGCGCTTTTGCGCTTACTTAGTATAAAAATAGCAAAAGCAATATATAGCAAAAAAGCTGTAAATATAGCAATAAAAATTTTTTTATTAATAAACTAGCAAAACGTATTAAAAAACTTATATTTAAAGCACTTTATAACCTAACTTAAAAAAGCGTTATATATTTAAGGTATTATAGTATGCTTAAAGCTATTAGCAAGCTAATTAATAAATATATAAAGTTTATACTATTATTAATAATAATAAAAAAAATAAACTAAAAGCTTTTACTTTAAAAAAAAACTAAAAAAGCATAAATTATAAAGCATTAAGTAAAATAACTAAAAATTAATATAAGCAGCATTTTAATTAATAATAAGCTTAATAAACTTATTATTTAGTATAACTTTAATAAAATAATTAATAAAGCTTTTTAAAAAGTAGTAAATAAATTAAATAAAATATTAATAAGCTAAATATAAGCATAAAAAGCAATAATAGCAAAAGCTTAGTAAGCTTTTAATATAAAAGTTATATTAGCAAAAAATAAAAAAAAAGTAATAATTAAAGCAAAAAAATAAAAACTAGCTTTTTATAAGCGCAAGCTAGTAGTAATTATTATAGCAATTAATATAGTGCTTTTTAAAGCAAAAGTAATAATAGCTTATAAGCTATTTAATAATAATATAATAATTATTTTTAAAAAAAAGCTTTTTAAAAAACTTAATAAAAGCAAGTAAGTAGTAATAGTTTTTAAACTAAAAGCTATACTAAAAAAAAAAAAAAAATTAATATATATAAAAAAAATTTTTATAGTATAGCAAAAAAAGATTTATATAAATAAAAAGCTTTATAAAAAGCTTAAAAAAATATATAAAAGGCTTATTAGGTATAAAATGTTTTTTTTTAAAATATAAAAATTAAGCATAAAAATATTTTAATTTATATAAACATTTTAAAAGTAGCTAAAAAGCTTTATAATAAAAGCTTATTATAAAAAGTATAGTGTTTTAATTATAAGCTATTTAACTTAAATATAAAAGTTAAATAATATTTTAATTATTATAGTTTTAATTATATAATAGGTTATTATTTAAAAAAAGCTTGCTATAAGTATTATATAACTTTTAAGCATTTTAAAAAAATAAATAAATGCTTAATAAAAAAAATATAGCTAAGCTTAAAATAAATATTATAAAATAAGCATAAAAAAAAGCATATTAAGGCAACATATATAGCATAGCTATATAAGTTTTAAAATAATAAAAAAGTAGTATATTTAGTATATATAATAAATAATATGCTAATGCTATTATTAATAGCTTTAGTAGCAGCTTATTTAAACGCTTTTTAAAAGCTTAACTTAAAATAAGCTTACTAGCAAAAAAAATATATATAAAATAATTACTAGCTTGCTTAATAATAATTTTTTTTAAATATTAGTTTATAATTAATATTATTTTTTAAAATATATAAAAAATATTATGCTAAAATATTATATAAGCGTTTAAAAAAACTATATATAATATAATAGTTATATTTAAACTTAAAATTAATAAATTAAAAGTAGTTTATTATTTTAAAAGCAACTATTATTATATTTAAAAAAGCAGTAAAGCTGCTTTATATATTTATAAAAAAATAATATTAAAAATGCTAAATATAAAAAGTAATATAAACTAAACAAATATATAAATAAGTAATAAGCTAAGCATTTTTATAATTTAAGCAATTTATTTATTAAGCTTAATAAAAATAAAATAAAAAAGCTTAGTTTAAAGCTTTTTATTTAAATTATTATTAAAAAAGTATATAATAATAAAAAACTTTAATTTATATTATTTAGCTTAAAACTTAGCAAAGCATATATTATATAATAGCAAAAAGCTTTTAAAATTTATAGTGTACTAAAAACTATTACTAGCAATTTTATTAAAAAAGCTTATTAAAATAATAAAAAAATAAAAAAACTTTATTATTAACTTTATATAAGTAATTAAAAAAACTAATATTATTTATTAAAATAATTTAAAATTAAAAAAATTAAATTATTAAATTTTTAAAATGTTTATTAAAACTAGCAAGCATATAAAAAGCTATTTATAAAGTATTAAAAATAAAACTAGCTATAAATAAATAAAGCATATATAATAATAAAAATAAAAATATTTATTATAAATATAAATATTTTAAAAAATAAAAGCAAGCTTAATAAAGCTTTTAATAAACTATTAAAGCAGGTTATAACTATTATAAAGCTTTTAATACTATATAAAATATTTAGCTTAAAAATAAAAAAAATATTATAAATAATTTTAAAAATTATAAGCGTTAAAATAGCTATAAAATAAGCATATTAGCAATATTAAAAAAATTAGTTAAAAGTAGCTTAAAAAGCGCTTTATAATACTAAAAAAAACTTTAAAATAAAAATAACTAAAGCTTAATAAATAAGCTAAAAATAAGCAGTAGCAAAAGTTTTAAAAAACTTTAAAACATTTTAAAAGTTAATTAAATAAGCATGCTTACTAAAAGTAATGCTAAGCATAATAATAATTTTTTTTTATAAAATAATTTAAAAAAGCTTATAATTATTATTATTTATTAAAAAAAAGTTTAAAAGCTTGCTAATAAATTTTTTTTTAGCTTTTTTAACTAATTTATAAAATGCTTTTAGTTAGCTTATAAATTATAATAGCTATTAATACTTTAAAATAAAATAAAAAGTTAAAATTAATAATATTACTATACTAATTTATAAGCTTTTTTTATAAAAAGTACTAAGCGCTAATAAGCTTTTTAATAAGTTTTTTAAAGCATATAACAAGTTTTAATACTACTAACTAATAGCTTTTATTTAAGCAAGCTTTTTGCTAAAATATTATTTTAAATATTTTTAAAAAGCATATATAATAGTTATACTTAAACTAAAAAAAACAATTTTAATAAAGCAAACTTTAAAAAAATAAAAGCTTATATTATTAATTAGTATTATAAGTAAAGCTTTTAAAAAAATATATATTTATAAACGCTTAATAAAAGCAATAAAAATTTATAACCTGCTTTTAAAAAACTAAATAAATAATAAAAGCTAATAATTAATTAAAATAGCAATTAAAATAGTAATAAAAAGTAATTAATAAATATTTTAATAAAATAATATTATATTTTTATTACTACTAAATATTTTAAAAGCATTTAATATAGTTAATTATAAATGCTTAATAATTATATTATAAAAAAAAACATTTTACTATATATAATAAGCTAAATAAAATGCTTTATTATAAATTATAAAACTTTTTTTTTTTTTAATAAAAAGCTTGCTAAGCTTATTATATTGCATATAAAAGTGCTATAAAGCTTGCTATTATTACTATTACTATTTTTATTTTATATATTTATATCATATATAAAACTTATTAAGCAATGCTTAAAAATTATTATAATAAGCTTTATAAATAATATTAATTTAATAATAGCAATTATAAGTATTATAAATAATTATAAAAAGCTTAAAATATTTATAAAGCATAAGTAGTACGCTCTAAAATAAAATTTGCTTTTAAAAAAAGCAACTTATTATACTTTTTAAAAGCTTAATAGCTTTTTATAAAATAAGTTATACTTTTTAAAGCAATTATAAAGCTAAAAAAAATTATTTAATTTTTTAAAGTTTACTTTAAAAAAAAGCTAAAGTAAAAAATATACTTAATAAAGCTATATAAAAAGCTTATAATATAATAGCTTATAATAACTAAGCTAAAAAGCTTTGCTTAAAATATTAGTATTACTAAAGCTTATTAGCTATATATAAAAATAATTAAAAGCACTTAAGCTTATAAAGCTTTAATATAATATTAGCTAGCAATAAAAAATAAGCTTTAAAAAATTATTTAAAAGCTTATAATAATTTAAAAAAACTTGCTTATAAAAAGTAATAAAAGCTTTTAAAACAACTTTAATATATTATATTAAAGCAAAATTAAACTTTTTTTTATTAAACTTTTATTTAAACAATAAAGCAATAGCTTTTAAAAAAAAGCTAATAGTGCTTTTATATATGTAAATAGTAAGCTTAATAAGTAAAAAAATAGCAAACTAAGTGCTTAACAGTTAAAAAAAAAGTAAAAAAACTAGCTATAAAAGCGCGTTAAAGCATATTTAAAAAAAGCTTATTTAAGCTATTATAAATAAAATTAGTAAATAAAAAAAAAACCTTTAAATATAGCACTAAAAAAAAAGTAAATAAAATAATAAAAGTATATATATTTTAATAAGCAAAACTATTTAATTATAAAAAAAAAGCTTTTAAATATAAAGTTAATAAAGCGCTATAAAAGCTTTTTATGCTATAAAATATTATAAATTTTTAAATATATATTAAAAAAATTAAATTAAAAGCTTTTTTATATAAGCTATATATTTTAAATTATTTTATATTACTTTATAAATATATAGCTAGCAAAAAAATAATAGCTTATATTATTTTATATTATAGCTTTTTAAATAATAAGTATAAAAAGCTATGCTAAAAGCTTGCTTTAGCTTATTTAAAGTTAAAAGTAAACCTAGCTATAGCTATAAATAAATTAAAAAGCATATAAAATATAGCTTAATAGCTTTTTTATATTAAAAAGCTTATAATATATAACTTAGCTAAATAAATTAAAAAAGCTTATAAAAGCTTATAGTAGCAGCTTAAAAAGCATAAAAGCAAAAAAAAATTATAAAAATAATTTATAAAGTTAACTTTAATAAGCTTGCTAATTTTAAAAAGCTTATAAAATAAAACATAAGCTAAGCTTTTACATTTTATTTAATTATTTTTTTTAGTTAAAATTAACTAAATAAAAACCTAATATATAAAAAAAAAAATATAATAAAAGCTTTATATAAATAGCACAAGCGTTTTACTTACTTAAAAAAATGCTTTAAAAGCTTTAAAAAGCTTAGCAAGCTTTTTAGCGCGCTTTAAAAGCTTTTTTAAAATAGTTTTTGCTTGCAAATAAAATATAAAGTAGCTGCACTATAAAATAAAAAAGCAGATTATTTAATAATAATAATAATAAATATATATATAATTTTAATAAAACTAAATTTATAATAAGCAAAATTTTATTTTAAATAGTTATAACTATGTTTAATTATTTAAAAAATTTAAAGCAATATAATAAAATAATTATAAATAAGCTATAGTTATTTAAAATGTTTTATTATATAGCTATATTATTTAATTATATATTATTATCTTAAAAAAGAATTATTTATTATTTTAATATAAAAAGACTTTATTATTTAATAATTAAGTTATAATAATTATAAAAAATAGTTAAATAATAAATAAATAAAGTATTAATTAAGTTTAATACTTTAATTAATATATAAATTATTATATAAAAAGTATATACTAGCTTTTAATTTTTAATAGCTATAAAAGCTATTATTTATATAAATATAAAAAGTATTATAAAAATAATATTATTATTATGCTTTATATACTAGCATATTTGTTTTAAAAGCTTTAGGTTTTTAATATTAACTATTTAAACTTTTTAAAATAATTTTATAAAAAAAAAATTAAATATTTAATATAAGTATATAATATATTTTATAGGTTAATTGCATACCTAGGTTAATTATATACTTTTTTTAACCTTTATATAAACAATTTTTAACTTATTATATTTTTACTATATATTATAATAAGCTTTTAAAAAAAGTTTAATATTATTTTTATACTTTAAGCGTTTTATATAAACTTAAAATTAAATATTTAATGTATAGCTAAAATTTATAATATATTATTAACAACTTTAATAAACTAAAAATATAGCTATATAATTATATATAATAGCAACTTTAAAAAGTAAAAACTTATTAAATTTAAAAAGCAAGCTATTATATAATATATATTTAACTTTATTATGCAATTATTTTTATTTAAGCATAGTAATATTAAAAATATAGCTAACTAATTGCTAAAGTTATATAATAAAAAATACGTTAATAAAAACTAAACCTTTATTTTTATATAATAATAACTAGCTTTTATAATATATTTTAGTTACTAAATTAATTATTAGTATGTTTTATATAAAAATTTATTTAAATATTATAAGTAGTTTACTTTTATATAAAATATAATAGCAAAATATAAAATTTAAAAAAAAATATATTTAACTTTAATAAAAGTAAATTTATTATAAATAAAATTTTATTTAAAATAATTATAACTATATTTATTAATATAAAAAACTTAAAAGTAATATAATAAAGCAATTATAAATAAGCTATAATTATTTAAGCTATTTTATTATAAAAATACTTTATTGCTTAATAGTTAAACTATTATAAATATAAAAAATAGCTAAATAATAAACAAATAAAATATTAATTAAATTTAATATTTTAATTAATATATAAATAGTTATATAAAAAGTATATATTAACTTTTAATTTTTAATATCTATAAAAGCTATTATTTATATTTTTTTAAAAAATATTATAAAAATAATATTATTATTATATTAATATATTTATTATATTAATATATTTATTATATAAGCTTTAGCATTTTAATATTAATTATTATAGCTTTTTAAAATAGTTATATAAAAAAAAAAATTAAATATTTAATATAAGCATATATTATATATATATTAAAAAAAAAATTTATTTATATTTTTAATATATTTAATATATTAACAATAAAAGCTAATATAAATTTTTTTTTTTAAAAAGTAAAATTAGTACTATATAATTTAAAATACATTATTGCTTAACTAAAATTTTATTTAATTATTTTTATAATTAAAGTTTTATTTAATAGCTTACTTTTATTTTAGCAATTTATTATTTTAAATAATATATAAAATATAATATTTTAATTTATATTTATTAAATATTTTATTATATAATATTAAAATAGCTTGCTAATATATATTATTAAAAGTATATAGCAAATTATATATAATATAATAGCTATTATATATTATTTAGCTTTATTAAAAAAAAGTTATAACTTTTTATATAGTAAAAAATTAATTTAGTTAATATTGCTATATAAAAAAAATTAGATTATAAAATAAAAAATTACTTTATATATAAAATATAAAAAAGTTATAAGCTGCTAAAGCAGCTGCTATATAAAAAATAACAAAAAGGTATGCAAGTAGTAGTTATATAAAAAAGCAAAAAACTTGCGTACAACGCTATAAAATATATAGCAAGCCTAGCTATAATATGCAAATATATTAAATTAAAAATAAAAATTTAATAAATCTAATTTTAAGTAGTTTAAATTAATTTTTTATTATATAGTTAAGTTATAAAAGATTGTTTATATAAAGGGTAAAAAAAGTATATAATTAACCTAGGTGTGCAATTTATTTATAAAATATATTATTATATATATATTAAAAAAAAAAACTTTTGCGGTTTTTAATATATTTAATATATTATTAATAACACTTAATATATAAAAAAGTTTTTAAAGTATAAAATTAATACTATATAACTTAAAATATATTATTATATAGCTAAATTTTTATTTAACCATTTTTATAATTAAAACTTTATTTAATAGCTTGCTTTTATTTTAGCAATTTATTACTTTAAATAATATATAATAATAATATTATATATTTGCAAAGCTAGCTTAAGCTATATAACTATTTTATTAGTACTTTAAATTTAACTTTTTTTAACATTTTTTCTTTTTTACCTTTACTTTTTTTTATTAAGCCCTTTTTTATATAATCTTATATTGTTTTACTTAAAGCTAAAAAACATTTTATATATAAATATAGCTTTAAAATTAACTTATATAGCTTTTAACTTAGCTTTTAATTTTTTTAAATATTTATAAAGCTTTTATATATTTACCTAGTATATAGTTAAGCAATTTTATTTTTATTTTTTTATTAGCACTACTAAGTATATAAAAAGCTTTATTGTTAATAAGTTTAAAAAGGGCCTGCGTTTAGTTTGCTAACTAATTGCTATTATAAGGTCTAGTAATATAAAGTACTTAAAAAAAGCAAGCCCTATTTTTAATTATATTAGCAAATAAATATATTATTTTTTAGTTTAAATACCTTGTAATTAAAAACACAACTTTTTTTTTAAGTTTTATAACAGTAAGCAAAGTTGCTATAGCTTTAACTTTAATATAAAAAGCATTACGCTAAGGCTAGTTGCTTTTGCTAAGCAAAAACTAATAGCTAGGGCCTAGTTTTTAAACTTATAAAAAAGGTTTAAGCTAGATTTAAACTAATAACTGCGCGCAAAAAAATCGTATAGTAACTAAGCACATAACTACTGCGCTATTAAGGCTTAAACAATATATAAAACATTATATTTTAGTTAACACTTATTAAAACGTTAATTATATAATATTAAAATAGCTTGTTAATATAAATTATTAAAAGTTTATAATAAATTATATATAATATAATAGCTATTATATATTATTTAGCTTTGTTTAAAAAAAAGTTATAACTTGTTATTTAATAAACAACTAACTTAGTTAATATTGCTATATAAAAAATAGTAAAAAAGCATGCAAGTAATAATTATATAAAAAAGCAAAAAACTTGCGCGCAACGCTATAAAATATATAGCAAGCCTAGCTATAATATGCAAACATATTAAAATTTTTTTTTTTTAATAATTTTAATTTTAAATAATAATTAAATTTTTATTATATAGTTAAGTTATAAAAAATTATTTATATAAAGGTAAAAAAAAGTATTTATTAAGATTTAACTTATACTATTGCGTTTAAAAGTATAAAAGTTAGTAAGGTTGCTAACTTTATAAACAATTATATACTTATAAGTATGCACTTTAATAGTATTAAATATAGCTAGGTATTAAATATAGCCTTAAAATATATATATATATATATTTTATTTATTAACAGCAATTAATATAATAGCATTATACTTATAGTAAGTATTTTTAATTTAAAATTATTATAGCTTCTAAAAATATTTTTAAATATAAAACCGTTTTCTTTAAAAGACGCTTAAGTGACCGTCTACAGCCTAAAATCGTATCAAAATCCAGTGACCGTCTTAGTGACCGTCACCAAATACCCTTATCCCGCCCTAATGTAATTCCTACCTACCTAGGTACCGGTATATTTTGTATAGTATACAGGGCTATGTGTGGGGTTCTCCACGCTAAAAGACAAGGGTCTACTACCTATTAGTACAACTACTTAACTACCTAGGTACATAGCCCCAACCTCCGTAATTGTTCGTTAGGTGACAATATTGTAAGAGCCCGCATACTTTAGTAGGTACCTAGGTACACCATAATTTCTATTTCTACACCAACTTTTATTTACGATATGTCACCTCAGGCTGTCACAGCAGCCCGTGCAGAACCACCACTAACTCGCCAAGAATAAGGGAGGGGAAGTGAAACTCGTGCAACGTTTGGCGGGTGTGTCGGCTGGCCACTCATCCCTCATCACCCCCTTTGTCTGGATTGGTTGCCTTGCATGGTTGGTCGGTCGGGGTCGCTTCATTTATTTACTGATCAAGGGATAGAGGGGGCCGGAGGTGTAACGTCATGGTTGCGAAATCCCACCATATGTCATTTCTCAAAAACAGATTTTCTACTCCATCGTAGCGTCGTCCTGCACCGCTACTCGAATGGCACAACTAAGCGTTCACGGCTACATATGCAAGAGCCATAATCATAAGCACTGCCTACTTCTGATAAGGCTCGAGGCAGGCTGTGATGACATTGACCAGGGATTTAAATCGGTGTGACACGACAGAAACCGACGCTGTTATTGCATGGCCAGCAGTAGGTACAGGTAGTGTTGTAGGTATTTGGTACATAGGTAGTAAACAACATATAGTAGTCTTTCTAACAAGTTGGAAGCAATAGTTAAAAAACCTTGTTATAACAAATACACCTCGGCTCGAAGGCAATCCTTTTGCTGCACTTCTAAGTCACTTTAATACACTTGATTCCCGTGACAAGACCGTCTAACCTCCATCCCTTATCGATCAACTGGCTTCTTTATCTGCCTCTAGCTTCTGTCTCCTATCTTACTACAACAAACAAGTCCACAACATGTCATCAAACACCTACGACGTTGTCATTGTTGGCGGCGGTACCTCTGGCCTAGTTCTGGCGAACCGTTTGTCGGAAAATCCGAATCTGACGGTCGTCGTCCTAGAAACCGGGGAAGATCGTACTTCCGACCCGAGCACCTTGACTCCTGGTGCCTGGCCTCTGCTTTCCTATTCTCCGGCTAACTGGACGTTCCCTACCGTAGCTCAAGAAGAGCTTGTAAGAAAAATCACCATCCCCCAAGGGAAGGCTCTTGGAGGATCAAGCGCAATCAACAGCTTTCTCTTCACTTCAACATCCAAAGCCAATCTAGATGCATGGAAAAGCCTCGGTAATGAGGGCTGGGACCATTCTTCGTTTGAGCAGGCTCTTAAACGGTCGTACACTCTCCATAAACCCACGGGTGTCATCGAGGGCCAAGGCCCACTGCAACTCACACTTCATGCTGCTGAGGGGCTATGGGAGAAAGCCTGGATTAACGGCTTAGAGTCTGTCGGGTTTCCGACAACTGACCCCCTATCGGCTCGGCTCGGCGGACCGATCATGGCGCCAGAAAGCATCAACCCCAGAACCAAGCAGAGAAGTTATGCTGCCAATGCCTATCTGGAACCAGTTCGAAATCGGCCCAACTTGACTATTCTCACAAAAACAACAGTCACTAAAGTGCTGTTCGAGAAGCCTTCACCAACTGGTGAGGTTGTCGCCAAGGGGGTCGAATTCATGTCGGAAGCTGGTGGTTCACAAACGATCGAAGCTCGGAAGGAAGTCATTCTTTCTGCAGGACCCATCAACTCGCCCCGACTACTGGAGCTCTCGGGAATCGGCAAAGCTGAAAGACTTCAACAGCTGGGCATTGATGTCGTCGTCGACAACCCTCATGTTGGAGAGAATCTCCAAAACCACCTGTTCACAGGATTGGTATTTGAGACACGAGATGAAATGGAGACGATTGACGCGTTTTTCCGTCAGGAACAAGATGCTGTTGCCGCTGCCATGCAGGACTACAGCACAAAGGGAACAGGTCCCATGAGTACCAGTAATATGATCACCATGGCCCAGCTTCCGTTGCCCGACTTCCACACAGACGAAGGCAGAAAGGAGCTCGACCAGTTGTTGAACGCCCAGGCTTCCGACTCGAATGGGTCTGGCGCGCAGCCGACCACACCAGCTTTTGCTGCTGCACACGAAGCCTTTGTGCGATTCACTCTCACTGATCCCTCGGAAGCAGTGGGTAACTACGTTTTTGGCTCAGCCTATGCGCCTTTCGATGCTCCCAGCCCAACTTATCGCGCACCTGGCAAATTCGTCTCCGTCGCCGTCGAACTGTCCCACCCACTCTCTCGTGGGTCTGTGCATATCACGAGCGCTTCGCGAGAGCATGCTGCCACGAACGAAGGTGTGAGCATCAACTGCCGCTATCTATCCCATCCCTTGGACATCGAGGTGCTCGCACGTCAGGTCCGCTTCATGGAAGACGTCATCACTAGTGCGAAGCCCATTGCACAACACCTGAAGCCGTACAAGAAGCGATTCACCGACCTGGAGGTTGCGAAGGATTATGTTCGCCGTACCGCGGATGGAGCTTACCACTACACTGGCACATGCTCTATGATGCCGCGCGCCATGGGAGGCGTGGTGGACAGCAGACTGCGTGTCTATGGGTGCTCCCATCTTCGTGTGTGTGACTCAAGCATCATACCTCTTGAGCCAACGGCAAATCCCCAAGCCGTCGTTTATGGCGTTGCCGAGCTAGCCGCTAGCTACATCAAGAAGGACCTCGGTGAGTAGGACCGACACTTCTGACAGCTTGCTCGGCTTCTGGTCGGCTGCACATAGAGATAACATCGAGTGAGCAAGTTAGCAGCGTATTTGAAGCCAAAGTGGTAATGGGTGGGGAGCATGCCTGGAAGTAAGAAGAACAGAACAAGAAGACCGTATGTAACGCTTATGAATGACCCTTTCAGTGACTTTCACTAAATTCAATCATTCTTTTCTTATCCGCAGCAAATCGCCGCGTAACAATATCAGGAACACTGTGGTCAATATGCCCAGTTTATGTCGCGAGTATTAAAAACAGTATCATGAATATTAATTAATAAATGAAAGCTACCTATAATATAAGCATGTATGGGTTTTCTGGAGGCTTTTCTACCTAGGTAGCTAGTGTCTCGGCAGCATTTCATGAATGAACGCTAGAAAAACACTGATCTTAGCTATAACTATGAATATAAACAAACAAGGACCTAATCCGTCGCACTTTAACTCGCCGAACAAAGTAGGTTGGTGGTTGTAGCAATACGATGAAAGCAGGCGGACTCCAAGGCATGTCACCTTCGGTGTTCGCAGCGCACATCATATATACAGCTAAAAATAGGTATACTGGTCGAGATTATCATCTGCCTGATTTGACCTGTGGGGCGTTGTGGATGCAGGCAGAAACCGTGGTATTATGTGCCCTTAGCGAGGGAGGGACGCAAGCTGTGCACACTATGCAGACAAATACTGTTGGTATGTATCCTTCTAGGGTTGTATCTTATGCACATGCGTTTCCGGTAAGTTTCGCCCCTTCAAGCCCCCAACGGCATCATATCGGGGAGTGTGGGCGATGGATGAGGTTGGGATGTGCAGTGCTAGGTGTCGGTTTGTCTCGAACCCACTCCTCTTGCTCTTCTTCACGTACTCTGTCCCATCCATTTATACTTTCTTTTCATGGATGACTTATATCGTCTCTAGCATAGTTCTATCTCCCCCCTGTTGAAGTATAAGGTCAAGGTGACATAGCATGTACAGTACCAAGGCATCGTGGCATCTCGTGTATATAACATAGGGCCTTCCCACCTCACATACAGTCAGTTCAGCAGTCAATCAAGTCTCATATACCCTTCATTTCAACACCCCCCACACCCACGAGTCCAGCATAGATAACATGGACTCCATACAGGTCGACTGTCTTGCGAAAGCCGGGCTTCGTGACCGCCTTGTGCTCCCTCTGACCGAAGAGTACGCGGGCCGGATTGATTCGTACTTCAGCAATAGTGCAAAATTGAAGCCCGCTTGCATTCTGATGCCACGAGAGACTGCTGAGGTTTCGTTTGCCATCAAAGCGCTAGTCAGGTGTCAACAGAAGTTTGCTATACGATCAGGAGGGAGCAACTTCTGGCCAAGTAACAACATCGATGGCGGTGTGACTATTGACTTCGGTCACATGAACACCATTGACTACGACCCGGACACTCAAACTGTGAAGCTTGGAGCCGGAGCTGTGGCAAGTCAAGTAGGTCCTCTCACCCTTGGTCAACCGTCAAGCCTACATTCAGTATTCATAGCGACATGTAAATGCACTTCAATTGACAGGCGGCAACAGATCTACGAAACACTTGCCAAGCACGAAGTAGCTGTTGGTGCAGCCCGAGAGGCTTCTGTCGGCATCACCGGACTCGCACTAACGGGGGGCATTACGCTCTTCACCGCTCGTTACGGATTTGCCTGCGACCAAGTCATTTCATACAAGGTGGTGCTAGCCAACGGTCAAGTAGTAACAGCAGACGCTTCAGGCCAACATTCGGACCTCTTCAGAGCTCTGAAGGGAGGCGGAAACAACTTTGGGATTGTTACGCATTTGACAATGCGCGCTTTTCCTTGCAAGTCAGTCTGGGGTGGCGGGGCCATACACTCAAAGGAAACCTTCCCTGAAGCAGCCAAAGCCATTGTCGACTTCACCAAGAGGGTTTCAGATGATCCAGATACGAACCTGGTCTGTATGTTGTGTAAACTAACCCCCAAACCAGTCACCATCGTTGCGTCCTTGTATGTAAACATGGCGGGCGTTGAGGAGCCACCCATCCTAGAGAAATGGCTGGCATTTCCAGAGGTCTGGAAGTCTTACAAGAAAGACAGCATGCTGGGGCTATTGGATACTACGGAGCAAGCAAGGAGCTATTTGTGAGTTCCACAACTATCCGAAGGACTTCGTCAGAAAAAGTATTGCTGACCAGAACATCCAGTAGCAACTGGTTCACTTTGTGCTTCAAAAATGACGCCTCAATCATCATGAAAGCAGCCGAACTTCACGATGAGCTGGTTCAGGAGCTAGAGGACCATATTGAAGACGGTGACTTCAAAACTCAGTGTGTATTTCAACCGCTTCCGTTGTCGTTCGTCCAGAAATCACTAGATGCAGGTGGAAACATGATGGGTATGGAACAGCACGGTAGCGATGGTATTATCTGGGGTCTCCATGTCATGGTGCGGACACCAGACCTTGAGCGCTGGGCTCTACCGCGACTGCGACGAGTCTATGAAGGAGTGCGAGACTTTGCTATTCTCATTGATGGCCTCCTGAGCTGGGTCTATGCCAACTACGCGCATCCAACACAGGAAGTGTTTCAAAGTTATGGTCGGGACAATGTCAAGAAAATGAGGGAAGTGGCTTCGAAGTATGATCCCGATGGTGTTTTTCAGTACCTATGCCCGGGCGGGTTCAAGCTCTCGGCTGTCCAAGGCTAGCAAGCATCAATATAGCGGGAGTAATGGGCAGGTCCATGTAGGACGGTTGACTCTTAACTACTTAGCTTAGCTACATGAACAACAACTCCACCGTCTGTCTCAATTCACCTCTACAGCAAAAATTAATATAAATATACTATCCTCGGGTATTCTCAACAACAATACAGCCTTCTACTCCCGTATAATCATCTTCTATAGCTTCTACATCATTATATGCCCCTAGGGGGACCTCCCTGTCGCTTACTTCGTCCCCGTATACGATCCTGACCCTTAGCCTCCGCATCGCTCGGCGTATGTCAGCCATGCGAACAGACCGCTATCCAGGCACATAGTTTACCTTATTGTGTATCTTGGCAGTCTTCCTGCCAAGTTTGGCTCCAAGGTAGTCGACCTGGCCCCTGAGATTCGCGATTTCGTTGGCCTGCTGGTCTAAGGCCTTTCTGGTGAACATTCAAGTTGTACTCTGGACCTTTTGGCTCTCCGGCGCTTTGAAAGGGCGCTATTGCGGTCGATAAATCACCTGAACCAGTGCTTGCCGACGGGTTCGGCGCCGCGCGCGTCCCGTCGCCCTCACCTGAGGACCAGTACCTTAACTATTTCCTGCCTCTGCTACACCACCACCCCAACCGCTCGCCCCGGGGCGATTAAAGCCCAATACGAGTTTCGTTTCCGCCTGCTACCCTCTGTTTCGTGTGGTTTGGCAAGCTTGTTTACAGTTCGCATTTCGCACGCGCTTAAACGCACGCACAAGGCCGCCGTTTCAATACTTATCATAAGTCTAATTTACCGGTCTGTCTGCTTTGCAAGGTAGCTCAGGGGTTGAAAGTGTTCCGTTTTCCCGCGGACTCGCTATTCACACGAATTCTGCCTTGGCCTACACCAGCTGAGAATTACGCATGATTATGTCAATCATCGTGTCTAGACATCCGGCCGCAAGGCGTTTTAAGCCTTCGTTAAGGAGCATTGACTCCGGGAAATGGTACAGATAGCAAATTTGTTGACGTGGCCGGAGGCCATCATGTTATGCGACCCCATCTTGACTAATAAATACCCTAAAGCTTCTTATTAGCTTTAGTTAAATCAGGAAATAAATAGTCTTGCAAAGAGGGTTGTTTATTAGAGAATAGTGGAAATAGACTAGGTGCACTCTCTAGATGCAATTATATAAAGTAGATTTAAATATGTTTTAAAAAAAGTAATATTTTATGTAATAGTATATAATATGTTTTTTAGCTTTGCTATTATTTTTAATAATAAAGTTAACGTATCCCACGGCCATATTTAGTACCTAGCTATATTTAATATTTTTTTTTCTATATAAAAAACGTTCGTGCGCAACATTATAACTTGGCCAATACTAATGCTATAATAATATAAATAGTACCAATCGATTTATAACTAAATAATAAGTTTAAATATGATTTTTTTTATATTTATAGAATTTTTATTTAGCAAGTTATTAAGGCATTAAATAAGCAAGGATTATTAAGAAAATATTAGCAAAAAAGTCCGTGCGTAAATTTATAACTTTATTAATTTTAATTGTACAATAATATAAATATAACTATTAGCTTCTTATTAAAATAAAGAATTTATTAGTATTTTTTTTAATTTAATTACTTTAATATTTAATAAGTTATATACTATTATAATATTTATACTAACATATTCTATAGGTTAATTATACACCTAGGTCAATTGCACACTTTTTTTAACCTTTATATAAACAATTTCTTATAACTTAATTGTATAACAAAAAATTAATTAAAACTATTTAAAATCTAATTTATTAGATATTTTTTGCTTATTTTAACATATTTGCATATTATAGCTAGGTTTACTATATATTTTATAACGTTGCGCGCAAGTTTTTTGCTTTTTTATATAACTACTACTTGCACGTTTTTTTGCTATTTTTTGCATAGCAACTACTTTAGCAGCTTATAACTTTTTTATATTTTATATATAAAATAATTTTTTATTTTATAATTTTATTTTTTTTATATAGCAATGTTAACTAAGTTAATTGTTTGCTATATAAAAAGTAATAACTTTTTTTTTTAATAAAGCTAAATAATATATAATAGCTATTATGCTATATATAATTTGCTATATACTTTTAATAATATATATTAGCAAGCTATTTTAATATTATATAATAAAATGTTTAATAAATATAAACTAAAATATTATATTTTTTATATTATTTAAAGTAATAAATTGCTAAAATAAAAGCAAGCTATTAAATAAGGCTTTAATTATAAAAGTAATTAAATAAAAATTTAGCTAAGCAATAATATATTTTAGGTTATATAGCACTAATTTTGCTTTTTAAAAACTTTTTTATATGTTAGCTTTTATTATTAACACGTTAAACATATTAAAAAACGCAAATAAAATTTTTTTTTTTAATATATATATAATATATGCTTATATTAAGTATCTAATTTTTTTTTTATATAACTATTTTAAAAGGCTAAAATAGCTAATATTAAAAAGTTAAAGCTTATATAAAAAATGTGCTAGTATATAAAGCATAATAATATTATTGTTTTTATAATACTTTTTAAAATTATATAAATAATAGCTTTTATAGCTATTAAAAATTAAAAGTTAATATATACTTTTTATATAATTACTTATATATTAATTAAAATATCAAACTTAATTAATACTTTACTTATTTATTATTTAGCTATTTTTTATAGTTATAATAACTTAATTATTAAGCAATAAAGTGCTTTTATATTAAAATAATTAATAGGTTTTTTTTATAATAATAATATATAGCAAAATAATATAGCTATATAATAAAACAGCTTAAATAACTATAGCTTATTTATAATTGCTTTGCTATACTGCTTTTAAGTTTTTTATATAATTAAATATAATTATA
>Ga0247782_1000486_pt1 | contig 22401 bp, 19 predicted proteins | sample UWRJL019104C5_FD_179928 | JGI IMG/M metagenome (GOLD analysis project Ga0247782, IMG submission 179928) | Plant litter microbial communities from Arlington Agricultural Research Station in Wisconsin, United States - UWRJ-L019-104C-5 | ecosystem: Environmental > Terrestrial > Plant litter >...
CCATAAAGCTATAAAAGAAATAATTAAAATAATACTTTTTTTTTTTTTTTTTTTTTTTTTTTCTTTTTTTTTTTTTTTTTTTGCATAGACAGAGCTGAGAATTAGACTATGAGCATATATGTTGCAGTTATAAATTGTCACCACACAGGCATTCTACAAGGTCGTTTCACCCCATCAAATGGAGGCTGTACCTTTTGACATGAAAGAAAATTTTGTGACTTTCACCTGTTGAATTATGTGTAAGATTAGAAGTCTTCAAGTGCCTGACGCTATTTTATGTTCAAACTTGAGTAAGAGGCGACTGAACATAGCTTAAGACCTCAATGGCCCCTTTATCCCCTGGTTAAGAAGATCGAAACCTGATATAATTACATTCTTACTCTTTAATGATTTATATACTTCATTATCTTCAAATGTGATCGAACGCATCTTGGATAGCCGTATCTTGATATATACGTCACAAATCAAATAGTTAGACAAGAATACGTAGTATGACCTTTTGTAGCATGAGAAGCCAGAAGCGCGTACAGAGTGCGTTGCCTTTACAAAATATTAAGCATACTTGATACCACATTTTTAGATATACTACTAGGTGTGAGGACATTGCGGCAGCTGCATAGTCTCCCTGCCGCTGTCAACTTACAAGGGTCATGGTGCAGTCTGGTACTCTTGTGATACTTCAGGCTTTTGTCACGGTTTGAGAACTGAAACTCTAAACCGCAACAACAGTAAAAGTAGAAGGTAGTCGAGGTGGAAGACTTGGCCTCGCATGCATTTTGTGTTTGATCTGCAGTGGGGACTCTGGGTTGATAAAGGTCGCAACCTATCGTCCCTGAAGCTTAATTGTAAATGTAACAGATATTTTCTGGATACTCCGACAACGCTGAAAGCAGCTTATACGCCCTCATTACTTCTTACGAGAAGTTTAAAGCCTTGATTAATGAAATCGGGTTTTGTTATTTTCCTAGAAGAAGTAAGCTTGAAAGAGATAGCAAGCAAGACTACGGTCTGGTTAAGTGGTAGTATATAATGGTCTATCCTACACTGCAATATCAGTAAGATAAAATAAAGTTGCAAAACCACAGAGGAATTGAGAGCACAAAAATTAACCTAGCGGTACTAAAGGGGTGGTTGCAACAAGATTGGACGCGGACGTGCATTTCGGAAAGTCACGTGATTTCGTGTTTCAGTTAGGACCAGCCGTTTAAAGTCGATGACAGTCAAGGTTAGGGGTGCTTGTCAATCCTAAAAACGAATGGACAACGTGTACAGCATGTCTACGTAGTCCTACATAGACCAATTGCCTGGCTTTGTGCTTGATAGATGCATCTACCTCTTGACGGTCCTGCATCCCAACGGTTGGAATTTTGCCGTCTTGTGTGCAAACCAAGAAGACCCCCCCCTGAAATTTCATTCTGCTATCTGCCCTAACATCAATACCTGGTGGCCTTGGTGACCTACCCAGGAAGGTTAAAAGGGGGCACAACAGTATTGACGATGGTGCATTGCCGAGAATTTGAAGCGATCTTTAGCGGGGAGAGACCGGTAGGCTAGCGCGATTAGGCATATCGGAGTGGATATGCACAAGTACATCCCTGCTGGCAGGGTCTCTAGGTAACATGAAAGTCGCGCGTTCAACCGCGTAGACTTGCTTTGCTTGCGTGGTAAAAGAGAATGGACACAGGCCGCCCCTCCCCGCCCCCAGTGTCCACGGGTGCCAGTGCCCAAAGTGCCCAGTACCTAGCAGCACCCACCTATTGAGGGCAGTAATCGACTTGGCCCTGCCTACTTACTGTTCTTGTGTCTGTGACCTGGCTCGCCTCCTCCGCTTCTCTACGCAACAGTCCTCATCTTCAATTTTAATCCTACCAAATTTCTTGAATATTTGCATGGCCAATATAGTATTTAGTTCCATGCCAAAACCAAAGATTGCTTTGTCAATTATCAACTAGCTGTTTTGGAAGTTATTTATCTGTGTCTTAGACACAGCTGCTCCAAGTATAGCTGTGCCGTGTGCTATACAGTACAGCGTACTTGAGCAGGGACGGTGTCATCTGCATTATTCCCGACCTCTTAACCTGGCCTAGCTTAGTTAGCAACAACGCGTATTCGCCTCGCTTCGCATTGCTGATGAAGAGAGAACAGGCATTGCTTCTGCGGAGGGCTTTATTGTTTAGCTCAAAATCGGCGGGATTGTTCAGTGAATCACCCCGTACAATTAACCGAACCCGAGCCGAGCTCTGAATCAGAAAGACACAGTGACGCGCCATCTGATTTGTGTTGCGTGGTCGCGCAAGACGCGATAGACAGTACCCTCGACTTGGGGTTCTCCCATTCCATTCCGATCAGTTAATATGCCAGACATGTTGCAGCTTGTCAACGATCCGAGTGCGTCGCGCGAGCCGGCACATTCCCCAAGCTCCCAATCTCAGGCCGTTCCCAGCAGTCAAGGGCAACCCTTTGACGGTTCAAATAGCGACTCCCAAGCAACCAATTCTACCTCCAACGATATCGACCGCGTCTTCACCCCACCCGGTAGCGACAGTGAAGGGAGTAATCGGAATGAAAATAGCCATGCTTCTAGCCAGGAGTCGCAACTTATGCAGCTGTCGAATCTGGCTGCCTTACAGCAAAAGATAGACGTGTCGCGTGACGATGCCGACATCAATGGCTCGCAGTCGAGAAAGAGGATGGCTGATGGCTTTGTCAAACACACCCGACACCATTCGAGTGCCTCGCCCGTACGGATCAGCCATTCAAGGAATACGAGCACCATAAGCGTGGCTTCAACAACTGGTAGTCGCATTAGCGAAGTACGTATTATATTATATCTAGAGGGACTCTTTCTCGTGATGGCGCGCACTACTGACGCTAGTATCAGCTCTCTGCCGAGTTAAAGGCAAAACTTTCCTATGCCATGGTCAAGGTGAACAACGGCTGGCAGAGTCACTCTATTGATGAAGTCGAATCGCTCGCCTCCCAAGCGGCTTCACCTACGTCGAGCACGTCGACCTTACATGGAAGGCATGGCTCCTCAGCAAGTCCCCGGTTATCGATCGCTGGCTTTCGACAGGCAGCATCAAACCCCTCGAGTATGACCACAAGCCCTACAGTACAACACCCTCAAGGACCCCAGGGACGCATGTACGAATCGTTCTGGAGGGACAGAGACGGCATGTCCAAGGTACCCAGCGCAACCTCTCCAGTCTCACAGGTGCCCTCTTTAGCGCCTCCCGCACCAATTCAGCCGCGACAATCGGCATCGACAAACCCTCGGCGCAACTCCAACGCTAAATATACACCAGCGTACCTTTCTCAGTCTTACCCTCATCATGCTTCGCCCCACACGCCAGCGCAACCAAGTCCACTCCAGACTTCGCCGATACAGCATAGTGCTCGCACACCTAATGTCGACCCTATCCTCTTCTCCCCGCCTCAGAACGTCCGGGAACAAGAAGCGTTAGAGACTCTGCTATTCATGAGTAGCCCTGGAAACTCAGCTAACCTCAAGCACACATTTTCCCCACAGACGTCTCAACCACGAAACGGCATGCGGACAGCTTTGCCTACTTCCCGACTCGGCCAGTCAAGTGAAATGAGTGGTCAGGGACGAAAGGCTCTGCCTACTGGGCGATTGCAGACGCAGCAGCCAAAACGTGTAGGGTTTGAGAAGTCACCGGGTTCGTTTGGGGAAACGGAAGTCAGTGACCCTTATATGTCTCCAGAGGTTCGAGGCATGCCACGGCGCAGGACTATCAACGGTTCCGTGCCTCGGCCAGCACTCACAGTTCCTGCGGGCCTAAGTGGGCCCGCACGAACCAAGCCACCGTTAGGGGACGCCGATGTGCAACGCATGATCGATCGAGCAGCCGCCGCGGACAGCTCGGATTCGGAAGGTGAAATACAGCTACCTCCAAGCAGTCGCAGAAGCGGCACTGGGGTTGGAGTTTGAATAGCATGGCACAGCACTGTTGCCCTCGAACAACAAATTGCTTTCTCCAAGACATACACGCTCACGGGAACGTATTGAACGGTTCATCGGCATCTTGGTTCCACACTCATGACTCATGCATATTGATATCTGGCGAGTTCTCGCATAGGCGGATCTTTTCTTTGGAGCATTTGGCGCATTTACTAGGGGTTTACGAGCATAATGGATGATGTATTATCGAATTGAAATGGAAGCATCATAACAACGGTGCGAAATGTTTTTTTTGCATGACAGACAATTACGCGGGGAAATAGATATTACCGGGAAGTGCCAAAAATTGAAGATGGCAACTCTTCTGCTCGAAGCCTGCCAATATGCATTCAACATGGTAGAGTAATCGTGCGGGACGTGTAACCTGGATACGTTCATACCTAAGTACTTAGCTATGTTTTGTTTCTTTGCGCGTCAAAGCCAACAAGCGCTGGGGACATTTCGCGTCTCCAGGATCATGCTTGTATAAGTCGCGGAATAAGAACAGAATTTTTGAGGGGCGACTTTCTGATTTATGGCTCGTGTTGATTCGAACTGCAAGACGTTGGCAGGTATACAGATCTATATCAACAAATTAAATTATTAGGTAAGCCTAGCACACGTTCTTGCGATTAGCTAAACCAGCAGGCCTTTCCTTTGGCACACAACCTTGGAACACTTCATTCACTGGAGCGGAACAGGGAGTGCTGCCTAGGATGGGAATGAGTACCTTTTTGTTTAGGCGAACAAGGCGCGGGTGCTGTTCGCCCCAGCTGCGCCACAGCTGAAGCCCTATGACCTGCATATCTGAGATCCAATCAGGTGTGGGTAGCACGTTCTTTGTCGCGTGTTGGAGGTCAGTTGGCCTTCCTCCCATGATTCCATGCATCGTGTCTCTGCGGAATGACCGGCGGACACCCCTCCGTCACTAGGCGCTCCCTTGAGCTCTTCCATGGTTATGACTGTCACCTTGAATCTGTGTAAACGTAAGCGCTGAGGCGCTGTAAACAAACAGAGGGTAACGTAAGATCTATCAAACTAACAACATGATAGCCTTTCATTAGGTAAGGCATATACAGTATGATATACCCCGACAACCTGACCAACGGTACCCGAGGGAGGCGAAGCATATCCCGACTCTAAAACTGGGGTTTATAGCCTGTTTTTGTTTGAAATGTCCTCAGCTCCTCCTTGATTCACATCGTTCCCCTGACGTCCCCTCTTCTAGCGTTGGTGCTTTGATTTTCCCACTCCCTTACTGCATGTTAGAACATTTCGTGATAGCCACACTCTAAATTTCTAAACCGTTCACATATTGTGCTTTTTCGCCTTCAGCCTTCCCTGCTTTGCAAAAAGGCTACCCGATTCCTTTCTATACCTAAGTTATCATCATGTCAGCCGCAGACTACTACGGGACGAGCGGCGGCGGAGGAGGAGACTATCCACCACAGCAGAATCACTCGCCGTATCCCTCGCAACCTCAATATGCGCAATCACCATCCCACTCGCCCTACCCCCAACAGCAGACCTACGCTACCCCTTCGCAACCACCATATCCGACACAACCAAACTATGCCGCCCCAGCTGCACAGTCGCAAGGTTACCTAGCGCCCTATCCGCATCAGCCGCAGTATGCGCGCCCAGGTTCGGCGCACTCCGATGCCGGATACCCGCCTCCACCCTACCCATCTGGTCAATACCAGTCGCATCCGCCCTCAGGCTCTGCATCGCCGCTGCCGCGCCCGCACTCTGCGGATCCGTATTCGTCCGCCGCGTATGACCGTGACGGAAACCCCAACGGCCCGCAGGGACAAGAAGACGGCGAGCGCGGTCTCGGCGCGACGCTGCTCGGGGGTGGCGCAGGCGGACTCCTAGGCCACAAGCTTGGTAAGGGCAAGCTTGGTACGCTTTTGGGAAGCGCCGTCGGTGCCGTTGCTGCAAATGTGATCGAAAATAAGCTTGAGGGCAAACACAAACCACACAAACAATCAGGTCACTACGGTGGTGGCTCTTACAATCACGGCGGTGGAGGGTTGCTGGGATCCGCATCCGGGTTCTTGGGGGGTGGTGGCAGTTCTCATGGATCTTCTCATGGAGGTGGAAGCTACTATGGCGGTGGGCATGGACATGGTGGACACCATGGCCACGGCCATCATGGCCATCACGGCCATCATGGTCACCATGGTCATCACGGCCACCACGGAGATCACTATTAAGAAGCAAGTCGCAAGTCGCAAGCCATGGCATGACATATGATAGATAATGAACTTCCCTATTAAGACTATGATGGCGTTATTGCTGGGATTATCAATTGTTATACGAGATGAGGCTTGATTAGGGTTCTGGTAGGCCGGCTTGGGAATGGCAAGCTCTTTTTTGGAACTTTACGCTATACCATTGTATAGATAGTATAACTAAGTAATGGTCTCGGTTTACTACTTTCTTTAAATTTTGATACACCTCTTCCTCCATGTCACAAAAGTTTAAATCTAACCTTGGAATTGATACATGTCCACTGATTTGTAACTGAAAGACACGGGAACAGCCAGATTTCGGGTTGATAGTTTCCAGGCAACCGACAATTACATACACCACAATATCTTGCGCCCCTGACCTTAGAGTCACAGCGTTTGTGTTCCTGCTCTCCTGCGTAATACTTGCATTTTGCTCATCCCTTCCGTCCCAATGTAAGGGAGTATCCCCTTAGAATTGACAGCGTCTTGTAGCATTTGTCTGGCAAACAAAATTCGATGCTCTGCAAAGGTGAGCCTTCTGGTGTAAATAACTTATATCTAAGAGTGAGAATGATGGATTATTGATTGTAGGATTAATCTTTCTTACGTTGTTCGAAGTAGCGTAAGTCACAGTCAAAATATCATCTGATTAGATGGATGTACGAGTCCATAAAGACAAACGCAGGCAGAAACCAGCTTTTCTTGCTCTAGTCTTATACCCCATCTCGTGATTCAGTAGTAGTGTTATGGATTATGTGGCAGAAAAAGCTGTTATGTGAAATGGCTGCCTTGTAAAATAGATGTCAACGCATGAGCAGAAGTAAAACCCTGTTATGTCCACGATCTCATCATGGCTCACATGTCGAAATCTAAGCGCCATATATGCTCACGTTTGAATTTCTTTATGCTCAATCCTTAGAGTCTCATCACTAGGTTTGCAATATCATGCGTTCGCTAACGGGATAGTCAACATTCTACCTAGTGTTGTACGTCAGGAAGATTCGATCTGTTATCCGTCTAAAAGCTCCTTCTTTGATGAACCTCTATGCTCTTTGTGCTGATGAGGCATATCAAGACTATTACTTGAAATAAGAAAATAAAATAGCGTAATCTTATCTCCGAAGCTCTTGGTAGAACCAAATGCTATCTTTACAATAAGGCTTTAACGTACATACATAACCTCATGAGCGCAGAGCTCCGATTGACCCTACGTCCTCCCCTTGACGCTGTCACAGAACAGCTTTGTTATATACTCAGAATATGAAATCTACAAACACATTCTCTTTATAGATTTATGGATGGCATCAATTGCCTCCTTTCAAGCTGCCTCGTCTTCCTATCCAGCTGGGGACCTGGGCATGTGTAGATTAAGGCCAGTCTGATCAAAACACTTTGCAGAAAGGGGTAGGCAGCATAGAAGGATCCGCATGCCAGTCAAGAAGTAAACAAAAGTTAGGTTAAAGGGTTAATAAACCATCGCAGACACTGTTAAGAAATTTATCTAGTCGTCCCATATCACCTAGAACATTCTTCAAGAAGTGAAACTTTTGTTAAAGTAAGAGTAAGTAGCATGGAGATAAACTCTTGAGTCACTCACAAGGTGAGCACAAACAAGACTATGACTTCTTAGATGATTGTAAGGCCATCGACACGCATAATTTGCTCCATCACGATCCAACTGTAGTGTTGACGAGTGGCAGCCTGCGCTACCCTCAGCCGCCCCCGCCTTGCCGTCGTCGCCGAGGAACCCTATGATGTCGTCCCTTTCCGCAAGATTCCGCCAAACCCCACAACCACAAACATTATCATGCGAATGCAGCTGTTAGACCTGCGCGCGGGTCACTTTGTAGCTGTCGTGACGCGCCATTCGCTCATCCCCTTTGGGTGGTGCAGCAGAATTCTGCTAGCAGAATCCGCCTAGATTTGTCTATAAATTCTACCTTCTTTAATGCCTTCCCTTCCCTCACTTCTTCTTCCTTTCAATATCAAATTATCCAGGCCTGGACTCACACCGAGTTCCAGTGACCCTCGCCAAGGCGAGCTAGGATTCAGCCTTGTCGGGCCTCTTGAGTGTAAGTTCCTTTGCCTTCATCCCCTTTTCCCTTCATTTTCTTTCTTCTCTTGTTCTACATCACGCATACCCATCAGTATCACCTTTTCAACATAAGATAATCAAACAAGCAGAGTCTTTTTCATGTCATTCGCATCCCGCATCCCACATCCCTCATCGTACCACCCTTTACAACATCACTATTACACAACACACCATCAACAAGGTCTGCACCAAAGAACATCCGATGATGGTCCACTACACGACTGCTTATTTCTTTGCATGTTTACTCGGGTTGGAAAGCAGATACAGTTATTTAACGGTCACAGGACAGAGTCACAGACAGACTTCACTTAAGATGGCCATGCTCGGCAGTGACTGCCGCAGATGGCGCACCGCCTTGCGAATACCGATGGTCACATATACACGTGGCCGGAAGAGAGTAAGCACCTACCCCGTCAAGAAGACAAATTCCCATGATACCAAGAACTGTACAGCTAACCTCCTGAGGAGTCATGCGGCCCAGAACCGCATGCGATGGCAGACGGACCTGTTGCCCTCTGCTGGTGACCTCCTTAAAGACCTTAAGGAGGGACCGCCGGGTAAGTTCTCTCACACCCCATCAAGCAGAATTACCAACATCGGCTATTAATGTGCTACCAACGTCGAAAGCATTTGCCAGTGGTAGCAGACAGGGTACTTTATGTTCCCCGGTACCTGGGGCTTCCATTGACACTCAATGCATACCTCCCTATTACCTATGTACCTCTACCTAGCTTGCAATAGCTAACCACACAGGTCCCAGTGAGAGGTACACGGAAACAGAAAGAGGTAATCCACCCCACCCCTGTCTCTACATTCAATGGCATGTCAAATATTTTCCTCGTCCATGCAGCTTCATTCATTACCTCACACACCTATCCAGGTAGCTATTTCTAGGTAGCTATCTCTAGGTACCTACCTTACCTTCCTACTTCCATTGTGTCTACCTTGGTAGCTTTCTTCTCACCGCCTGTCCTTGGATTCTGCCGGTTTTATTCTGTCTACATAAGGTCTTCACTTTTCCACTGCAAACCTTCCTTTCACCTTTCTCCTACCACCCCTTTCCTGGTTTTCTCTATCTGCGAGAGCATCTTTCTCTGAACTCACTTCATTTACATACACTCTTCTTCCTTCACGGACACCTTCTCTACACCTTCTCTCACGCCCCTCTCCTCTACGATCCTTGTCTAGACCAAGCATCTGATCAAGGCTACGAACCTACGTTTGGAGTCACAAGCTAAAACTCACCTCCCAGACTCGAAACACGTCCTCGCTAATAAAGAGGAAGAGAAGACCCCCGTCTGTCAGGGTACAGGAAACTCACAACGACATGGCTGACAACAATAATGGCCTTAACGTCAATGACAACAACATTGACGTTAAGGACGCGGGCATTGTCACCCAAGGTGGTATGTACTTCTGAAAATTCCGTTCCCATTCACTGCACCTTAGGTACCTGCCTAGGTTAAGTACTTACATGACTCACTCTACCTTTCTTCCCACCCTCCATTCACCACTACCTACAATACAGCCTATCCATCTCATCATACTTTTCTTCCACTCTCCAAACACCACCTACTTACCTACTAGACACTCAACCACTTACTTCACTTTTCCTTTCTCTTTTCATACACACAAATCCCACTGTCTGCAACACATTGCACTTGCCCTATCTCACCTCTTATTATCATCTTCTCTTCGTACATAGCTACAACGCTGCCTCCAAAACAACATACCTAACATACAATGTCTAATCTAGGCAATGATTCCGACGGCCATGTCGAGGGCCAGGGTGGCGCGGTCGCCACAGGTCCATCACCTCCTCGCGGCGGTGGTGCACCTCGTGGTGGCCGGGGTCGCGGTCCGACCAGAGCACGTGGTGGTGGTCGAGCACCGCGCGCTACTGGCGGCCGCAAGAGGCCCGCAGCAGCGGTCGAGGCGGAAGACGATGATATCACCGGCATGCGCGAGATTCATCGCAGGCACTTGAGTCTCCGAAATCGGCTCATTGCAGGCAATTTGACGCCTCAGAATGTAGGCATGAGAGTCTACAATCAGCGGAAGGGTAAGTTCTTTTTTTACAATTGCATTTCCTATTCCACGCCACACATTACGGAAAGAGCCAACATAACTAAAACTATCTTATTATAGCTGCCGAAGCTGCACAGGCCGAAGCGGAGGCCGCCGCTGCTGCCGAGGCCGCTGCCGCCGCCACGCCTACCCGTCGAGAGTTCCTTATCTCGGCAGAGCGCGACGACGATGTTGTGGAGTAAGTTTAAACAATTCTTTCATGCGCACATACTTTCCTCTTTCCTTTTTAACATGTATCAAATAAAAATCAATTGAACAAAACTAACCAACTGATCTCACTAGGATGCCGACTCCAAACCCCAACATTAACCGTCGTCGTCGCCTGCAACAGAACCGACGGATCGCGTACAAGAGCACTCCGGTTTCCCAATTCCACTACCCGGAGTCTCTCCTCCGAGCGCTGAAGCAGAACCTCATCAAGTTCAACAGCAAGAAGCACTCGGACCGGCTAGTGTTCGTGCTAGTCCGGTTGGTTGGTGAGCAGATCGAGGACATGCGCGTCTTCGACCAGCTAAACGATGCCACCACAGAGGCCCTGTACGCGATGGTACACGAGCACCCGGAAGCCTTTGCCATCCCAGCCCAGACTACCACCGAACACGGTCGTGAAGTCAAGTCCGAGCCGAGTGAGAGTGCCTCCTCGGTCATTGCGCAGCTCAACGCTCGACCCGACTTCATGCAAGTCCCACAGGCTGGTCGGAGCAGCAACAGCAACAGCACCGCCTTCGCTTCTGTCGCAGACCAATACCAAGACCAGAACGCCGAGACCAATGCCAGCACCGCCGCGAATATCCGCGACGAAGCAGATACTCTCTTCGTCATCAAGGAAGAAGATGCCGAGCAACCCCGTCCGCACCGGATACAGGCCGCCGTCAACAGTGGCAGAGGCAGAGGCCGAGCAGCCAAACGCCCACGCACAGTCGAAGCACAACAGGACGGAAATGACAACGAAGAAGACGAGGAGGGAGAAGAGGGAGAGCCAGTCTTCGTCTACTGGGGCGACTGGAAGATCTCCTCCTTCGGACTCAAGCTGGAGGCCTATCGCGGCGACGGAACCAGCGTCAAGGTTTCCGTCCACCTCAAGAACCGCCGCGAGCCAGCCGACAAGAACCGTCCCGCCGCCTTCTTCGACCAGCCGAGCATGGACCTGGGAGATATCTACAACTAAGGTAGATAGATAGATATCACCATCTCCACAAGCACATTGGCATGACAAGTTTCCGGTTTCCGGTTTCCCGACACGATGATTACAAAGTATATAAAGAATTGTCACGACTTCGCAAGGCGGGGTTTGCAACGTTTATGATAAGGCAGACAACCATACCTGATGGATACACATACCTACAACCATCAATGAAGTCCAAGGATTTGGGACAACTGGAGGCGTTTTCGACAGAGATTGGCACATGGTCACGGTCACGGATACGAAGGAATGAATGAAACGGATACAGATACGTCGGCGTTGCTCAACCCACATGTTGTTGCAGTTAGCCTTGACATGATGACATGGAAATAATTTGTACGGATACGGAGTTTCGGTAATGGTTTCGGTTCGGAATTACAGGAATGGTTTGCATGGACGGAATGAATTGATACCCCTAATTTTTCGTTGAGAACATCTGAAGATACCTAGGTTGATTCTCTCACACATGGTAATAGTTCCGGCGTTAGATGCAAAATGTTCACATTCATAATTGATTTCTCCTAATAAAAATACCAGACCTTGCTTTCACTGACTTGATAAAGAATAAGTGATATGTGTTGCATGTGCCCATATATACATGACGATCCATCTAGGGTTAGATCGATGACATCTACCTAGTACTATTTTACTTTTTCTCTGCGTTTTTCTTTCCTTTCCTTCCCGAGACTCATCATCTTCCCTCTTCCTCACACAAAACAGACACCAATATTCATTTAGCCACCACTCATGAAACAGTAACCTTACCAGTCTGTCGAATATCCCTGCTGCTCGAGCCCACATAGAAAGTGAACTCACCAGTCGGGACAACCCAGTTCTGCCTGGCTGAGTCCCAGACGCTCAGGTCGCGGCGCAAGAGGGTGAACTTGACGGTGCTCTTGGCGCCGGCGTCGAGCGAGACCTTCTCGAAACCGCGCAGCTGCTTCGGTGGCGCGCCCGCAGAAGAGGGCAAGCCGACGTACAGCTGCGGCACCTCGGCGCCCTTGACGGCGCCAGTGTTGGCGATGGTCACGCTCACCGTCGCCACGCTGTTCCATAGGTCGGCGTGACCTCCCGGGATGATGCTACCCGTAGCCGGGCCAGATGTGGGCTTGCCGTCGACGACGATGTCGGAGTAGGTAAAGTTTGTGTAGGCTGTAGACGCACGCGAAGACACATTAATTAGTATGAGTTATGAAATGACGATGAGTCGTTAGGGAGGCAAGATGAGAGAGCCAATAGGTACTTACACAAACCGTAACCGAATTCATATCGAGGCGCGATATTAGACTTGTCGAAGTGGCGGTAGTCGATGAACAGGCCCTCGGAGAAGCTGTCGTCGCCTTGAGAGATAGTCGTGCCGTAGTCGTTGGCGGACTTGGCGATGGTATAGGGAAGCTTGCCCGAGGGCGCGACGTCGCCATACAGGACGTCGACCAGCGCGTTGCCGTTCTCTTGCGAGGGGAGGCCGGCCCACACGACGGCCTTGACGTTGGCCTGCGCGAGGATAGTCTCGAGGATGACGGGTCCCACCGAGTGCACGACGACGACGACGTTCTTGTTAATAGCCGCGACGGCCTTGACGAGGTCGTTGCCGTTATGCCACGGGTCCAGGTTGTTCCTGTCGCCCGCGTTATTCTCTACCTTGATGTAGCCCTCGCCGCTGTCGGACGTGATGAAGACGATGGCGACATCGGCGCCGTTCACAGCGCTGCTCACGCCCGACGTGCTGTCTGATGCCGAGAGGGCCACCTGAGAGCCGTCCTTCTGCGCGCGCGCCTTTATGGCGTCCGCGGGTGCGCTGAAGTAAGCGTAGGAAGCGGTACCGGAACCCCAACCCATACCCAGCGCGCCGGTGTTGCAACCAGCATCTGTGCAAGAGTTCATGCCCTGAGGGTTAACCACGGCAGCCGAGCCGACGAGGCCGACCTTGGCGGGCTTCTTCAGCGGGAGGGTACCGCCCTCGTTCTTAAGCAACACGATACCGTCTCGTGCGACGGCACGGATGTTGGTCTTGTGGCTGCCTTGTACATTGGCGTTGATGTTGATGCTGGGATAGCTCTTGTCCTGTCCGACCAGGTACCACGCTGCGAGGATGCGGCGCACCATGTCGTCGATACGCGATTGCTGGACCTGTCCACTGTTTACAGCTTGTGTCAGCTTCGAACCCCACAATTGGGTGTTGCCATTGAAGTCGGAGCCGGGCATGGTCATGTCCAATCCGGTATTGGCCGATTGTGCCGTGGTATGCTGCGCGTTCCAGTCCGTCATCACATAGCCCTGGAAACCGAGCTCTTTCTTGAGAAGCTGGTTCATAATCCCGTCATTCTCGCAGGCCCAAGTCCCCTGGAAATCAAGACAAAACAGTTAGCGATTGTTGGTCATTAAGCCTTCTTTTCCAATTAGGCAGAGTGATAGTTTCGTGGGTATTTACGTTAATCTTGTTATAAGAGCACATGACGGAGGCCACATTGGCGTGGACAGCATCTGCAAATGGCCACAAGTACAACTCGTGCATTGTGCGATCATCCACCCTGGAACTCATTGTCTCGCGATTGAGTTCCTGCTCGTTCAGGATGAAGTGCTTGGCGTTGGCCTGCACACCTGCTCCCTGGATACCCTGTATGGTCTCGGACATGGAAATACCCTGTAAGTACGGGTCGGCTCCGAAGCCTTCCCAGTTGCGCCCGCCAGCCGGATTCTTGCCCAGAGGTCCAGCCACAGGGCCGAGAATAACATGAATCCCGCATCCCTTGAACTCCTCGCCCATGTACTGTCCTCGCTCTCGGATCAGTTTTCGGTCCCAGGTGGAAGCGGCCTGGATACCGGGAGTGAAAGCGTTCACGCTCTTGCCGTATCGCACACCGAGAGGGCCGTCCTGGAGACAGAGCTGCGGGTAACCGATCGAGCCGACGGCCGCAGTATTACCGACGCATGGTCCCTTGCCCCAACCGACACCAGTCACGATATTGACTTTGTCGGACAATGACAGCTTAGCGAGTGCGGAATTGGCCTTGGTGTAAGCGGAAGCCCAATCGGTAGCCAAAGCTGCGGACGGGGCGCTCTCATCCACAGCAGGCGCCGCTAAGGCCGTGAAGGCCGCGGACAGGAGCGTAGCAAAAGCGTAAAGTTTCATCGTCAATCGTGAAGAGAACGTCTCGCTGAGCTTCCTCTCAATGTCCCGAGCAGAGCAGGTGACAGCCCGCTACCCCCAACTTATACAATCTTGTAATGCGGCGGTATTTCATCAAAAACCAAGGCTTGGAGAGTTCTTGGAAAGGCCCACAGCTAATATGGCACCGTCATGGAGAGCTGCTACTTCATTCGTCTCGATGGCGCATTGTATTGTAGCTATGCCCGCATCTCGACCAGATAGGGCAACCAACGGAAGACCAAGGCACGCTGCAAGTCGTGATCCCTGCCCGAACTCCCCGGTAACGCGTTTGACTGGTAGGTTAGTGGCCATCAGTCGTACATCGTAGCTCGGCAAATGCTCGGATGGTTCTTCTGGAGGCCTAACTCGGGGCCAAAAGCAACATTCTTGTCTCAGGGAAGGCGAAAACGACAGAGACATACTGCTACCGTATTGTGCTAAGTAGAGCGATGCGGAGCTTGCTTCCGGGCCGTGTTTCCCTCAGATTAAACCATATAGGGTGGGTCGTTGCCGATCAAGGGTCCTGCTCCTCCATTCGGGTTGGTCTTTGATTCTCTGTTGTCCCGCCTAAATGGCCTATCCTGGGCAGGAAGCTGGGGCAGCATTATAGGGGCGTTCAGTCCACCGTGATGGAGCTCCCGGGGCCTGAAAACCATGGGCAAGACGCCAAGAAATCACTTTGATTCCCACCCTTCTTCCACGAATACAGATCTGTATCTCGTTCATTAAGCATATACATAATGATTAGGCTGCGGGGATTTGATATGTGTGCGATATTTGTACGATACTGTATGCCGCTTAATTGTCTTGACTATTTCTTCACTTCGGATTTTCTCATCACGGGGACGGCTCGACTCCTGGACAGTTCTTCATTCGTACGACGAACCTCAGTCCTAATGTCAATTTCTATGACATAATTAGCCCATTTCACACACATTGCTGAGCTTTGCGCGATTGTTTTGAGGGACCGGAATCAGTTGCTTGTGTTACGTTAGTCGCTACATTTTTGGTCTCATCGATTCTCAGGCCGTCATCAAAATGTTTATGTATTGCTGTATGCTGTGTGCTGTATGCTGTACTGCTGTACTGGGGTATTGTGCTCCACATTGTGCAATGTATCGCAAATTCGAACTGCCTTCAATGAACGATGACAGTCAATTATGAGTCTGTCAAAGTAACTGTGCGCATCCCCCAAAAGGACATGCTGAGTTTGATGTTCGACGCAGAGCTGAACCAGATTTCGGAACATTTAGCGTGTATTCTTATACAGTGTTAGATATGTATGGGTATAAAATTGCACTGTGTATCGCACTGCTGGCATTCACCTTTGTTAGCCGCCGCTTCTTAAAACACCAGGGGCACCTCAGATTCGATAGGGAGTTAGCTTTTCTCCTTTATATCGGAGCTAAGCTTCGAATGCGGCTGCCCGATATCTGAATCGGTAATTCTGCGCCCTTCGATCAACAAGGTGGCCGACATGGCGGCAATCCAGCCCTATCAGCTGCGATTAACCGCCCGGAGCTAGGTTACAAGCGGAAGCGTCTCTTCGTAGTCTGCGCCAATCTTCATCGGTGAGTTTATACTGATCACAGTCATCGTATTCTGGGCGCCCGAGAACCGGAAGGCTTCATCTATAAAACCTTACCAGGATCCTTTTTTAGCGACCCGTCTAGGTACCTACTCTAGAGTCACCGCGAAAGCCGTTGTTTGCCGATGGCAGAGCTCCAACGAGGAATTGAGCTTGACACGTAATTTGCATATGTACTTATTGTCGATGCTCCCTCAATGCAAGCTTATTTCCTCCTCCCGGAAGTATCGAATCTGTGGCATAGATAGGATAGACCTGTTCCAGTGACGCCTTCAAACATGGATAGTAAGACAACACCGCCATTCGGGAAGAGGCTGCTGCCGTACTTCGAATTCAATCCCGAGTATCGAAACCTCAATCATGGTAAGACAAGTTCGACTGTCAGATCTCTTGGGACCATTGATGTTAATACATGACAGGATCATTCGGTACTGCCCCGCGCGAGGTCAGAAAATTGATGAGACATCATCAGCAGCTATTTGAGGCTGCACCTGACAGGTATCTCCGATATGAATACCCCTCCCTCCTAGACGAGTGCAGAGCCGCGATAGCGAGGTTTCTCAATGCTCCCACCGACACGGTTGTCTTCGTCTCCAATGCTACGACGGGTGTGAACACAGTCCTGCAGAACCTCACCTGGGCAGACGATGCCAAAGACGAGATTCTGTATTTCAGCACCGTCTACGCCGGATGCGGGAAGGCGATCGACTACATCGTTGACAACGGGTCCGGCAAGGTGTCATCACGGTTCATCACCGTCTCCTACCCCTGCGAGGACGACGAAATCGTGCAGTCCTTCCACAAAGCACTGGAAGACAGCAAGCGAGAAGGAAAACGGGTCAAGGTCTGCCTTTTCGACACAGTATCAAGTCTTCCCGGCGTTCGCTTTCCTTTCGAGGCGATAACGCAGGCATGCCGGGCCGCCGGGGTCCTGAGCCTCGTGGATGGCGCCCAGGGCGCAGGTATGATTCCCCTCGACCTCGGGGCGCTTGATCCGGATTTCTTCATCTCCAACTGCCATAAGTGGCTCTTTGTACCACGGGGCTGCGCCGTCTTCTACGTACCGCTACGTAACCAGCACTTGATCAAGGCCACGCTACCGCTCTCGCATGGCTACGTGCCCAAGACCGGGTCGCGTTTCAATCCCCTGCCGCCCTCGTCGAAGCCAGCGTTCATCAGCAACTTCGAGTTCGTCGGAACAGTCGATAACAGCCCCTTTGTCTGCGTGAAGGAGGCCATCGAGTGGCGGCAGCGGGTGCTCGGGGGTGAGGAGGCGATAATGCAATATACGCAGTCCTTGGCGCGGGAGGGTGGAAAGCTAGTGGCGAGTATACTAGGTACGGAGGTGTTGGACAACAAGTCCAAGACGCTGTCGAGGTGCACGATGACCAACGTTGCTCTGCCGATGGATCCAAGCATGGCCACCGTCGAGGCCCAGGATTGGATGATGAGGGCAATGGTCAATGAGTACAAGACCTTTGTCCCAATGATCATCCACGGAGGTAAAGTGTGGGCCAGGTTGAGTGCCCAGGTTTATTTGGATATTGAGGATTTCGAATGGGCTGGCCACATGTTTCTTGAGCTATGCGCGAGAGTGAAGCGTAGAGAGAACGGTAAGTTGTAATGGTACGAACACACCTATCTGCAGCTTTTATTTGTTAATTTCGACGATAACTCCTATGGAAACCAAGAATAGTTAAAGAGCATAGAAGTGGTTAGTTATCTCGTTGTTCAGGATAACGGTTGAACAAGAGCCCCGTTGATACGTATATACAAGTAGAAGGAACCTGGCAAGGGAAATGTGTTAAAGCTCGCCTCCTTGTAAGCTAAAGGCTATTAGATGGAAAGCCAAGGGGGTCTGGGGCGGTTATCATATATGCAGACACCTTCGAATTGTATTTCCAGCTACGCTTTTGGGACGAAATATATGCTCACTCTTCTGGTCATCTAGAAGAGCCCTAGCGTGATTATGTTGATTACAACACCACACTTGTTGTAACAATGCGAGTGACTCAAGAATATTGATACGAGCATTGCCATGATACAATACATACTTTTATGTCTATTCAATCGTCGGATGCTTCTTGGCCAGCATCAGCAGACGCCTCGTCAGCGCTAGTTGCATAATAACTAGACGCAATCAACATCTGTTGATGGCCAGGACCATCCTCCTAATCTTCAACGCCGTGAGAAATAAGTAGCTTAATCTCATCGCTTCGTTCCCCATTTCCTTGGCAAGAGTAAGCGCGTTCCGGCAAGGGGCGAACCCAAGCGTGCAATGATGAAGAACCACCTGGTCGTGGAATACACAAAGTCAGTAAGTGGGCTTGGTTGCACCGCAATCGAAACACAAGGCTATAGGAGAGGGGGGGGAGGAATCGCTTGGCGCGGAACTTACACAGCATCCTGGCCCCAGCGAAGAGTGGCATATCTACGAAATGTAGAGCATATATAATCTACTGCTGAGCGGCCCCAAGATGAGGAACCGAGTAGTAAGACAGTCCCTTATGCTACATCTAAAGATGGAATAGCAGGAGATAAGCCCGGAGACGTACAGATTCGCTGTGTAGTTGCTACTGCAGGGGTAGATTGTAAGTTGAGGATTTTTACGAATTAAGCGACTGCCAACTTAGTAGATGGCAACTATTATTTACCATGTGTGTTTTGTTATCAAGAGTTCGTAGTACAGGGGTATGTATATATTACCGGTGTCGCATGTAACTCTCCGTCTTATACTTACTATATTTGCGTGTTCTTTGTTCCATAAGTTATGATAGTATTAAAATGAACCAATGCTACCTGGGCAGTTGTATGGCCTGTTACTGTCTCAAGTGGCCAATTATATTTTCAAATCCTGTTCTGTTTATCTTCGTTAACTATTAGCATCAAGCTGGGTCCTTCCTTGCAATGGATGAACTTTGCCCGGCATAGACTAGTAGGTAACAATCCTGAGCAGCAGCCACCAGTCTATGACACGGTAAGGTAGCTACCTACCTATTGTTTATCTATCTCTGCTACTGGGTAACGTCGTTCAGTGGTCCGTGAGATCTATAAACAGCAACAACTTCGCCACAGTCGAATCTAGCAGGGTACCTACCTGTAGTCTAGTCTCTGATCCTGTCATTGGCGAATGCTGACGGAGATGACTAAGGCGGGTAAGCCCCGGCCGGTAACCCGCTGTCGGTACCCCAGACGCTCCTATGAGATTCGGGATGGTCATGTTCCGTACGGCGGAGGTCTACGGTGAGGCTATCGACTATTTTTGTTTAGATACTCTACGGATATAAGAGGAATTTAACCTGACAACGGGGTATAGAAAGCGTGGCAAAGGAAAAAGTACAAATACTGACCAACACCACTGCCCTCATAACAGTAAACCCTGCCATAACTACGAGGAAGCCGCGAGTAACCAATTATTTAAAGACCTTGAAAATTAGCGACTTCAACTACTTCAGTTTACTTAGACGAGTTCGACTTCCTAGTTTCCCTATCAAACTCCATTTTTCTATACACCCTTGAGCCATGCTTGTCCAACACTTTATTAGCTTCGCGGCCCTATTGGGTCTGTCTGCAGCTCGTGCTGTCCCTCGAGATTCCAATCCGCAAGAGCAGCTAGCGATTGAACAGCAAGCTGGCGGGCGGCTCTCGAATCTGCCACCACCTCCGAGCCTGAGCGAGGCGGGTATCACGAACTTCCAACTCATTGCCTTCAACGAAAATCTAGAAGTTGCTTTCTTTGACGAGATCATCAAGAATATTACCAGCCATGTTCCCGGGTACCCGTATAAATCAATCGTAGGATCTGAGTTGGAAGTGCTCGAGGTGCTGCAAACAGTCAAAGCTGTGAGTGTTGCACCAAATTGCTGATATGATAGTCAGTTTACCCACTAACACGGAGTGCTAGCAAGAACAGCTGCATGCCGCAACGGCAACAAACACACTACAGCACTTCAATGCGCCGCTGATTCCTGAGCCATGCACCTACAAGTTCCCGACCACCTCACTCATCGACGCCATCGACCTAGCCGAGACCCTGACGGCGGTCGTGCTAGGCACGCTCCAAGACGCCGAGCAGTCATTCGCGAAGAACGGCGACGATGGCCCCGTCCGCGCCGTCTCGTCCGTCATCGGACAGGAGGGCGAGCAGAATGGCTTCTACAGACTCCTCCTCAATCGCATGCCGTCAGAGAAGCCATTCCTGACCACTAACGTCGCCGCCTTCGCCTTTTCCGCCCTACAGCAGTTCGTCGTCTCGTGTCCCTTCGACATCAACCAGATCCCGATCCCCGTGTTCCCGGCGCTGAACGTGCTCACCAAGGCGCAGCCGAAGGACATGCACCTCACTTTCTCGGCGAACCTGAGCGGCGTCGCGCAACTGGACTTTACCAAACTCTTTGTCACCTACCTCGTCGGGCAACAGGTACCCATCTCCGAACCCATCCTCAATCCCAAGTTCGACGGGGGCATCCTCACTTTCGATGCGTTGTTCCCTTATACGGAAAACGTCATGTCGGGTCTCACTATCGCCGCTTTAACGAACTCTTCTTCCTTTGCTGACGCGGACTCGATCGTTGCGAATACATTAGCTGCGCCGGGTCTGATACGGGTTGATAAACACCTGCTTTAGGTATGACCGGTATGAGGGTATGCACCAAGGTATCAATATCTTCGTGTGTTTTCAATTAGTTTGTTGTACATAAGCTGCATTTGCATAAAGGGAGGCGTTATGAATTTGCGTGCATAGTGGCTTTTCTAAAGTTGCGTCGGTTTAATGAGAAAGTACAAGGGCTAGTACAGTCATGTGCTCAAGAGGTCAGTCCCACAGACATTGGGAATGCTAAAGATACTATATTTAACTTAGTGTTAGCTGAGTAAGATTGGCAAAATACTTCTAGGTCGCGACAAGGTGAACCACTCGTAATAATGCTCCTAGTTGTCCTTCCACTTGATGCCTAACCCAGCCGCCTGGGCCTTGATCCACTCGCCTGCGGTTATATCCTTCTCCTCCTCTGGGCCGTCAGGGATCCCTGGGCCTCTGAGCTGCTTCATTATGGCCTGGTTCTCAGGTCGCACGAAGTATACGATGCTGTAACGTGGGTACTTCCCTTGTACGCCCGGAGCCGGAATCACGCGGTGCCGACCGGCGCACAATACGCCGTTCGTAAACTTGACAGCTGCGTCCCCGAGGTTGATGACTATTAATAGCTCTTGTCAGCCGCTATCTATGGTCCTTTGTCTAAATTCTAATCATTAGGTAGAAGCCTTTATTGTTGTATTTCTTCCCTTCTCTTCTTTCTTTTATGGTCTTCGTATAAGTGAGATGGGGAAAAAAAATTGACATACTTGCGCATCCCCTCTTTGGTCGCACCCATAGCCACTCTCCCGGTACATCCGGTTCATGGTTTAATAGGCGCGCGGTACGGGATGATTCCGACCAGACCTGCAGACCACCCAGCCAGTTCATCAAAACCGTAATACTACAGTTCGAGCACCAGTCAGCCACCGTCAGTAGATCGATAAACAGATGCTCGTAGTAGAATTCTCATCTTTGCAAGGACGACAAAATGTATAGCGAGTGAGTTCAGACATACGTTCCAAAATCCGTATGACTTGGCGTTTGTATCTCGGGCAGCTCTTCCTTGTCCCTTGGCGGGCCGCGCGTGAGTCGGACGTGGTCGCCCGCCTGCTCCTCGATGCGATGGCGACTGGTGAACTCGACGGGGTCAACGCCCAGCTTCTCTGCGATCACGCTCAGGATCGACAGGCCTATGCTGTGGGCCGCCACGACGTAGTCTTTGAATAACGACTGGTTCGCTTTCACGATCTCCGGCCAGGGCTTCTTCATCTGACCCAGGGGGAGAATCACTGCGGAATGACCCCCGTAGAAATTAGTATTAATTCGATCATTTTCTTGAAGATTTTCCTTTATTATATCCTTGAAGTCGTAGATTCTCTGTTATCATAATAGTAGCGCCCAAGTCGAGGATCTATCTATCACCCCTCACCACCCCGCTCTTCGTCTGCAAGTTCCCGCCTACACCTACCCCGAAGGACCCTAAAGGTGCGCCACTGCATCGAAGACATACAAGATAAACCAAAAA
>Ga0247782_1000487_pt1 | contig 22348 bp, 13 predicted proteins | sample UWRJL019104C5_FD_179928 | JGI IMG/M metagenome (GOLD analysis project Ga0247782, IMG submission 179928) | Plant litter microbial communities from Arlington Agricultural Research Station in Wisconsin, United States - UWRJ-L019-104C-5 | ecosystem: Environmental > Terrestrial > Plant litter >...
AACAATAATAAGTAAGCAAACAAACATAAAAAAATTAAATATTACTAACAAAAAAAAAAAAAAAAAAAAAAAAAAAAAAAAAAAAAACATTAAAAAAAATTAATAATTATTTATAAAAAAAAAAAAAAAAAAATAAAAAAAAAAAAAAAAAAAAAAAAAAAAAAAAAAAAAAAAAAAAAAAAAAAAAAAAAAAAAAAAAAAATAAAAAAAAAAAAAAAAAAAAAAAAAGTATAATATAAAGCAAATGCTTTATAAAAGATTAGCAATTAGGTATAAAAATACAAATATAAAAATATAAAAAAATAGCTTTATAAATGCACTATAATAATAAGTAAAGTAGCAGTTATTATAAAAATTATAAAAACATAAAACAAAAAGGGCTAATTAAAAAATCTTATAATTAAACTTTACTTAAATAAACATGCACCTAGTTACTATTAAAAACTAGTAGCAAAAAAAAAGGGGGCAATATAAAAAGGACGTACTTTTTTTAAAGACCAACTGTTAAAAAGGTACGTACTGCTTGCGTAGGCTTGCCAAAGGCAAGCCAAGGATCAGCTGAAGGCCTGATAAGGCCTTACGGCCACACACAATTAGCACACTAGATGGAAGTAATCTTCTATAGCTACTTTTTGGAATCTAGCACATTACCTTGCAACGTACCAAGCCCTAAACCTTACAAGTCGGGCCTAACTATGTGCAGTGCCTAGGTCTAAGTGTTAGCCAAATATTTTTTGCTTTTTTTAGGGGCTAGTTGTTGCAGACTGTAAAGTAACTTAGCTGCGTCCTAGTATAGCCTCTTTAAGGTTGAAAGCAAAAATAATAAATAGTATATAGCTATATAGCTAGGCTAATAATCTAGCCCTAGGCGTTGGCTGCTTATTTTTTTAAAAGTTTTTTTTTAGTTTTTTATTGCAAAGTGACGTCGAAGTTTTTTTTTTTGTGTAGGGCGCGTACCGGTTTAAAGCAATTTTTTGTATCAAGATTTTAGACCTCTACCATAGGTGGTCAACCTCTCTAGGCGTCGTTAAATGCATATACCGCCACACCGGCCACATTCTGCACCGCCACCTATGGTCAGAGGTCTGAGCACTGAGATAACTTGCCTGCCACCTTCGATAGAGTTTGTAGAGGGGCAGTAGATAAAGCATACCGCCTATGGTATCTTGTTAGCATCATAGTACGGGCAAACTGTTAGAAATAAGCAGGCCTATTGAAGGGGTGTAAAATATGGTGATCCATTATGACTTGATTGTGTATTAAGTGTCTGTCGCTCTAGTTCTGTCTTCTGGCGTAGTAAATTAAATGGTAGGACCATAGCCGACAAGCAGAGTCTACATAAACCTGCCTAGCAACATCTGTAGATTACATAAGGAGAACAGGGGAGATTGATGATATTCTTGTCCTACCCTGGACAGTATATGAAACATGTGGCGCAGGCTTACTGCCTTACATAAGCACACACCTTATATCTAAGATCGCACGGTCTGACGATATCCGATAGGAGGGGAGCTATGCGGCTCCGAAATACCTCGAAGCTCCACTGATTTGAAGTACGGACCCATACCTACATCGGGAATAGAAGCACCTCCTCGGATATTATTCTGTTGGATGAATCACATTCCCAAACTAGTGTAGCTACCGTATTTCTCTTCTGGGGTAAGTGGAACTGTATCCAGGCGACGGGATTTTCCCCGGAACGGGGTGGTGTCTGTGCGATTGCTTACATACCTATGAGAAACTCATTTGGCGTCGAAATGACTAGCGCTTGATGGCCAAGACCCGTCGAATTGGTGTTTCCTGCCTCGTTCATGTCCAGGGGAAGGTGGTGATCCAAAAATATGTCATATTCCGACTAAGGGCTTAGGATTATGACATGTTTCTTTTGACGACCATTTTGCAGGGAGTGCTGCTTCGTTGAAGCAGGGACCGACCAAGCTAAGCAGTTTGTCTTCTGGGTCGAGACCGGTCTAAGGATATTGATCGACAAGCCACTCGTCTATTTAGAGACCACTAGGTTAGTCTATCCTGTTATAATGTAGCAGTGACCAAACGGAGACCCTGCAAACCTATTGTATAACTGAGTGAAGTATTGTGCAAAGACGTCAACCCCCAGTATCAGCTGGTAGAGCTAAGGTTTAGAGTCCAACATTTTTAGACAGGGCGTTTTGTGTGCAGACCGAATATATTCCTCAGAGTCCTTGTGAGAAACTGGCTTCTGACACCGAGTTTCCCTCCATTGTTCAAGTTATCTCTCCTGCTATTTTGTGCCGACTGAGGAGACTTATCGATGACTTCTACGACCCCATATATCTTTACTGAAGCTAATCAATAAGAATGGTTTCGTATTTCGGAGCGGTGATAATTGCCGTTAACTGGACGTTGACCGCGTTTGCGGGGTTGTTCTTGGGCCTGCGTTTGTACTGCAAACTCAGTCGCCGCCGAGGACTGTGGTGGGACGACTACCTCTTGATAGTATCGTTTGTAAGTTAAGGAATTCCTGGGGCCATGTCCACACTGCTTACCCCTATTTCTGGTACAACAGATTAGCCTCATCATCGGTGTCACCTTTGTTAGCGGCGACGTCGTGCTCGGTGTTGGCGATCCGACGGCTACTATCAGCCCAGCAGCTATGATACAGCTGCAAATTCACGGAGGTGTCAAGAACGTGTTATACTCTTTAGCTAGTGATCTCAGCAAAACATCATTTGGCCTCACACTCCTGCGAGTGGTCCAAGGACGGATTCGAACGATGGTTATATATATGACAGCCTTGTTAAATCTTGTATATTTCCTGGTTATTCTCTTTACATTTTTCAAGTGTGAGCCAGCGGTTTATTCGATACTTCAGGCAGACCGTTGCTGGCAGCTATCGACATACATTCAATATGCGATCTTCGGCGGGGGTACGTTAATCTGGCCCCGGTACTTAGAACACGAACATTGCTGACCTTTCTGGATAGCTTACTCAGCTTTCGTCGATTTCGCCTTTTCTCTTATCCCATGGTTCATAGTCAAAGACTTGAATATGAAAAAGGCCGAAAAATTTGGGGTGGCTACTGCGATGAGTTTCGGGGCAATGTAAGAATTTTCAGAGTATGTAAAACTTTGTGTATTAGTTGCTAATAGCATTACAGCGCCGGGATTACTGCAGTTATTAGAACTATTTTCTTGCCGTTGCTTAATTCGCCTAACTTTTCATGTAAGTTATAATCGGAGGGTTACTTTATATACCAAGATCTAGCGAAATACTGACCGTCTCTTAGCTCAAGCTACAACACTTGCTATCTGGTATCCGGCCGAAGCAGCTACAACGATCGTTGCCACTTCCATTCCTATTTTACGCAATTTTATCAAGGAGATTAAAACATACGTTGCTAGATACTTCGGCGGTGAAAAAAACGACTCAGGAGCGGGCGGGGTTGGTGAGGTGAAGGGTAGATCGAGAAAAACGCGGCCCCCTGTACTTCACTCCAGCAGAAGAGTGGCAGCCGTGGTTGGCTACCACAAAGATCCCTTCGTACCTCTTGGAGATGCAAGCAGCGACAAAAGCATCTTCAGAGGGGCCTCCGAGCCTGGAAAGATCGTACGGACCCAAGAAGTTCAACTAAGTTACCACGGCAGAAGCGACAACGACGATGTGGGCTACGAAATGGAAGTGATGGCACGGCGATCGAGTTGATAGAATGCTTTTAGCATGGGACACGAACGACAGTATTAAGGCGAACCTGAAATTTCGACCTGAACAGACAATAAGCCACGGTACAGTGCGGCTGATGTACTATGGCATTGAAAATAAAATGAAGTGGATACATGTTTGTCCACTGCTTTTCCTAGTGTAGTTATTCACCGGAGCTCACAACGTAGTGTAATTGGGTGTAGTTGGCGAAATATGTGGTATCAACTGGGAGCTTTTACGCCTCGTACTTTCATGGGTTGCTAGGCTTGTCACTACCCTTGATATGTTGGGGGAGGGGGAGGAGAGAGCAGGGTTGGGATAGGCATTGGATAAAAACAAGAGCCTAGGCATGATGGTTATGGCCACTTTGATCGATATGAGATGGGGAGACTGGGAGAATAGAAAGGGAGAGGTGGAAATGATTTTGACGGGATTGTCTCTCTATCCTGTTTCGATATCCTAAGCACAACATTGTCTGCTTTCCGGCGGCGCCGTTAGTGTAGCTCACCGATTGCTGGGTACTCACGGTCACTGAATTTATATCAGAATCTAGATTGTTCAATTCAATCTAGAGTCCACGACTGGATAGCGCAAATAATAGCTACATCGGCATGAAGCTCTCACGAGAAGTGATGGCTTCAGATACTGAGGGAAAAGCTACAGTACGTCTTTCTAATTAGTGTTTAGGGTGATGCCGATCTCAAGCTGGCTTCGAAGACAAACAAGTCCCGCATAGGCTACGACTCTTCCACTGGGTTAGGTCCTTCTTCAACTACCTTCCCGTTGGCGCATTGACGACGTTCGAGTCTTGGTAAGTAGACGGAATCGACTCAGCAGCATCTGTTTCTTAGACGTCCTTGCTTACGCGACCGAGTCACTACACTACACAACACCACGCAAGCAACATGGACAGCATTTTGACACGACGTCCATAACGTCCTGGATGTATCTCTGTAGACGTGAGGTAATTGATCAGATTAGCCACAGGGAGGGTATCGGTAAATAGCAACTTAATGGTGTATAGAGGAGGATCATGGCGAGGTTCGTCTTCACCTTCCGCGCGATACTCCACGGTGGTAGCCTGGTCTTGAATTCTCAGTCTTGCAATGAGAGTGGACTTGAAGTCAGTTACTATATCATGTCGAAACTCTCGTGACTTATGTGATTGCAAGAACAATTGAATGATCTGAGCAAGCTTCTTGCCCGTTGCTGCGGGATTGACAGACGGGTGGTACTGATTCAATATAAGCTTTAAAGAAGGTTCCAGAGCAAAATAGTCCGCCCAGAGTACGAGGCCCCTTCTTTTGGTGCCATAATTTGGAGGCGCAGGGAACCCCTCGCGGAGGCTCAGACTAGCCAAACCGATGGTGGTGCTGCCCAGGAGCATTCTTAATCTCGATGGCATTCGGGTCAAGAGCAGGTACTCCTCTATAAAGATTATAACAAGAATTATGGAACGCAGGTGTAATGAAGATCCAAGTATTAATGTTGCTGCTGCTGTTCGATTGACTATGATTTTTTTATCCCTTTGGAGAGGGTATCCATCTGCAAGGTAGATGCGCCCAATAAAAACAGTTGCACGTCACATGCTTTAAAATCTCGTTAAATTTATTGGGTGCATCCATCTTGCAAGTAGGCACATCGGATGCTTGCATAAGTTGCAGATGGATCCCCTCTTAAAGGTATACTGAGGGAGAAAATGAGAATCATGATAATTATAGTGTAGGTTGGGCATGGCGGGGCGGGGACCCCGGCCCAACACACCAACACCACCTGAGCACTGTCCTATCATCAAGCGGATTGAGAAATTTGGGGTATATACAACATATTGCGCAAAGGGCATCAAGTCAAAATATACGCGTGTCTGCCGACATTGTCGGAGCCATCATCTACAGCTTAGCCCGGTGCGTCTCGTCCAACGAACACAGACCGTCCCTCATCTGAACAAGCTGTTTTCTCAAGATCTTACCCGTCGCGGTCTTAGGTAGGCTATTGATCTGCTACACGCCACCCATGAGCTTCCCGTAGCCACTAACTTCATTATCGATGGCCTGATGGATATCCCTGAGCGCCTGTCTCCGCTGCTCTACGGTTTCGAATTGATCTTTCAGGATAACCCAAGCTGTAGGCAGCTCTGTGAGCTAGCTCTCGTCCCATAATAGGCCGATGCCTCCCTCAATAACATGCGGATGCGTGTTAAGATACCCTTCTAGTTCAGCAGGCGATACTTGAAAACCCTTGTATTTAATCAAGTCCTTAGTTCTACCCACGACACCGATCGTGCCGTCCTTGTCGATAATGCAGAGGTCGCCTGTGTTGCACCAGCCCAGCATAGGAAATGCCTTCTTGTTCGCCTGGTCATCAAAGCGTAGCCCCAGGTAATATTCGGACCGCAAATCCACAGCTCTCCTAATTCGCGCTCCGGCACATCTTTCGTAGTGCCTTCCTTCTTAAAGCAAGCCTCAGTGTTCAGAAGTAACTTGCCCGTAATACTGTCAGGTAGCCTCTCATCTATGTTTTGGTAAGCTACGTAACCGGCTGCCTCCGTCACGCCGTACGCTTGATTTAGCTTCCAGGGAGCTTGGCTTAATAAGCGTTGTTAAAGCTCCGGCCTCAGTACGCCACCAAAATTGACGACCTGGGCGTGTAAAAAGTCGTACCGCGAGGTAGCATCGGAGTTAGCAAGCTAGAGTACCACGCTTAGAACACCCTAGAAAGTAGTAGCCCTATTAACACCCCCCAGCTTGATATACTCATCAAAGTTGTACGCCGGCATCGCATGGTGCAGCATCCCTGTCTAAAAACCAAGAAATAACAGCATAGTTGTATTGGCAATATGTGCCCATGGCGTATAGGCAACGCACCGCGAGCTCGGACTAAACACCTTCGCGTTACAGGCAAAGAGTTAATAGCAGTTCGCGACGAAATTGTAATGTGTCAATTCGACTCCTTTCGGATTGCCCGTAGTGCCCGATAACAGGTGTATCGTTGCCAGCCGCGTCTGTGTGTCTGGGTAATGCGGAACCGGCAAGCGCTCAGGCACAAAAAAATCATCTGATACATGCAAGTGGCCCGATGCCTGAGAGATAATGGTAAGAATGATTGCCCATCGGGCCTGGTCTGCAGGTTTGAGCTTGAGCTGGATGTCTTTTGCGATCCTCCCGGCACGCTCACGTAGCCGCCCTATCGTAATACTTCGGTTCGTGAGATTGTCTTTGGCAATGAGATGTGACTCTAGGAGGTCAGGGTGCGCCGACAAGTGAAGTAACTCTGTTAGATTCTAGTCTGTCGGGATTTCGATCTCCCCAGACCGGTAGATACGCATCTTGACTAGTCTGCTCTGAGATTTAGATATGAGACTTAACACCATCAGAAGAAGCTAGTGATGAGCAAAAGTTATGGGTGAGTCTGAAACCGAAGAGCATTTCCCTGGTTGGTTCTTCGAGGCGTGCATTCGGGCATGGAGGTTGCAAGGTTGGCACGTCTGAACCCGCCAAAGCGCAACAACGCCAATTCTTCCTTGCGAAAATCCTGATGAGACCCAGACATTATTGAGACGACTACACTAATACAGCCCTACCGGTACATAAAAACCCGACCCCACCATTAAGCTGTGACAAGGTACCATGTCAATGGCCTAATCACGATATCCAGATTAATGAGTACAGGTTAATCCCTGAAATAATGTTAGCTCGTAGTCCGTGCTGCTACATTCTACCACCCTAGGCATGCCTATTCTGTTCCCTGAAATTTATGCGGCAACTCCTTTTTTCTGGTATTACGCCTACTTGTTTATGCCAACCCAAGCTATTTACAAGGGATAACGAAAAGGTGAAACATATAATATTATTCCCTAGCCGTGTACGTATCCATACGCTTGTAGGTCACTTCTTAGTGTGGGGCTAAAATTATTTCAGGGATTAACCTATAAATTTCAGCTTATACGGCTCACTGTTATTCGTTAATGGCAGTTAGCATCGAGTTATGACATTGATGCAATGACTGCTGATCACTCCTATCCGGAGAAGCTAACCGGCGTCAACTACTATCTACAGATTCTCACAGACCCTCTGTCATCCTGATGCTAAAACATAGTACTGTAGATTATTGATTAGCCAAGTCCCCTTCGGGCCCTTTCGGCTCTAGCCGGGTCGGTGCTATGTTTCTATATGGTTTCAGAGTTTCATATACCTATCAAAGTGTTGTTCTGAAAGAATGAATGCTACTACCTACGCACATGTTACTACGCCGTGGGGAAGGGGAATGGTACTACGCCCTTATTGAATTTTTATATGTGGAAGCTCAGGCCTAACACCCTAATAAAGAGACACCCAACATATGTTACTACGCAGTACAGTTATAGTTGTATCAGCTTCCAGTATGCTGCGACTCGGCACCCTTGCAGGCTTATTTCAGTGATGGCCAAGACTTTTCTCTAACGCCACCGTTTTGCTCGTACTATTATATTTTGCTCAATTGTTAAGGGCGTGTTTCCAAAGCTTGCTTATGGCTTATGCTCATGGCCTGTGCTATCCTTGTCATGGGAAGACTTGAATGCGCTTTCTTATAGGGCAAAATTATACTAATTAAAAAGCAGTGGCTAGTTTTTATAAAATATTTGTGTTTTCTTGCAAAAATTTATTATTTTGCTTATTTTAAGGCTTTAACTATGCTTTTGCTATTTGTAAATAACGCTATAAAGTGTTTACACTATTATATAATGTTTATATTTTTTTAAAGCTTTAAATGCTTAGTTTATAATATAAAGCTTATTTTAAGCCTATAAAAGTAAATTAGCTATTTTTAAAGTTATTAAAGGCTAAATTGCTACTTTTATTAAATGTTAAATAAGCGTTTTTAAAGCTTATTAAAAGCATATAAAAAGATTTTAGCATAAAGTTTATAAAACATAATAAAAGCACTTATTTTATAGTAATAGTTAGTAGTTATAAATAAATATTAAGTTATTTATTACTTACTTATTATATTATTATAACTTTATTGCTACTATAAACTTTATTGCTATTATAAATTTTTAATATAGTATTTTAAGCCAGCCTTTAAGCTAGTTTTTAAAAAATTTCTTTTTTTAGTATATAACCTAGCTAAAGTTAAAATAAAGTAATTTTAACCTTTTTTAATATCGCTAATAACTTTAATTTCTATTAAACCTTAATATTAATTATAGTTTTTTTAAGGTAAATTAAAAAGCAAATAGCTAATAGGCTGCGTATGCTAGTAGAAAAGCTTAAAGCTAGCGTTTTTATTATAATTATAATCTTTTAAAAAGGTATAACAAAGTAAAGCTAAGCTTTAATACTAAAAAAGTTTATAATAAGTATTGATATTTTTAAAAAAGCTATAGTTTAGTTTTAAATTTATAAAGCTAGTAAATTTAAATATAATATTTGTTTTTATAATAGTTTAAAATATATATTTTAAGGTTAGTACTTTTGCTAGTAATATTAGCAATAAAATATTTATATAAAATTAAAGCTATAAAAATATAATTCATTTTTAAACTTAAACTATTAAAAACTATAATTTTATAAAAAAGTTTTTTATAATAAACTTAATGCTATTAGCAAATTTATATTTAGTTTATATTTATTAATAGCTAATAATGTTGCTAGAAATTTTATATATAAGTTAAATTTTAATTTAATAAACTTAAATAATAAATTTTATTTTTAAAAAACTAATTATATAGTATAAGGCTAAAAAAAAGCATAAAAACACACCCAAAAAAATTGCAACGCTAAAAACAGCTTGTAAAGCAACCTTTGCTATTAATAGCGTTATAGTTAAAAAAGCTTAGAATTAATAACAAAGTTTATAACTAAGGTTAAAACTTAAGGTATAATTTATTATTTTTATTAGTTAAAAAAAGCTACTAATAAAAAAAATTAATAAACTTAAGCAAATATTATTAATAAATTGTTTGTTATAAAAATAAAAAAAAACCTTTGCTATACTTAATGCCATGCTAATTAAACAATATATTTAATATATACTATGCTGCTAAAATATTACATAGCGTAGCGTTATTAATAAAGTTAAAAAACTTTAAATAGCTTTAAAAAAAGCTTAAAAACAACTTTAATAGCTTTAAAACAATTAAAAATAGTATTAAAACTATTATAAAAGTAATAATAAAAGTAGTAGTAATATAAGTAAAGTAATAAAATAAGTAGGTGTTAGCAAGTAAATATTATAAAGTAGTGCAATAAATATTATAAAATAACGCTAAAAACGTTTTTTTTTAAGTTAGTTTTTTTTATTTAATAGGCTACATTATATAAAATTAACTTGTTTTATAATTTTATAAAAATAAAAGTAAATATTTTTTATTATTAATATAGTATATAAATAAGCTATATTATATATAATTAACATTGCTGTAAAGGGTAGGGTTTAATACGTTGCAAGGTGATATGCTAGATTTTAAAAAGTAGCTATAGAAGATTACTTCCATCTAGTGTGCTAATTGTGTGTGACTGCAAGGCCTTACCAGGCCTTCTGCTAATCTTTGGGGGGCGGTTGCCGCGGTACGTAGTAAGGTACGTACCCCATAGGTGCGTGCTGCAAGTACGTACCTAGTGGCGGCTTCCCTGTTACAGTTGCATATACTTTATTTAGTTTTTAAACTATTATAAAATTATTTATTTTATTAGCTAATTTTATATATAAATAAAATTAAAATAAGCTAATATTAGTTTTATAGTAAATAACTATATTAGAAATTTAAATTGTTGTATTTATTTTATAACTTTAATTTTTTTTTAATAATATTTTAGTACTATATAAATTATGTAAAAAACTTAATAAAAACAAAATAATATAATATAGCTTTATAAAAACTAATACTATTATAATTGTGCTAGCTTTTTAAATATACTTTAATATTATAAATAGCTATTGTTAACGCTTAATTTGCTGCAGCTTTTATTATTATATTATAATAGTTTTAATAATATTTTTAGCTGTTTTAAAGCTATTTAAAGCTTTTTTCTAGCTAATACCTGAAAATATAATTTTTATATTGTTTTTACCTTTTTATTTTTCGATTTACAGTTAATAAGTTAGCATTAAAGCGCTTTTTAAGCCTTAAAAATATATAAAGTGTAAAATTATTATTAACTTATAAGCTTTTATGTTTATATAGCCTATAAATTTTTTAACAAGGTTGCTATAGTGAAATAAAAAGTTATAAATACTATAAAAAATATAAATAAGCTTAAAATAAGTACTAAAGCTAAATAACAGCTAGATTTAAAAACTTTTAAAAGTATTTTTTAGCATTTTAAATATTATTTTAATTATAATATAAAGCTAACTATAATAAAGATTATAAAGTTTTTTTTTTAACAGCTTTAATATATTTTTAGCGCTTTTTATAAGTAGTTATAAAGGTTAAAGGTTAGTATATTATAAAATAATATGCTAGTTTTTAAAAAGTAGCTAACGTATCCCACAGGTCAATTGCATACTCGGGTCGATTGCACACTTTTTTTCTTATACAAAAAACGTCCGTGCGCAAAATTATAACTTGGCCAATACTAATGCTATAACAATATAAATAGTACTAGTCGATTCTTAACTAAATAACGAGTTTAAATATGATTTTTTTATATTTATAGTATTTTTATTTAGCAAGTTATTAAGCAATACGCTAAGCAGGGATTATATGATTTTTATTAGGGATTATATTATAGTACAAATACTATAATACTATATAACTAGTTTAATATATAAGTAATTAAAATAAAAAAATTACTACTAGATTCCTTATTTTAATAAAAATCTAATAGTTATATTTTTATTATTGTACGACTAAAATTGATAGAGTTATAAATTTACGCACGGCCCCTTTTGCCAAGATCTTTTTAATAATCCTTGTTTATTTACGACCTTAATAACCTTCTAAATAAAAATACTATAAATATAAAAAAATCATATTTGAACTCGTTATTTAGTTAGGAATCGACTGGTACTATTTATATTGTTATAGCATTAGTATTGGCCAAGTTAGAATGTTGCGCACGGACGGTTTTTGTATAAGAAAAAAGTGTGCAATCGACCCGGGTATGCAATTGACCTGTGGGATACGTTACAATTTTTTTTTAAAGTTATTAAATATATAACTTTATTTATAATGCTTTATAATAGCTTATAGCCTTTATACTTTTATTAAACACTAAGTAGTGCCCTAGGCTACACTTAGCTATATGTTTAATAGTTAAACTTACTTTTAATATAGTTAATATTTAATTTTAAAAATTATATTTATATATATATTATTTATTTTATAAAAATATTTTTACAAGTGTTATTTTTTTTATTACGCTTTAATAATTAAATTAATAAATATATTATTTAATTTATTAAAATATTAATTTTATATTAATTTTTAATTATTATTATAATAAACTATATTAATTAATATTTTTTAATAAAATTAATGTAACTAATATATTTATGTAAGAGGCACACTTTAAAAATATTATATTAAATATTTATATATATATATTTAGTAAATTTATAATAAAATAAAAACACCTAACCTTATAAAACTAGCTATTATTATAAATAATAGTTTATTATTAATTTTTTTTAATAAAATTTAATATATTAGCTAGTTTTATTTTATTAGCTATTTAAAAATTAGTATTATTTTTTATGCTAGTTTTTAATTTAGTACTTTTAAATACTATATATTAATTATTTTTATATAAAATATATATAGTGTTTTTAATAATAATTATATAATTAATATATAAATAATATATTTTAAAAAACAACTTATTATTTTTCTTTATAAATATTTAAATAAATACATTAATAAACATTTATAATTTTTTACTTATTTATTTATTTATTTATAGGTTTTTAGTATATATCTATAAGTATCTATTTTCCTATTTGGGTCTATGGGTAGCCCTATAATAGGTCGGGTTTGGCGAACCCTACTTTAGCATTTGTGCCATATTCTGGATGATCAATCTTTGCTGTTCCTCCCAAACTGCCCATTTCTTCAACTCGAGGTCATGGTCCTTCTTAATCTTACTCAACATTCTGTCGTCACCTTGGTACTTGCCCATCTTTTGCTTATAATCTGCAAGTAGCCCCTCCCGCCTCTTCAATTCTATCATCGTCTGTTCTTCAAAAGTAGGCTCTCGCGCTAAACAGGTGCAACCAGGCGGTTAGAACCATGTAGATCACCTACGGCGGACTACTTACGGAATTTCTTTTTTCGCCTGTCCATCCAGGCAGCACCGGCCATATCTTTCAATAATCCCATGTCGGCGTAGCGGAAAACTGACGGATTCAACGTGCCTATCAACCGTCGTTTCTCCGCCGATGTCACTATAGATACGCCGTTAGAGCCCAGTATCTGGGCGCAACTCACCAGAACAACTTGTTACTTACCCTCAGTCCTGAGGTCGGTGCTCTCTGTGATGGTATCTCGGCAGAACACAAAATCCCACCGTGTTTGAGGTGCCTTAATGCTGCTACTGCTGAACACGACATCAACAACGAACACCTTGTCCATGACATATTTTCCCTTAAGGCTGTCCGGGATCCAGTTGCCTCTGATAAAACCTCGGACTTTAATAGGCTCGCCGTTTGTAGATTGCAACTTCGGATATTCGACATTGGAGACTTGTTCATCGACCTCAAAAGCCTCCCAATCCACCCAGTCGGAGGAGACGAGGTTGAAACCGCGCATGAGGCCATCGTGGCGAATCCAAGCGCCGGTCGCGGGGATGTAGTTGAAGAAACCGTCCGAGCCATGATCATTGGCGAGACTGCTCTGAGAACATTCCTCGGCGTTCAAATTGTGTTGAGACTTTACACCGTCCAATATAATCGCGGGAAGTTCTTTTGTTAGTACCTCCACATCCCACTCCTTGCACATGGCCTTCTTGATCTCTAGGATCTTGCACACATCCCCCATACCTCGTCGGGAAGAGCGCAGCTGCTGTACAAAATCGGCATATGTGAAACCTCAGCCAAATCCCTTCATCTTGCGCAGTTCATCATATGCCACATACGGACAGACGGCTGAAATTCCGGAGCCGTCACCGTTGCCATTGTTCTCACTGACAGAACAAGCCCATCCAGTATCAGACGATAGCCACTTCCAGCTAGAGTGCCTAACATGATGCAGATAAGTGGCTGGTGGTCGGCTCCTCCTACTATAAATGTCGGACTTCTGTGGTGTCGACTCAGTCACGAGAACCATCGACTCATCAGGACGGCCGGGCAATTTCTGGAGTTGATAACTCAGCCTCCCTTTCCTCCCTGATGCTGGGGGCCCCAAATCTCGTGGGAAAACCCAAAGTACGTAGTCGGTGTTCATTGCGGTCAGATCTAGCCCTTGGCAGCTTGTTTCGTCGACGTTGCTGCGGGAACTAGACGTCTCGCATGATGAATCGGATGCTTCGGATTCCAGAGAATCCACATCGCCATCGTCTTCAAAGCTGCCAAGCGTAATCTCTGGCTGTGCCGGTAATTGATCTGCGGCAGCACCCACCCGAAGCAACTGTTGGTAAAAGTGTGACTCTCGGACGGAACGCATCACCTCGGACACCCCCGTACTCATCATCGTGTCGCTCGCAGAGAAAAGGTGCTTGGTAATGGGTACTTGGACGTCCACTAGTCCGTTCCTTAGACGTGTGAGCCGGACGGGGTAGTTTTCGAGCACGTCGGTGATGGTCACGCGCCGAAATCGAATCCCGATCATGTCGCACAGGTAGAACCGGCTGTCCTGCCAGGCCCACCCGGAAGGAGCGAGTAGAGACATCAGCCGAGCTTGCAAACTGCCGCTACTAAGAATTAAAGGGAAGTCAATATCATCACTTGTAGCCCTGGTGTCTTCCAGGGCCACGGAGACTTCCCACTTTTCAACCGCTTCCCGCTTTTTGACATCTTCTGCATCTTCCTCGTCATCTTCATCGCCCTCGTTGCCCTGATGTGCCTGGTCTTTGCCCCTCTTGTATCCAAGCCGAGATGGCAGAAAGCCAACGGCCTGAAGAGCATCTTGAATCAGCTGCGCAGCCTCCACATCCCTAAACCCTTGCTTGACGTAGTGGCGTGAAAGAATGTCGACAGTTCTCACACAGCGGTAGTTAGCAAGTCCGAACAGCTGCTTCTGCGTCTCGTAGACGTTGCGCAAGACTCTCTCGCCCTCGCGACTACTGTACCGTGAATCTATTGCGGCATATCGAACGTAGAGAGCGCCGAGGTTCTGGTAGAACTCAAGACGTTCAAAGACACCGCATTTCTCGATTTCCCTGAGGCCTCCCTGAATAACGGAGTGCTTGGCCGAGGATATGGCCGGGATGCTCCCGTCATATTCCTTGGATCCCAGCACTTCCACGTAGGCCTTGGCGAGCTCTCTCACGACATACGCTCTACTCGGATCGGGTGAGGATGACGAAGCTCCACCGTCTATTTCAGCAAGGATCCGCTCGTACAGGATGGCAGCACAGTTCAGCGCGTAAGCAGCATACCACTTGGCGATATACTCTGCTAGGGTCTGCAACATATTGACCGTGATTTCTCCTGGACACAGCGGCCCTGGCGGCATCTTCGCAACCGAACTGGCGAGTGTTTGTTGTATGGCCAGAGCATCTGTTAGCCACCACCACGGGACCGTATAAGACATGCAGTCTCCGTCGAATTTCTGGGCCAACATGTCCATGATTTCGCGCAGGGCCTGGCGAGAGGGAGATGATTCCCGGGGCGCGTCGTGCTTTAGCTGTATCTGAATGACTTCGACATAGGTGTCCATCGCTTTGAAGAAGTGACCTCGCAGTCGCTCCTTGCTAGCGCGTCTACAGAGCACCGCTGATTTCTCGTCGTCATCGTCGTATTCATCGTCGTTGCATCGTCGTCGTCGTCTGTTGCTGCAGACACCTCCACTTCCGAGGTGCTAACTCCGCTACTCTGCAGCATCGTGCGGAGCAGAAACAACATCTCTAGGACTTCTTTAATCCATCCAAGGAGCCACGCAAGAATGAAACTGCCGCCACCGAACCCTTGGCTCTCGTCTTTCCTGGTAGCTATGGCCAGAAATGAAGGAGAAGGAAATGAAGGGATTTTTGTTGTGGTATGTGATTAGGCCATATGTTGGAGTTTAGCGTCGTGGATTTTGAGTCATGAGGTAATAGATCTACACGATGATAGTGGTATATCTCGACGCGAAACGGGCAATCACGCAGGGTTTGAACCAACAACGATTCAACTATTCGCGATTTCCCCTCTTTTCAGGAGGCTCGGCTATTCCCGGTAATGACTCAAGAAAGATACAATTCATTGGTCATACGCTATCCTTAGCTATCCTTCGAGATGGAATAAGCCGCAGTGCGGCCCCAGATAGGTTGACGCTTTTGGTTAGTTCGGTACTCGATGGCCACGTCACCCCTGCAATGCAGTCTCCTCCCAGGTTGCCTTCTTTGTACCCAAGGGATATCATTGTAGCAGGAACGCGGCATGCCATACCTTTTCCTGGGCACAACCTAATTTGCCGGCATACTTACCTCCATATCGTGCATCAAACCAGAACATCTCGTATCTGGTTGAGATCGTGGAGAACCAATTCTCGGCGCAGCCAGTAGGATACGGCGCCATTGCAGATGGGATGGGTGCGGACGAGGATTCGATGATGTACGCGCCAAAGAACATGCCATGTTATTATGGGAGTATGGTGAGGCTTATTAAATATCCTGCTCAGGTTCCGCCGTTTCGCTTCCCTCAACGCCCGAAATATTCTCTATCTGCAAGCTGATCTGGCTCACCTTGAGTCCAAACTATCGGCGATTGACAATACACTCAATCGCTTTTCCAAAGGCCTCGCAGGCTGGGAAGTCCCGCGGTCATGGGACAAGATGATGGGAGCGAGGAGGGCAAGGAACATTTGGAGCTCGTGAATGAGATCCGACTGAAGCCGGAGCAGTACAGTAGGTCCGAGACACCCTACCATCCATCACCCACTTTTGACCACCGTATTCTGGGGGTCGGGGAGTTGTTACTTTATTTGGTACCTAAGGTATCTATATTTTTAGTTACTAAAGTTACTAACAGTAAATGATACCACAGACAATGCACTCCAAGCTCAGTCTTCCATCTCGGCACTTCGACGGCCTCGACAAAAGATGTGGAAAACGCTCAACGATTTCGTAAGTGACAACAGCGGTGCCTTGAAAGACAAAGACAAGCACTTCCTCCAGGATAACATCTACGACGATCTTGTTGCTCTGGGCAGCAGCGCCCTGGATCCCATGACATCTTTTCTCCTAAAGTTCTTTGCTCGCTGGTTTCAAACCGAGGTAAGTGAAAAACATGCTAGCCCTTGCTGTCGTTATGGCTCACAGTAGCAGTGGCTGATTCGCGCCCCCGGTACGCATTTGCCAGAAAGATCGCCGTCGCACCAGGGGTAACCTAAACTTCTCGTCCACGAGCCGTGCCCGAGATTTTGTCCGCATTCTGGCCGTCATCGCGTCATCACTTCTACCTGTTTTGTCTATCGTCATTCTCTATTTTATCCAGTCGTAGATTGCTCGCCTTGGCTCCATTATTGCATTCTCGGCCCTGTGTTCGCTCGCGTTAACGGTCTTGACTGATGCGCGGAATGCTGAAATTATTGCTACCACTGCTGCGTGAGTGCTTTTAGTCTTGTTTTCTTCGTTGAAATCAATCTACGTAATCCAAGCTCATTTTGCAACACGGGGAAAGATACGCCGCGGTGCAGGTTGTTTTCGTCAGCGGGGGTTTCTCCTCTTGAGCAGATAGATGAATCTCAGATGGGTCAAGGCAAGCAGGGACAAAAGAGCTGCAAGCTCATGCTGAATACCTCCTAAACGGCCAACAGGGCCGAGAAGTCCAATGGACAGTATCTTTGGGTTGAGGTGGCTAGTGGGGGAATGGGGACAAGAGTTAACCCTCCGCAACAAGTTAAATACTATCGATTGGCTCCTTCTCCCCGGTGTTGTAGAAATGGGCATAGTATAAGCGACAAGCAAGGCAAGAAAGGATAGTAAGGTCCAAGAAACAGGGAAAGGGAGGAATGTTATGGGCGGTAACGGTGAGGAATGCAAATGCGGTATAGGTATGATAGAATGGAATGTCGGGTGGACCATGGCGACGGCGTTATCGACGTCATTTATGACGTGATCCTACAACTTGCCGAGTTTGCTGTAAGCCTGCGCCGTTCTGTTGCGGGTGTCAAGGCTTGATTTGACGACATTCTGTTGTCTGCTCCCGGAGCGATTTGCCGCCTTAGTTGTCTTTATCACAATTGCTCTACCCACGAGCTTACCTAGAATTACAAGCACTAACTGTCCCTTGCATAATCCTACCTAAATTTTATTCTAAAACTTCTTCTTACTTGTTATGGTTGCGGTCCGGACTAACTCTGGTCCCAAAGCATAGACTACAACTATACCTATATAGGTAGTGTTAGGAGTCAAATTACAATGTTAAGTTTAATAGTAGTGGTGTTAGATATAAATAAATTAATAATTAGGTTTTTAACTAAAGCAGTGCACTAAGAGGCAAAGGATAAGTATGTTAAAAATAATATAATTTTTGCTAAGCCTAACTATAGAGTTAAAACTTTTAATAAGTATTGCTTTTTTTAAAAAAAAAAGACTTGCTTTAAATTATTTTTATTTTTAATGTTATTATTTTTATTAATTAAAAAGTTTTTTTAAACAATTTATTAGCTATAAGCATAAATAGGTTTAATGTACTGCTATAAATAGCTATAATAGTATTAATTTTAATTTTAATTTAGTTAAGCTTTTTTTTAGCTATAAAGTTTAAATATAAATTGCTAATAATTTTACTTTATATATTATGCTTAGCTATTATAATATATTGTTTAACTTTATTATTAATTTTTTTTATAATATTTTTTATAATAGTATTTTTATTAGCTTTTTTAATATTTTTTGCTTTTTTTTTATTAAGCTTTATTTTTAATAAGCTTATTTTTTGTTATATAAAAAAAATAATATTAGCTAATATATTATTATTGCTATTTATATTAAAACTAATAATATACTTAACTTATATTAAATTTATTTAGCTTAAATATGCTAGTTTGCTACTAATTATAATATTTAAACTATTATTATTTTTATAATATTTAATTATTAATATAGTTGCTTTGCTAAGCAAATAAACTTTTTATAGTTTGCTATTATTTGTAGCTATAATAGTTTTTTAAACTTATATTTTAATAAATTTAATAAGTTTATTAAAAGCTTAAGCTTTATTAGTTTTTTTATTAAAAAACTTATTAATTATTTTAAAAACTTGTTTAAATAAAGCATTATTTTTATTAAGTTTTTAAGCTGCTGCTATTATAGCTATAAAAAAAGTAGTGCTTTTTATAGCTTTTTTATTTTATTTACTTTTTTTAATATTATACTTGCTAGCCTTTTAAATTTTTATAAATATTAGTTAATTTATAGTAATATTATTGCTTATATTTTTATTTGCTTTAATAGTATTAATAAGTTTTTTATTACTTATTTTTAATTATTTTAAAAGCAAGCTATTAAATTTATTATGCTTATTAGCTTTTTTATTATTTATAGTAGTATTATTATTATTTACTATTATTATTTTTGCTTAAAAAAGTTGTTTTACTTTTTTATAGCTAACTATGCTAGCTTTTTTATTAGCTTTATTATTTTTTTTTACTTTTTAAGCAGCTAGTTTTTTTTAAAACTAGCTTAGCTTATATTTTTTATTAAGCTTTTTTTTTTATTGCCTGCTATATTAGCGCTAATATTATTATTATTATTTTTATTGCTATTTTTTTTAATATTTTATTATTTGTTTTATTTTTTAAATTAGTTATTATTACTTTTTTTTTAAAAATAAGCTTTTATATTATTTTGCATAATTATTATTTTTATTATTATTTTATATAATATATGCAATATTAAGCTAAGCTTTAATTATATAATTTATAATAATTGTTTAAGTAAAACTAATACTATTTAGCTTTAGCTTACTAAAGTTAGTAATTATTATATAAAAGCTAATTTATAACTTATTAAACTTAATAAAGTTATAATTAGTTTTTTTAGCTATGTTTTTTTTATTAAAGTTAGCATTATAACTAGTAACTTTAGCTATAATTTTATTAAGGTTAACAAATAAAAAAACTTATAAAATTATATAATTTTTTTTATTTTTTTAAAAAAAAATTTTTTTTTTTAATAAAAACTTTATAAACATAATATAATTGTAAAGCATATACTAAAATACTTTTTTTATTAAAATTTTAAAAAGTATAAGTTATATTAAAAAAGTATAATTATTAATAAAAAAGCATACTAATTATTTTATAGTTATTTAAATATTTTAAAAAAAATTTTATAATATATAAATTCTTAACTTTAATATTTAACTTATAAATTATTTATATTTATTAATAGCTATATTAAGCGCTAATATATATTTATATTACTTTATTAAGCTTATTGCTTTATTAAGCAATTATAACCTTTTTAGCACTATTTTTATATTTTTACTTTTTTATTATATAATAAATATTACTTTTTAAATTTTTTTTTAATTAATAAAATTATTAGCTTTATACTTAGTAACTAGGTTTAGTGCTAATAGCTTTAACTTAATTATATTAATAGTTTAATTAAGCTTATTATTTTATTTGTACTACTTAATAATATATTTAATTACTAAATATTTGCTTATAAATTAAATTGTTTTTATAATAATTTTTTAACTTTTTAATAATTTTTTAATGCTTTTAATAATAACTAGTTTTAAAAGCATAATTTTTTTTGCTTTAACTTATAAAGCAATATAACTAATATAATAAAATATATTTGCTATATGCTAAAAAAGTTTAGTTAATATGCTAATAGCGTAACTTTTTTAATTATTTTAAATAGTTTTATATAAGTTAGCAACTATTTTTGTTTAAGCTTACTAAGTAAGTAATATTTTTTATATAGCTATAAATATACTGTTTTTTTTTAAAAAATTTTATTAGTGTATGCTTATTGTTATACTTTTTTTTAGTAATTATGCTAGCAATATTAATAAAGTGCTTAGCTTTTTATATATATTTTACTTAAAAAATTTTAATAATATTATTATTAATTTTTATATTTTGCTTATTATTAAAAATATTAACTATTAACTATAACTAAAATTTTAAAACTAGCTTATTTAATAACTTATTAATTATAATAGCTAATATATTATTTAAATAATATTATAAAGCTAGCAAATTTTTTATTAAAAAAAGTATTAAAATTAGTTAATATATAATAATATATAGTAATTTTTATAACTTAGTTTTTTTATTTAAATGCTTTATTTATTTAAAAATAATATACTACAAAAAAAAAAAATATAATGCTTAAAATATTATATATATTTTTTTTATAGCTTGCTTATAAACTTAAAATTTTTATTGCTAATAATTTTAGCTAGCAAACTTTAATTATATAAAAGCAGCATTTTAAATAGTATTTTTGATTATTTTTTTGCTTTATATAATAAATGTTTTAATATAAGCAACAATTTTTTGTTTTTTTATATATTATTATTATTAAAGTATTAAAAATTAAAAATTTTAAAATATTTTAAAATAAGTTTATTGCTTAAACTAGCAATATATTTATAATAAAGTTTATAGCAATTATATAATATAATATAATAAGCTTTTTAACTTGCATAAGTTTACTTAGTAGTAATTATTTATTTATTTATTTTATTTTATATATAATATAGTGCTTAATAAATTTTTTAATATAATATTGTTTTTTATTAATATATATTTTTTTAAAATTATTTATTATTTTTTTAATGCTAAAGTAGTATTTTTTATTATATATTATTTTTAAAACATTTTTTATATATAACTATAAAATATATAAGTTTTTTAATTTATTTATGCTAATATAATATAAAAGCTTATTTTTAATAAAAAATAGCGTTAAAATGCTATTTTAATACTTTATTAGCTTTATATAAAGCTTTTTTATTGCTTTAGTTTTTTATTTAGCAATTATAGCAAAAATCTTGCTATATTTTATATTTATTTTATAGCTTTTTATAATTTTAGCTTAAAATTTATTACTAATTATAAAAATTACTATTTATTTGTTAGCTATAACGTTAACAATAGTTATATTATATGCTTAATATATTATATTATTTTATATATTGTTTAATGTGCTAGTTTTATTAACTGCTATATTCTTTTATTTTTTAAGTTTTTATAGTAAGCATAATAGCATATTTAACACTATATTTAATATTTTTAATATATAATATATTTTTAATAAAAATTAACTATAATAAATAGTTTACTATATTTGTTAGTTTTAAGTTAGCTTTGTTTAAATTTATTATTTATAATAATATATATATTATTATATTTTTTATTACTATATAATTAATAAAAATATTAATAAAATTATAGCTTAATTATATTATATTTTATAACTTTTTATAACTTTATATAAGCGCTATAATTTTTGCTTTTATAAAGCTATACTTTTTTTTTACTATATTAATAAGCTTAATTTTTAAAATAAATTTTTTTTTTTTTTTTTTTTTTTAATATTTTTTTTTTTTAATTTTTTTTTTTTTTTTTTTTTTTTAAAAAAAAAA
>Ga0247782_1000488_pt1 | contig 22296 bp, 13 predicted proteins | sample UWRJL019104C5_FD_179928 | JGI IMG/M metagenome (GOLD analysis project Ga0247782, IMG submission 179928) | Plant litter microbial communities from Arlington Agricultural Research Station in Wisconsin, United States - UWRJ-L019-104C-5 | ecosystem: Environmental > Terrestrial > Plant litter >...
CACAGTCTATTACCCCCCCCCCCCCCCCCCTTTCACATCTTACCATACCTTGTTCTGAATTTAATCACTTACTTACCTGCTTAACGACGGAGGAAGTCAAGTCTTGGTGATGGTTCGGATATAGGTATAGGTAACTAAGATACCTACCTACCTATACCTAACCGAGTGAATGACCGCCCGACTGACTGACTGACCAAGCACTCAATCAATCAATCCGTCAGTCAGTCAGTAAGCCAGTCAGTCAGTCAACCGGTCAAACAAGCAAGCAAATAAAACCAGGCGAAAAAGGACACGTGAAGAAAGCATTGGCTCTTGAAATAGGTATGCGATATAGATATGGCGTATGGCGTATGGCGTATGGGATGTGGTTATGGTTATACAGCAGCGAGGAGAAAAAAAAGATAGTAAATTTCCCGGCCGGTTTTTTGGGTGTGTGTGTATGTGTATAGATATCTATCTATCTAAGCGGTGACACAGATTACCTTCGTAATTAATAAGGGTGAGAGTGTAATATACCAGCTGTAGAGAGTCGATAGCGAGAGACTGAGAGAAGAGAAGGAAGGGTATGTGTGTGCGTGTGTGTGTGTGTGTGTGTGATACAAATAGAAGCGAGAGGCGCAGAGAAGTGTAGACGTGTGGAGGATAAGGTAAAGATAGATAATAGCAGAATTGTAGTAAGTGAAAAAAGCAGGGAGCCGGGTGCATGTCATGTCATACAATTAATTACATACCCAACATGCAAACGGTCGAATATATTATTTATTTATATCTCCTAACGAGATTGAGATGATTGTCTTGTGTTGCCTTACACACGTAGGTAGCTCGGAATCTTGCTTTCGCTTTTTGGGCGTCTTGTGTATCTGGATAGTGGTGCTTGGTTGGTTGGTTAATGGGAATACAGCATCAGTGTTAATTGATAGTGGCGATCCAGCCGTTGAATTATGCGTGTCGAGATTGAGAATTAAGAAGCAAGCAAGTATCTAGCGGTTAGGGTCCTTACCTACCTAACTTACGTGCTTATGATTGAGGATGTTTACCTACCTAAGTAACCGCCGAAGCCGGTCCTGTCCATGTTGGGTCTTCGTCTCTATTCTGTTGATGAACAAACATGCGGTCACCCGTCTTCGTTTTGTTCTGTTTACTACATAGGATGACTGACTGTAAGCTCTTCACCAGAACGCCGATACCAGAAGAATGAGGGCTGAGAGGCAATATGAGATTATATATAGTCGAGCGGTCATTATTATATAGCACAAGCTGCCTATATTTCGCTCGCCCGCCCTTCGTTGTCATCACTCCAGTTGAAGAAAAATTATATCATCCTAAAGGAACGCCAAGTTTTATCGCCGTTGCGAGCGAAGTGAAATATCATCGAGAAGTGTGCCTGTTCAGTCCATCCTATCATTCTGCCCAAGAAACAAAACCCAAATCCATCCAAGTGTATGACCCGTTCTCTCCCCATTGTATACTCTTAACGCCTTTGCTTATCCCATTGATATAGTTGGTATATACATGAATACCCTGGCAGGAAAAAAAAAATCCTTTGTGAAAAGAAATGATAGATTACACATTACGTGTCCAAAAGCCTTGCGTGGGTACGTGGGTATTAGTTGCTCTCGCAAGAGGCTGATTACCAAGCGAACACCATTAAGGCAGGGTTGAGGACGACCGGAAGAAGGAAGTGACAAGCGACGAGCCAAGCGAGAGGGAAGATGGATGCGATGTACGTGATACGCCACTCCACGGGGAAGCCGTACAGCCCAGCGATAATAAGGCCGACGCTACCGAAGCAGAAGACGAAAGTGCCCTTGAAACGTTTTATCAAACGAGGTATTTCCTCGAGGAAATTGACCTCTTCGACTTCCTTTGCCGTCGCACCCCACGTCATGTCGATACCGAAGAAGTGGCACAGAATTGCCTGCGATACATGCAGCGACAAACCACCGAGGAAGACACTCATGACAGGAATCCACTTGATGTTGTCCCAGACTAAAGAAGAGTCAGCTACGCGAATACGAAATAGCTCGAAAAAAAAGAGGGGAGAAACTTACAAGATCCGAGGAGCGACTTCTGGTTCAAACGGTACCGCAGAATAGCGAGAGCGATGTTTCCGAAGCCAGTGAACACGACGATGACAGAGATGAAGATAGCGAAGGAGTCGAGATAGTATTTGTCGAACAAGCCATAAAAAAACCCCGTCAGGAAGTAGTTAAACAACGTTATGATCCACGAGGCTCCGATGGCATAATAGGTACCGATATAACTGCAGATGGTGATCTTCTTCGGCAAGTGGATGCTAGAGAACAGGAATTTCCGGAAGAGGGGGGTAATGGGACCTCGAGTTGGCCAGTACCGTAGGGGGTGGAAGAGCAGCTCATTGCAGCCATACGCGTACTTCTCCCAGCGCGCCAGCTCGTCATAGACGGTCAGAGAGACGCCTTCCTGGAATCCATCGCCTGTATACGAGGCGAAGCGGCAGCTATAACCGGCACACTGAAGTCGAAGAGACATATCGAAATCCTCCGACACATGCGATTCGGACCAGAACTTCTCGTAGCCATCTTCATCGTGGTACGAAGCTGCGTCCTGAACGGCAGACCAACGGAGGATAGCATTATGACCGACGAAAGGAACCGAATCACCGATAGACACGGTGTATGTGATGGCCGAGTAAATCAGGTTGGTGAACCATTCAACACTGCAGGGTCGGTTAGTTTCATACTTTAATGTCTATTCTGTGACGGAGAATTGCGAAGCGCGTCAAGACTTACCCTCCCTCAAAAAACGACTCGCTAACACGCATAACACCGGAAGTGAACTGCAGAATGGCGACCTGGGGCGATTGTTCCATCTCGCTGACGGCATCTAGCAAGCAATCTTCTGGCACACGTGTATCTGAGTCGATGATGAGAATGTAGTCGCCGATACGGATATTTCCTTCAGCCATAGTACGACCCTCATCCTCTTCCAAGACATCGGCGAGACACCGCTCGTATGCGGCGTATTCGTCCTCCTGTGTCCATTCCCCGGTTCTTTCAGCCTGGAGAAGCTTATCCTCTACACGGTTGCTGACCATCATGGCGTAGTTCATGTTCGATGCCTTCTTGAACTTTCCACGGCGCAAGAATGGCTTCTCACCGTTCTCAGGCTTGGGGTTGTGTTTCGGTCGCGAAACCCACCCGATGTTGTTTTCATCATAGAATTCGCGTCGGGCCTGCGCCTCCTCGGGCGAGATAAGCTGCATACCGTCGTCATTGACAAAGATGTTGGCCGAGCCACCTTGGAGTTCATACGTCGATATGCATTGCTTGAGCGACTGCACAGTAGGAATTATGACTGCTTTCAAGCCTTCTTTATACACCGGCATTTGGATCGTGACATGAGGTAGCGTATGGTATTCGCGATCCAGTCGCTTCGGTGAAACTCCCGAATAGAATTTGCTATTACTAGCGACCGCAGAGATGGGACCAAATATTTCGAAAAAGTTGATAATGATGGTCTGGAAAAAGAAGTAGCCAACCCATACTTGGAGCGGGCTGACCACAATGAGAGCGAGCCGGATAAATGATTTGTCGGTTGCGATTTCGAGGGCCAGGGCTCTGTAACCAATACCAATGGTTGACAGAGATAAGGCAAGAGTCAGGGCAACGGTGAAGGCGCTGGTGAGTTTTATACGTCTGTCTGGCGAATTGGCAGCGGCTTCAAGATCAACCGGCGTCTCGTCTATCTCGATTCCTTGGCCCTTCTCTCCTTCGCCTTCCGCTTCGTCTTCTTCCTGGTCTCCGGAACCCCAGATCATCTTCATAAGCTGACGCTCCAAAGCCTCTGCTCTGGCCAGGACCTTCTTGGGTTCGTCGTCCCAGACAACTAGGATCTGAAGGTCTTGAATAAAGGCAGCAAAGTGATGCTTTTGACATCGAGGCAACTCGCGCATACTTGGCAGCACTTGCAGACGAAGGCCGTCTGGCAATGGAATGTAATCGTAACTGGTTCGTCTCGAAGCCAAGATGACGTTGATTACTCTTGTATTGACTGTCATTGCGCACTATTGGTCCCGTCAGCAACTATCAAGCGCCGATGATGAGGAGCACCGGGTTATACGTACTCGTACGTTGAGCTCCATTGCCATGTCGTAGAGACTGTACCTCATGTCTTGAAGATGCGGCGGGCAGCAAGCGTAGCTGTTCCTCCCTTTCTTGAGGACGACACCTTCACCCGGCAATATACCAGTTGCATATTGTCTTTCCAGCTGCTGCTGGTACAACCAACTGCACATCACATCTGATTTCACGTCAAGCAGACTTTCTCTGGCATTTCGAAAATCACCACTTGGATACAGCGAGGCACGATATGACGACGGCGGCCGCGATGTCAAGGGTGTCGCTGGCATGGAAAAGTTGGGTGTCGCGGCAGGAGCGGTTCTCCCAGTACCACCGATGTGCTTCAAACTGCTTTCGCTAATGGCCTCCGACACATTTTTGCTGTGCCCTTTCTCCGGCTCTTGTGTGCCCTTGCTAGGAGCGAAGTACGACTTGAGACCCATGGCGCCGGAGTCGATAAGCCCTCAAGCCGTGAGGGAAGAAAAGAAGAAACGAAAGTAAACAAAACGAGTGGCACAATCCGACTCTGAAGTTCCGCCAGATGTTATCAAGTTAAGTAGCAACCAAGGTGAAGGAGGGGGGCCGGCGGCGGGACTAAAGTACTTCACACATGGGGGTGTCTATTTGGAGGAGCGAAAGAGCTTGGGTTCCAATCAAGGCTTACAAAGTACAGAGGATTGAGTTAAGACGAATCGGAGACATGGCAAAGTCGAGAGGCCCACTGCGCTTAGCTTCAAAGCGCCATCACACAAGTTTCTCGGGTGACATTCCAGCCGCAACGAGATGATGTGTGCGTTGGCGTGGGAGTAAAGTTAGCAGGCGGGAAGATCTAGACGCACGCACTTGCTGCTTATGCATATACCTACCTTATGTACATGGTGCATAGCGCGGGTCTAAGGGCGTCTCGACTAATCGTAACCGAGCGTCCGACTAGGTGCGCAGGCGCGACCACTCAGCCACCAGATAGCCAAACTCTATCGCGCCCTGAAAGAAGGAACGGCACTGGGAAGAGAATGGCGTTCCCGAGACTTACCTCCCCACGGTACCTACTCTACTCGTCGGAAACGATACTGCATTGGTTGCAGGCTGGAGAATATAAAAACCAATATTTGACAGCTCTGCTGCATGCTAGTCTGATTTAGGGCACCGTTCACTCGCTCAAGGAATTTTCTGGTACTCAACGGATACGCAACGGTTTTAATCAGAATCTTGGGTCGCACCAGGTGGTATCAAGCAGAAACGATATCTAGGTAATAAATAAATGGATCTATGCAGATGGGTGTGTGCCTGGATTGATCAACTGAGGGACCCATTATCGCCGAAGAAAGCATCTGACCTCGCGACTGGCCATACCATACAGATAGCGAAGAAGTGATACGTACTTTATCCTACATATCAGCCTGGCGATATCATAACCCACGGTGCTGGCATCTGGTATTCCAGATTTTGGCTGTTGCCGGTCTGGTCTTATCATTCGCTATGTCGTATCGTGCTGACCTGTTGTTTATCTAGACTTATTACCGCTGAAGGAAATATTAGCAGCGTCGTTCTCTAGACGGTTGCTCGTATCTCTCCCTCAGGGCTCCACGGGTGTACATAAGCTGAAAATATCTTTTTTTACCCATGCATGACGCGACCGCAAGCCACAGAATGGAACGTTCTGTACTATGTACATAGATAGCGAGAAATCATCTCGCTCATTACCACCATTTTTCAGGGGTAACAGAGAGACGAGCCGCCACCAGGCGTTGAGCTGAAGTTTAAGCGAAAATATCTGCCATTTGCGTATGTAGACAAACTGATGAGAAAGAAACTAAACTATCTATATTTTTCGCTTTGCTAGCTTGCCTTGTCAAAAAGACTTTGGCGCCTGAGCTGGAGCAAAGTGGAGAAATATTGAGGACGAAAAGATGCCAACTGAAAGGGACTAAACCCGAGACGGAATCTTCAACTGGGCTAGGCGTGCCTTTACCTCTTTACTATGTACCTTTGAGCTGTCTACCGTGAGCCCTCAGATACTGTAGCTTAGCGCCCGCTTCCAGACCGCTTCGGCTTAGGCAACCTCAATGCTACCTTTTCCCTTATTATTGCAAATTCGCGTCTGCCTCCTTTCGTGAGATCTTGATGTTCTCTTAGTGCATGTAGTTAGTTATAGTATATTCTGTCGAGGCCGTCCCATCGTAATTGATGAGGCCTCATTCTCAATCCTGAATATGTTGCCTTTTTGGTTTTAAGGGGCACAATTTCTTAAGGGTGACATGGCTATGCGGTGGGAGAGGGTATGCAGCGCTACGCTCCGTCGCAGCGGGGAAGGCGTGAATACGAGAGTTGGCATTCCTTGCGTCTGCCGTGGCCCCCGCCAGTCCTTTGGCCGCTTTCCGACAATAAATACACATGTAGGTCAGATGTAGGGACCACCATGTTATGAGCCCTGATCCACCCGCTATAGCTATAAAACATACCTAAAATGCCAACGAATGAGCATGACAACGATCTATGAACTGCATACGATTTCTACTTCCATTATAGCGGTATGATCGTCATCGACCGGTCGACTGAAGAGGTTGCTGATAAGCAGTGAGGCCTTCACCAAGCCGCTCACATACAACCCACTGACCTAGGTTAGCCGGACACTATAATTGCACGGCCCGCCCCTTCACTAAGTCAACTATAGTCTATAAGCTAGCCCATCGGCCAGACAGACGTGATAGATAAGGAAGTTGAGCCGGGTTACACTGGATGGATTCCCGGCATATTGGGCCAGAATCAGATGGCCAACCCAATTATTACTATTGAACGAGACAATATATAAATAAGCGCAGTTAACATCAATAACCGTTGCATCGCCATCGCGTCATATGAACGGTGGCCATAGCCTGCACTTTCGCTTAAGCTGAATGCGAAATTGGTCCAGCACGGCACGGCACAGCCGGTTTTCTGGTACGCGGGACAATCCGCACGTGGAAGCCTTGTACCTAGTCTAGAACTATAATCTAGGCGCACGCCAATATTATGCACTAGAATTGATATTATTAGTATTTCTGCCAAATATTGGATGTATGTAGGTGCAGAACAAGGTGCTTCGTGGGGCATATAGGGTATGCGTTATCTGTCTATCCCGATCACTGACATCAAATATGAAGCTGGTGGGCTAGTTACTACGGATGATGATAGTAAGATTCCTACAGTTTTTAGTGTGCTTTTATCCAATCTGGCGACAGGCGTTATTATCTACAGGAATACCGTTGTACCATTTTCGCCTATTTGATCTTGCCGAGTACTAGTATATGGAATCCAGTATCAAGTTGGGCGTATAGCCCATCGACCTACCCTGTATTTGTATCTCCAGTCCCCCACATTCCTTGATCTTCTTCCTTGCTTTTGTGATTGAATTACCTACCTTGTATTGCTGGGAACACAGGCAGAAATCATTCAGCCAAAGGTTTGTTTGGTAAACCTGGACTCGTCTTTGTGTTCTCACGGCTTCGGGAATCCGAATGCCCTCTGCTGCTGCAAAATGATGTCAACGCTTGACAATAATGTCCGCAGCCGGGACCCGACAATCCCCAGGAGGTTGGCTCACATATGTCTTACGCTTATGATTGGGTTACTGAGTGTTCTCGGAGCCCCAAGTTCACGATGGGTATCACTGGCCACGCCCGACTACACTGCAACCAGCACAAAATACCAGTCTGCCTAGAAAAAACAACCCTGTAATCGCCCGTTTAGAGTGCTGTCTCTTGCTGCCATCAACATGATAGCGTCAGTATATAATTTTTTACATACTATCTGGGCTCAGGATCCCACGTGATGTCAAACGAATTCTCATTGTACCTTCGCCCTCGACGTCCCTTTACAATGAAATATCTTGGATTATCCCAATTGTGACCTCAGCTCTTAGCATAGTAGCTTTTTCTGTACCGATTCTGTATTCAAAACAGTTACCATGTCGAACACCGCATCAAATATAGCTGTAACTGGGGCCCAACCAAAGCACAATGGGATTGCGAGCGAAGGAAATAACACGACTCCTAAACCTCCACACCGGCCAAGATATGCGGCGGCTTCTTCAGGCGAAGTACTGCGTACTGCGAACCCCCTCGCCGTTGTAACTTCGACCATGCCTTCTGTCGAACCTACTGTTGATGCGAGGAAAAAGGCCGCAATATCAACTTCAAAAAGCACAAGGGCGGCCCTCCTCAGAATGGGGCTCGCGTACAGTGCTGCAATACGATGGTTTAAAGAGCACAAGAACCTCATCATTCAGATTGTTGCTGTTCTTGCCTTCGCGATTGGTGTCATCGGACTGTGGCCAGCCATCACGGCGGCATCAGACAGCAGGGAAGCTAGAGCTCTGGCTGAATGGGAGGCAGAGAAGGACTTTATTGAAGCGTGTCAGTCGGTAAGTTACGATTCATACGATCAGACTTTCTCTTAAATACCTACTAATACAGCGTAGCACGAATGGAAATCCTGCGAAAAGATCGGAGACGTCGAACTGAGACCGCCTCCTAATTTTGGGAGACACCGTTGGAGCCGCCGGAGTTGGCGTGAGGCCCCTTTCAGTGGAAATGACTACAACACACAAGCAAGTCTAAGCTTTTGGTCACCTATGACTGCTTCTACCGCACCATTTCTGTTCCTACCGATGATATATGCGTGTCTGGCCTTGCGCCGCAACCCCCGACCTCTACTACGAATCCTTCGACAATTCATCCAAAGGTCTAAGACGGCTAGAGATCATTCAATAGGCTTCTGGACTAACACTGATCTAACAAGGATCAATCTTCCCAGATACAACGCTTCCGTCCGAAAGCAGGCTGTCGAAATATTCGCTACATATGGGGACTCAGTCGCTTTATTGGCGAGCTCACGAGAAACGCCGTCGTCAGATTTTAACATTACCATATCAGAACTCAGAAGGCGCAAGATGATCCATAAGCACAAGAAGGACAGAATAAAGCCTGGGGAATGGCCTAATAATAAGCATGCCTTGCTCGATCTAGAAAGTGATTCTGACCGAGAGGATTTGCCAGTGACTCTGAAACCGTGGGTGCTAGGTCTCAAGCGACGGACAACTTTAGGAGCCAAGCGCCGCATTGACCAGTCAAGACTGCAATTATTGAGCATGACGAAATGTGTAAGTGAGAATACCGTAATCTGGAGTCCGTTGCAAAACGAATGAATTGGCACTAACTTTACTATCATGTATCTCACAGTCTCACTGCGGCATGGCCTATGCGCCAGATTGGCGGGAGCACGCTAGATTTTGCCAAAAGTGTAGCAAGTAGATAACTAAGCAAATAATTATCTGCAATTGAAAAGTCTCTCTATAGGGTTTTCATGACAAAAGCATCTGGATTTCTTATGAAAGGCGGCATCCCCTAGAGTATTATTCCTAAGGCGCTGTTAAGAGATGGGAGAAACGATCGGACATTGTTTTCAGAAAAGAGTTATAATGAATTCAACATATGGACAGTCAATTACCTACTTAGAAAGCTGTATAGGTACTGCTGTATGCTTAGTCCCTTTATACTTCTATAATGGTACCTATCGTAGGGCTGTAGCCAAACGCACGATGTAGACTTCCACGTTGGCCTGAGCCTCAAGCTGATAGAGCTAGTGGCAGCTGAGGTTTGCATCTCGCCACCGGACCGTTGAACTTTATACCTACCAGTTCCACGTCTCATAAATAACTCTGAGAGACCCACTGAGTCTAGAAGCTTTCCTTTCAGCACCTTCAGCCCTGAGCGCCTTGCTTTGATAAGTAGACCTGGGCCGCCACGTTCGGGAGACGAATAGAAGATGAGGATTCGACTATTGCCCGCGACCACACACTTTACTTATTCCTGATACTAGAGAGCAGTCATGTGTCAATCGACGCGAGATTTTGGGTCAGGTAAACATGTGATTACTGTCCAGGGTAAGGAACCCTTCCCTATTCTTCTACCTTCGTAAGGAGTACGTATTGGCATCCTGAGGGAGATATCTCCGAAAAAGAGGCTGCGGTGGACTGATCGGGAGGCTTTTACCTTAACCAAATTAAGTAATAGATAACTCGGAAACCCTCCAAAAGGAAGGAGCACGCGACCACTTTGCATGCGGTATCGGTGTGTCCCCTAACTCAATAAATCCGCTATAGTGTTAGACGAGGGGCAAGAGAGGGCCTACAGATTGCGCAGGTACAGCAGGATGGCACAACAAGGTCCCTAGGGCTCTTGTCGGTGGGATGGAGTGGGGGGGGTTGCACCGTCATCATGCATGCCCCTCCTACCAAAAGGACCCTTGACTAGGTAGAGCCCTGACCAGCGCTACAGCAGTATTGCTTCAATATATTGTTGATTGGTGAATAATTGACAAAGCGAGGGTGGGGACCTTGTATTTATCTATGTATGTGGTTTATTTCAAAGGGTCACGCTTGGCTCTTGCATCCCTACTACCACAGCATGCCTACAGCACACAGCTCAAATTCGCCAATTGGGAAGCTACGATGCTGTGTGACCGGCTGTTCCGCTGTTCCTAACTTGCATACGGTACTTACCTAGGTAAGCAGAGAAATAAGAGGCAAGAGGTTCAAGTAATACCTATCGCCATTGCGTGTCTAGCAGTACTGTGGAGACTGATCGTGAAAGAGGCTTGCTTTATCTTTTTAACTTCTGGGGCAAGTCGGTGGTTGGATCCTTTCTGACATCATTCTCCATCTTTCATGACTCTTTCTCTCTAGGGTTCCCGTGACAGATTGTGCGTCAAAAGCCACTTGACTTGTTGCTATTTTGTCCATAAGGTGGCTTTCCTTGCATCATTCCAAAGTAGCAAAGTCTTCGTAAGACTAACTAAACAGGTTTCCTGAGTGATTAAGCATTTCCATTTGGGTATCACGAGCCTATCCTGCCTTTCCTTCGACCTGATCTGACGATCCCCTCACCCGTTGCCGGTTTCCAAGCCCAATCACCATTGCCAACAAGGGCCTCCTACCAAATCGCGGCTTCCTAGCCAAGGATTAGGTGTAGCATTCTACAGGTTCCTTAATCTATCGGTGTCGGTAACCACACGAGCATTACGAATCGGTGCGAGTCTCGCTGCTCCGCGACGAGAAACCAAAGCAGAAGCTCCTGGGTATCTATAGGCCTGCCTGGAAAGGACGACCTAGTGTAATACTCCAGAGCTCTTTTCATCGAAAAGAAACCGCCATCGTCCACCGTATCGTAACTCTATCGACTCTCCGTACGATTACTCGAGCTATCACTCGCAATGTCGGATCTTCTCGCTAGTCCGGGTAGGATCCAAAGACAATCCAGCACCACCAGTGATGACTTCAACATATATGACGATGCCAAAACATATTACGCTTCAGATGCACGACATGTAGATCGATATCATAAGCGTCACAGCACGCAAACGCAGGCATGTTTGGGATACCTATACGCAGGAAATCAGTTTCTAACGTATCATTTAGGATGGTATCGTTTGGGAGCTTGAACGCATGGGACTTCAAGGTAGACATAGACGTGGTAGCCATGGTAAGCTTCCCTAGGTCCTTGTTTATCTCCGATTGTTCGTATATCACTAACAAACGATTGTGATGTAGATGAAGCCAGCAGGCCTCACTCGCGCCAGTTCCTTATCGACGTCGATCATACGATTGAGAGTCTTCGAGCCCAGGAAGATACCGATGATAACATGCAGATTACCATTGAAGATGCTGGCCCGAAGGTGTGATAGAACCAACTACTGCTCGGATAATTTTAGCTGTATACTGACGCTTTTATTTAGGTGTTATCACTCCGAACCGCCGCATCAGGAGGACATAACCGGTTCGATATCCGAGGAACATACATGCTTTCCAATCTTTTACAAGAATTATCTCTAGCCAAAGAGTACGGGAGAAAACGGATCATTCTAGACATTGGCCGGCTTAACGAGAACCCTGTTAGCCGCTTATCCAGACTCATCAAATATCAATTTTGGGAAGGCTTGACCCGCCGTATCGATGCTTCGAGCATCGAGGTGGCTGCTAAGGACGCCAAAGATTGGACAGAGGACCCACGACCACGCATATATGTCCCGAGAGGCACTCCGGAACAATACGAGTACTATCAGAAACTCGCAAGCAAGCGGCCGGAAATTCGGCTGGACGTTCAATGGCTCCCAGAGACCATCACAGCGGATGTAGTGCGTGATCTCAATGATAATCCCGGCCCTGGCTTACTGGCTGTGGCAATGGAAGAGTATACCAACCCAGCCACGGGTGAAAAGGACTTTCGAGGCGTGCCCTTCGTTGTGCCAGGCGGGAGATTCAATGAGCTTTATGGCTGGGATAGCTATATGGAGTCTCTGGGTCTCCTCGTCAACGACAAGGTCCATCTTGCTAAAGGAATGGTTCAGAATTTCTGCTTCTGCATCCGGCATTATGGTAAAATCCTCAATGCTACCAGATCCTACTACCTCACGAGATCACAGCCCCCGTTTCTGACGGACATGGCCCTGCGTGTGTACGAGAAGATCCAGCACCAGCCAGGGGCGAAGGATTTCTTGAAAGAAGCCATCTTCGCTGCCATCAAGGAATACTACACGGTGTGGATGTCCGAGCCACGTCTGGACCCTAAGACCGGCTTATCTAGGTATAGACCAGATGGCCGTGGCGTACCTCCGGAGACTGAGGCAACGCATTTCGTCCATATCCTAGAGCCGTACGCGAAGAAATACAACATGAGTCTCAAAGACTTTGTGAAGGCTTATAACTACGGCAAAGTAACCGAGCCGGATCTGGACGAGTACTTCATGCATGATCGAGCCGTACGGGAGTCGGGCCATGATACGTCCTACCGACTAGAAAAGGTGTGCGCTAATCTCGCTACGATTGACTTGAACTCTCTGTTGTACAAGTACGAGATGGACATCGCGCGTACTATCCGGAACGTTTTTGGTGACAGACTCAAAATCCCCGCGGAGTGGTGTGGCGGTTCAATGGAACCAGACCAGATCGAAACCTCGGCCATTTGGGATCGCCGCTGGAAGCGACGCCGTGCCGCCATTCATAGGTACTGCTGGAACGAAGAGGAAGGAATGTACTTCGACTACGACACTGTGAAGCAGGAGCGGCGTACTTACGAGTCGTGCACTACATTCTGGCCTCTTTGGGCCGGTGTTCCGGACCCTGAGAAGGCGGCTAGAGTAGTGAATAGCGCTGTGCCTAAGTTCGAGGCATATGGTGGTCTCTTGTCAGGAACAGAAAAGTCGCGAGGCGAGGTCAGCCTGGAGAGGCCAAACCGACAGTGGGATTATCCATATGGATGGGCGCCACAACAGATGCTTGCGTGGACAGGTCTTTACCGCTATGGATACGCAGAACTGGCTCAGAGGCTGGCTTACAGGTGGCTGTTCATGATCACCAAAGCCTTCTTTGACTTCAATGGTGTTGTGGTAGAGAAGTACGACGTTACCCGTCCAGTCGACCCTCATCGCGTGGATGCCGAATACGGTAACCAGGGGTTAGATTTCAAGGGTGTGGCTAAAGAGGGGTAAGTCGGACAATTTATTGAATCTCTTTGTTGGGCCCTCTTGGTACTAATATCTGCTTTGTAGCTTTGGCTGGGTCAATGCCAGTTACGTCTATGGTCTTCAGTTCATTAATACAGAAATGAAGAGGGCGCTCGGCACACTGACCCCGTACGAAACGTACGAGAAAGCTCAGCGGGCAAGAGAAGAGAAAGTCATGGAGGAGTTGCTGTGATGCGGTATTCGATGTTTTGATCCACTATTGCAACGGACATCTACGGTTCACCTGTGGCTTAAAAGGGTCCTTTTTATATAAGGTTATTACGACGCTTACGAGATATTTAGGCTTCACCGAAGACTAGACTGGGTAGACTGGACTAGATAGGGAGTCGTATGAAGAGACCCTACACTGCAGTGAGTCAGTGATCGTTTTCCAATAGATTGTTAGCATAGTAACCACGATTAGCATCGTTAGCTACTGAGCTGGTGACCTAGATGATCGCTCCTATATAGCATGCTAGTTGTATGATTCTCTCCTACCTTGTTCCTTCTGATGGGTTGCCGGGGGATAGCAATATTTATTGACCTACTTCTGCTTTGTAGTTATCTAAGGACGAAAGGATCCTGTGTGTATACCTGTGCATTACTGTCATATTGTCTGTTTACGAATCGGTTTCCAATAGCAGGATTAAGCTTTATGGTTATTGACCGTCTTAAAATCTAGACGATTTGGCAGTCTGTTCTAATTATGACTTTAGTTTAAAATACGGTCAACTGGTTGACACGAGCTGTTCCCGTCAGACATTCATGTGACAGCCAAATCGGGTGGCAGCCGGCAGCTGTGGTGATGGCTGTATTGAGGGTCTTATACCGAGGCTCACTGTATAAAGTGGCTCGTGTGCGAGAAAGCGTAGGCCTTCTCGGTCGGACGTAGTTCCAATTCGACTTTGACAGCGACCCCTGCTCCGGCTTTCACATGTCTCTGATGAAACGAAGTGGGGTAGGGACCATGGGACGAATGCGATCAGACTGACACCGGCGATTCATTCTAGGGGAAACGGGAGCGACTGGAATTAGTACCTACACAATGTCAACTTAGATTCAATTCAGTAAATACATGTCAGTCAATTGTTTCTCTTAATCAATTACTATTACTTCTATACTCTGCGTGAGGGATGCCAATGCTCAGACAATAAGCTAATAATAAGTATAGAAAAACACATCTCTTAGCATATTACTGTCGGCTATGCTGCGTCATATATGATCGTAGCCCAGCAATTCCCATGATCCGACTCTACCACATCCATATTAACATTGGGCACACCCAGGAATTGCGGGGAAAAGCCCCACGGTCTACTTCTCCCCATGGACTAGTGCCTCTGCTATGGTAAACATAGCCTTGTGGTGGGCGTTTTGCTCCTTTCGCGCTTTTCCCTTCTAGCTCGGTAATCTGACGAATCACGGCTTTCCTGAGGCTAAGAACTACTCATCCGAGTCCATCACTCACCCAAGAACCCCCCATTAAGCCGAAAGTCCAGATTTCAGACGTCAGTCAGAGGCTGGGCGACCAAGTACCCGCAAAGTCGTTTCGCTTCCCGAGGCCTCTTATTTGCTCTGATCTTTTATTTACTCGGTATACGTACATATACACATATGCCTGGCCACATGTCACTAGCCACCCTAGTACATAAGTGTCTGGAGCGATGGAGAGAGAGAGCGCGCGACGGAGGATAGATGGAACTCGGAAGGCACTGTACCTTGATTGCCTATAGATGTCACGAGCAATTGCTGGTACCGTCTTCCCGTGGTAAGTTTGACGTAGCCGCTTGACCGATCACCGCCGAGCTACCGTATGTATGACTCCCTGCCTAGGGGGAAAGTAAGTGCGTGTATACATGACTAGCGGGTCATCTGCTGTGGATAACCAGGTATCGACGGGAGAGTACGGCACATAGGAGGAGACTATCCTAGGATCTGGTATCCGGTATGGCGAGTATTATATGAACGCCATCGAGCCGAGACTTTTTTTCTGGACCTTTTATATACTTCCAGCTTTGCATTCTTGTCCTTATCTCTGAGGCTTCACTAATTTCAACCTTTTCTCGCTATATTAAGGCGCTCCCTTATTATATCCCTCCTCTTACGTGATACACCACATTCCAGCCTTTCACGTCAAAATCTCTTTGTGACGCGAATATTGCTGGGATTTGTAACCAGATTTCATAACGACATTTATAGAACAGACCAGGTTCTCTAGACACCATGGCGTCAAATAACATGATCAACACGGCCGTTGACCCAGACATCGAAGATGAGCTCTTCACAATGGAGGTCGAGGCCGTAAAGAAGTGGTGGAGCGACCCTAGATGGAGATACACCAAGCGCCCCTTCACAGCAGAACAGATTGTCTCCAAGCGAGGACACTTGCCCGTCGAGTACCCCAGCAACGCACTTTCCAAGAAGTTATGGAAGATCCTCGAGAATAGATTCCAGGTATTCACTCCTAAAAACAACTAATGTTCTGGTTTCTAGTATACTGACGAAGAATTAGAGCCGAGATGCTAGCTACACTTATGGCTGCTTGGAGCCAACTGCTCTTACACAGATGGCCAAGTACCTAGATACCGTCTACGTCTCAGGCTGGCAGTCGTCATCTACTGCCTCCTCATCTGACGAGCCTGGCCCCGATCTAGCTGACTACCCCTATGTAAGTGAAAACAGGACCTAAAATCTTCACTTCTTGCAACAGTGGCTAACAATGAGTCAGACCACCGTACCCAACAAAGTGAAGCACCTCTTCATGGCACAGCTCTTCCACGACCGCAAGCAGCGTCAGGAACGCCTTAGCACACCTAAGTCAGCACGATCAAAGCTCTCTAACATCGATTACCTCCGCCCCCTCATCGCCGATGCCGACACCGGCCACGGCGGCCTCACCGCCGTAATGAAGCTCACCAAGCTCTTCATCGAGAACGGCGCCGCCGGCATCCACATCGAAGACCAGGCCCCCGGAACGAAGAAGTGCGGACACATGGCCGGTAAAGTTCTGGTGCCCATCAGCGAGCACATCAACCGCCTCGTGGCCATCCGCGCCCAAGCTGACATCATGGGCTCTGACCTCGTGGCGATCGCCCGAACGGACGCCGAGGCCGCTACCTTGATCACGACGACCATTGACCCGCGCGACCACGCCTTCATCATCGGCTGCACGAACTCCAACCTGCAGCCCCTGAACGACCTCATGCTCGCCGCGGAGGCTTCGGGCAAGGTCGGCAATGAGCTGCAGGCCATTGAGGACGAGTGGATGAAGATGGCGAACCTGAGGCGTTTCGACGAGGCCGTGGCCGACGCCATCGCGGCCTCGCACGCCGTCACCGGCGACAAGAAGGCCCTGCTGCAGCAGTACAAGGCCCAGTCCAAGGGCAAGAGCAACTCCGAGGCCCGCGCTATCGCCCGCGGTATTCTTGGAACTGATATTTATTTTGATTGGGAGGCGCCCCGTACGCGCGAGGGCTACTACAGACTTAAGGGTGGTTGCGACTGCGCGATAAACCGCGCTAATGCTTATGCGCCTTACTGCGATGCCATCTGGATGGAGAGCAAGTTGCCTGATTATAAGCAGGCTAAGGAGTTCGCGGATGGTGTCCATGCTGTTTGGCCTGAGCAGAAGTAAGCTTTTCCCCTTTTCCTGCCTCCTATCTCACTCCCTTCTCCAAGCCCGCCCATTCACTTTTGCTCCTCTGAACACACTATACTAACCCACTCACTCAACAGACTCGCGTACAACCTCTCCCCCTCCTTCAACTGGAAAACAGCGATGCCGCGCGACGAGCAAGAGACCTACATCCGACGTCTGGCCAGTCTGGGATACTGCTGGCAATTCATCACGCTCGCCGGCCTCCATACCACCGCTTTAGCCGCCGATACGTTCGCGAAGGCCTACGCAAAGAATGGTATGCGCGCCTATGGCGAGCTGGTCCAGGAGCCCGAGATGGACGGCGGCGTCGACGTCGTCAAGCACCAGAAGTGGAGCGGTGCCACTTATGTCGACGAGCTCCAGAAGATGGTCACGGGCGGCATTAGCTCGACTGCTGCTATGGGGAAGGGCGTTACGGAGGATCAGTTCCGTTAAAACCGGGTCGTCAATTCGGATTGAAATCGAATCGAATTGAACGTGTTTGCATGGCGTGTAGTTTGTATATCTGTGGATTGATACTACCTTTATGAGTTGATCGACTTGCGTGGCAGATGACGAGCGAGCAAGAGGGATGCGATGCAAAAAATTCTTTGCATACGACAAACAAACAATCAATCAACTGTATTTGAGGACTGAGCTGAGTGGTGGATGAGGCGACTACCTATGTAGATAAGTTAGAGTGTTGCATGTTGGCAGCTGCTGTAGTATATACGTCGTTAGTTTATATTTTGACACTTTGCTTTTCTTGACATACAATCTATTTTCGATATATTTTTTGTTTGCTTATTCTCTAATTATTCTCCTGTTATACAGTACTGTACGGGTGATTAGCATTTAAGATATGCGCCTGTACAACAGTCATGAGATCTCTAAGATATAATTAAGCGTAAGAAAATTCAACAGCCTCGAAACTTGGTCAAGACTGGCAATGTTTTACGGAGGACATTGTAAGCTTATCGTTATTAACCTTCAATTTTGCCTATCCGCAGGACTCGGTATCGAATATATGCAGTGCATACGTCGGGCGCAAATGTCTGTATGTTTGGCATCTATCTGGGCGCCGTACATAAACTACCTTACCTAACGTATCTAAGATAGGTATGTACATCTGTAGCAAGACAACGAACGCTATATTATCTGAAAAAGCAAAAATAATGAGACATTCAAGAAGGTCAACGCGTCATAAAATAGTCAGATCATTCGCTCATTATCTAAACTCGTAAAATAAACCATTTCTATACCAACAGTCCCGGCATTGTGGCATAACATCATCAATCAAAACGTCTGCCATTCCGTTAGCCACGGCTGGTTACCCCGCGAGTAATCGATGCCGTGCTTGTAATTGCCCGTCAGCTCCTCCTCGTCGACGCCGCAGTGCGTCTGCCCGTCTCGACCCGTGAACCAGCCCAGGCCGTACGTCTTTTCGAGCTTCTCGAGCTTGTCGAGTCTTTCCGCGTTGGTGCATTTGGCCATGTCCACGAAGCTGTACAGCATTTTACTCTGTGTAGTGGGGAAAAAAAAAGGGTGTTAGGTTAATCATTGCTTTTCAAGACATAGGGGCTAAGAGAATTGGGAGGGTGGAAAAGAATGCTAACCTGGTGCATGAACGCGAGCACGCTGGCAATGGTGGTGGGCTGACGCGGTAGGAACGGGTGACGCCGCCGGAGAAATACGATCATGGCAACAGCGCAAATGTATAGAAGGATGAATACGGTCAGGGCGAGGATCACGATGAAGGAGCGCACCGTCTCGGACCCGCTTCCGAGGTCCTCGTTAAGCACGTTCCCGTTAGCATCCTCGACGAGATTGAGGAAATCCTTGCCCTCGACCTGGGCTAGACTCGTGGCAAAGATAGTGAGGCCCTCGACGAGGATGGTGCCAAAGCCGACCATGAAGACCACCCAGTGCCGGTTGAACAGAGCGTGGAAAGCCACGACGGCGAACGGCATCGCCGTGTAGTCGAGGAGGAGCGTCTCAGGCGGCGCATGCCGCTGCGCTAGGATGTAATAGGGCTCTATCACCCGCACTGACGTCTCTAGACTGCCCCAGCTTAGCTTGATGCACACGGCTAGCGCCGTAATCACCCACGGTGCCTTGTCCGTGATCACGCTAGCCGGCGTGAATAGGAAGACGGGGATAAGCGCTAGAAATAGGATCACGCCTATGATGAAAGGTATGCAGCCTTCTTTCCGCAACATGATGGGGTGGGGGCTCTCTGAGAGATGAGCGTCCTTATACTTGTCGCTCTCGTGGGCGCTCGTAGACGACATGTAATGATGGGAGAACAGAGACGAGTTCCGCAGCTCGTAGCGCCGGTCCTTCAGCCTATGGTGTATATCTTTTGGCTTGGCCGTGTCCATGTCTTTGAAGTCTACCATAATGTGGCTGACGACTGCCATCGACGCAAGTCCCGCAATGCCCTTCACATCGCCCATTAGGCCAGAGCGCCGAGTCGTAAGCTGATAGAAAAGGATACAACCCAAGATGGCTATCACGAAGAATGTTGCAGTTAGTAGGCGTGAGAGGATGACGCTCACTGTGATAATTTTAGGCTCGGCCGGGTTTGAAAAACGCGCATCCCGGTCGGGAGTGAGCACCAGAGCAGCAGCGCCTAAAGTCGGGACTAGCGACACGGCGAGTAGCGTGGCCACGGATGAGATGGCGACGGCATAGTGCTTCCGGTGTAAAGCGAGCAGCGGCCTCCAGAAATTGAACAATGTGAGGTAATCAACGTTGATGGACTGGGCTGCTAAAGCACCTCCTTCTTTGGACATCTGATAAAACGCTTCTAATCGCTTGACCTCAAAATCGATATTTTGCCACAAAACACCGTAAGTGACGGTTATAATGGTAGGTACAAACTTGAAGACGAAGTACAGCCCCGGGTCGAGATCCTGGGCGCTTGTAAAGTGAAACAGTCCTTCCGGACGTCTCGACATCTGATATACGATTTCTTGCACTATAGCGAGCAGGACCGATAGGAGGATAATGAAGAGTAGGTATGGCCACCTCATGGAGAACGGTTTCCAGTTTGGCTGCGGGTAGAAAACTTCTTTCTTGGATGGTGAAGCCGGACCACGTTGATCCAGGCCAACAGTATGAGGACCAATCATTGAACTGAGATCGACGTCGGTAGGCTCTTCTATTATAACTTCTATCGCCTCTCCTCTCCTATTTGCCTCTTCTTGCCCGATACTTTTCCAACTCGATTTCTGGTTTAAAGTAGGCGACCGCGCCATGGAGAACGACTGCGTGAAGCTACGCCTGAGAGTGGTGGTTCTGGAGGAGAGTTGATCTCCGTTGATCGTCGTGTTTGGCGGTGCCTCCCCCTGCCCCAAACCACCGGTAAGCTTGCCATTGGCCTCCTGCTCCTGCAAGGACTTGAGGAATTCCTGGTCTTGTATGTCCATAGGTCCCGAGAAGGAAGTCATATCGAAAGTGGCTTCGGAAGGCTCGTCGTTCGCAACTGGAGTATACGGCCCGGAATGAGCCGGCGGCACTGCTGCGCGGAGTAACGACATATCTATACTTTCATCTTCATGTATTGTATCCTGCGCCTGCGCCCGCACCCGGAAGCTTCTAAAACGTCCGAAACCAGACGTCCCGTGCGAAAGAGGCTGGTATCGTCCGCCATTGTTCCCGCCCGTGAAAGGAGCCGACCAAGAACCCCTCCCGTTTTCGCTCCCGGGACCAGTCGGATATTCCTGCTGCTCGTATGGGGAATCCTTCGGAAGTGGATGTGGCTGTGGTGGCGAGTCGTAAAAAGACTGGAGGGATACGAGCGATTCACGTCCGCGCAGAGGGCCTGGAGTGTCTGAGCTGTCTGATAGGTTCGATACTTTATGATTTAGAGCGTGATTCGAGGGTTGCCCGTACGGACTATTCGAATAATACGGGTTGTATGCCATGACTACTGTGGCATGTTTGCGCGTGAAAATAGGCGAGAAAGGCGAAGCCGACTCAGTTCCAAACAAGGCGCTCTTCTGATGTAGTTCCGAGCTGAATATCTCCTTCTGCAAATGCCTAGCAGTGTCCTGGCTGAAGGACTGGCTAGAATGCGCTTGCGCGCACGTCAAATCCTAACAGCGCAGCAGTGACTGCTCAAGGATTCGGCCGGGATCATAGAAAGTCACGATAAAATTCACGTTGTTGGGGACAGTCGAAGCCGGACGTGGGGTTGCCGTCTATGTTGTACAACCAAATAACTGGTTCGAGAAGCTCGCTGCGCCACCGCTGGATTGCACTGGCCCCAAAATGTCTACCCTCCACCAGAGATCAATCCATTAAGTAGAGCTAGTGCTCTTTGTGTTCGGGAAATAGGCAGATGATGATTCAGAAAGCACGCGATGCATCCAAGAGACCTGAGGCAATACGGGCGGGGCTTATTGGGCGACCGTGTTTTGCATTCGTCCATAATCTTTGACCATTTGTGTCGAGCTGTGTAACATTGCGACTGAGCTGTCCTCATAAGAGAGAGCAGAATCGAAACCAGGAGGTAAACACGAGCGAGACAAGCCCAGGGACACACTACCTATCTCATCCTCATTCGTGCCATATTTTACGGCTGGCGCTTGGAGCTACAGCCCTAAGCGGCGTCAAGGAGCGCGCATGTAGCCCCTCGCCAATTGCCTGGTGCTTGGGGAATGAGGAAGACGCTTTCTCTCAGCTCGTCACCCAGGTCGGCTAACGATGGTGGACTTGGCCCCCGATTTAGAATCAGCTGGACCCAGTTTAGGACCAGGATGGTAGTGTAGTGGACAGGGATACGAGAAAGAGAGCGCGTCGGGAGTGGGCAGATCCGGCAGCTTGTACCTAAGGTTAGGTAGCTGTGAATTTCACACAGATATTCTGTACCTACTACTGATATTTTTGTAGAGAATTATTAACCGGGCACCCATAAAATTACTAGTGCGGCACCCATAGCCCGAATTTAACTAGTGCCGCCTGGCAGACTAGAAATGGATCTGATACAAGGCCCACCAAGATTATTAGCACTGTATA
>Ga0247782_1000489_pt1 | contig 22232 bp, 22 predicted proteins | sample UWRJL019104C5_FD_179928 | JGI IMG/M metagenome (GOLD analysis project Ga0247782, IMG submission 179928) | Plant litter microbial communities from Arlington Agricultural Research Station in Wisconsin, United States - UWRJ-L019-104C-5 | ecosystem: Environmental > Terrestrial > Plant litter >...
GCCGATGGGGAAACCTGCTACTTACAAGTGGTTTCTAAAGACAGTATATCGCTAACTATTAAAAAAGAAGGTGATAATGTTTCCGGTACATACAAATCACTTCCTTTCGAAAAAGATAAAAGAACTATTGTCTTTAAAGGCAGCCTTAATGGTGATACTGTTACCGCAGTTGGTAATGCCATGGGAGAAGGCCAAACACAGCAGGAAGAATTTATCTTTATTCTAAAGAACAACCAGGCCGGTATTAAGTTTGGCGAAATGGTACAAGGTGATGACGGAGTTTACCGTTATAAAAACAAAAACAGTGCTACACCTTTATACATTAGCAAAGTAGATTGTAAATAAAGTAAGGGCTGCTAATTGCAGCCCTTCTTATTGCTATAAATAACGTTCTTTAAATATTTTAATATGATGGTTTTGATGTCCGATCATTAAAAAACCAAAGGCTCTTACTGACACTGTGTAGCCAGAGCCCACTCCTTTTCGCAAGAGAGCTTCTTCACTGAACGATTTAAACATCATTATGTTAGCATGCCTGACTGCCGACATTTCTGTAAGCAGGTCATTTATACTTCTGTTGTCGCCGTCAGCATTGGCTGCATATAAATTTTCGTCAAAGCCGGGTAAAGGAGTTTCATCACCACGCGAAAAGCGAAGTGCCCTGTAAGCAAATATTCTTTCAGAGTCAATAATGTGCTGAAGGATATCTTTAATCACCCATTTCCCTTCTGCATAACGGTAATCATACTTATCCATAGGGATTTCCCTAACGAAATGAATAAGATTATGGACGCTTATCTCAAGTTCTTCAAACAGAGAATAGTTATCATCTACAAGTTTAATATATGCCTCCTGGTATGGAGCATATTCGTCAGGTTGTATATCTGTAATTTTCATTTTTAGGCAGAGTTTCTGCTGGCATTAATATTTCCAAATAAGGAACGTGTAACAATTTTTTCGTAAATCTCCACCTTAGCGGCATCTTCATTACCGCTATTTTTCATTTGCCTTAATTTGTTAAGGGCATATTGCTGAATGGTAAGCAAAGGTAATACAATATGCTCTCTTAATTTAATAGAAGCCTTACCATCAGGATAATTTTCCATTAGTTCATCATAGCCGGAAATTTTAAGCAGCAGGCGTTTTGATTCCAGGAATTCGTTGTAAATAATCTCCCAGAAAGCACCAAACTCTTTATCGTCTTTCATGTAAGCCGTAAGTGGAAAGAATGATTTAGATAATGACATCATACTATTTTCAAGCAATGTTCTGAAAAATAATGACTTATCATATAACCCCTGCACTTTATCCCATTTCCCGTTTTTTTCATATTCTCCTAAAGCATATCCGACTCCAAAGAAACCGGGAACGTTTTGCTTTAACTGACTCCATGAACCTACGAAAGGTATCGCTCTTAAATCGCCAAAATCAAGCTCTTTAGACTTACTTCTTTTGGATGGACGGCTACCAATATTTGTTTTAGCATAAAAATTCAACGTACTCATTTGATCAAGGTACGGGAGAAACTTTGGATGCTTTTTAAATGCTGTATATTTCTCATACCCCAACCTTGCAAGATCATCTATAAGTTCGCGTTGTTCCTGATTAAACTGCGGCTTCTCTTTATTGAATACACCATTAGTTATACCGGCACTAAGCAGGTTTTCAAGATTAAAGCGACAAGTGTCAAGCGTTCCGAAGTTCGAACTAATGGTTTGCCCCTGTATTGTTATCTGAATTTCATTATTTTCAATTGTAGATCCCTGGGAAGCATAATACTTATGGGTTTTTCCTCCTCCCCTTGCCGGAGGCCCGCCACGCCCGTCAAAGAAAACTACTTTAACATCATGCTGCCTTGCCATTTGGGTAAGGTTTTCCTTAGCTTTGTAAATACTCCAGTTTGCCATAAGATAACCACCATCTTTTGTACCATCAGAAAAACCAAGCATAATTGTCTGCTTATTTCCCCTGGCTTTAAGATGCTTTCCATAAACCGAATCTGTATACAACAGTTTCATAACAGCATCTGCAGCTTCTAAGTCATCTACCGTTTCAAACAGCGGTACAATATCTACAGGTGGGTTCTCAAAACCAAGCAGCCTGAACATTGTAAGCAATTCCAGTACATTCAGGGCGCTTTCATTATTACTTATAATATAACGGTCGCATCCCATTTCGCCATTGTTTGCCTGTATGGTTTTAATGGCAAGTATAGATTCCAGTGTACCACGGGTATCTTCATTCTCAAAATCATCAGGCTTAATTGTGCCTTTAATACTTTTCAGCATCTTTATTTTATCTTCCTCGCCTAAGTCTTTGTATTCTTCAAGTCCTTTATTTTCTTTAGCCATAAAACTGAACACATCGGCAAAAACAGCATCGTGAATTTTACTGTTCTGGCGAATGTCAAGCGAAGCAAAATGAAAACCAAACAGGTTTACTTTATTTATAAGTCCGTCTATTTCATCAGAATATAACGATTGGTGTTTGTTTACCACCAAATCCCTTATTTCTACCAACGCCAGCTTTAATTCTTCAAGTGTTATATAAATTTCACCTTCAGAATAAAACACCGAACGATATAATTTCAATTCAATTTCTGTTACTTTATCCTCAACACCGGTAAAAGTAAGCTTTCTTTTAAGCTGTCTAATATCACTATAATAACATTTCAATATAGATGTACGAAGCCTGTCAGCAACTTTAAGTGTGATTTCTGTAGTTACAAATGGATTACCATCCCTGTCACCTCCCGGCCAGAAACCGAACGACAATACCGGATGCTTTAATGCGCCTTCCTTAAATATTGCGTCCTGCACATAAGAGGACATATCTCCAGCTGCCTTGTAGAACACATTCTCAAGGTACCATATAAGGCTTACAGCCTCGTCATAAGGTGTTGGCTTCTCCTTCTTAATAAAAGGCGTTTTACCAAGCTGAGAAAGCAGGTTTTTTATTTCACCAAGGTTATTCTGTTTAATAGCTTTTGTAAGGTCTGTAATGATACCAAGTACCGATCCCGGATAAAACTGCGTTGGATGCGCCGTAAGTACCGCACGTACCTGAAAATCTTCCAGGAATTCTCTCAGTTCATCCATGATACCCTGGTTTTCGGCTTTTTCACGGCTGTAACGCAATGATCCGCTTCCCTCAAGGTTATTTAGGCTTGTAAATGCAGCATCTTCAATAGCATCAAAAAGAACAATCTGACGCTCTACATACTGGATAAAACGGAACATCATTGCTATCTTTTCGTCTTCAGATACTTCAGGAAGATACTTATCAGCAAATTCATTGAATATCTGTTCAGGGCTTTTATTGTTTTTAAAACCTTCATCGCATAATTCTGAAAATAAAGGCAGTAAGCTTCCCGTATTATCTATGGCCTGAAAAGGCAGTGTCATGAATATACTATTGAAAAGCTGGTATTTAAGCTGCACTTCTTCATTAAAGCGCTCAATTCGTGTTGCAGGATACATAGAGATGTTTTTTGTTGGTTCAATTTAATAAAAAAACCCTCATGTATTGCTACATGAGGGTTATAAAGTTTTGATAAAAATCTTACAGATCTTTAAATATTGTATGCATTAATCTTTTCTTGTCATTAATGCTTTCTTCAAGAGAAATCATTGTTTCAGTTCTGTAAACACCTTCGATGTCATCTATCATAAAGATAACTTCTTTAGCGTGTTTAGTATCTTTAGCCCTGATCTTGCAGAAGATATTGAATTTACCTGTTGTAACGTGAGCTACGGTAACAAAAGGAATCTCGTTAATTCTTTCCAATACAAACTTAGTCTGCGATGTGTTATGAAGGAATACACCCACGTAAGCAATAAAAGAATAACCAAGCTTTTCGTAATCAAGCGTTAATGAAGAGCCCATTATGATACCTGCATCTTCCATTTTTTTAACCCTTACATGGACAGTTCCTGCAGAGATTAATAATTTTTTTGCAATATCAGTAAACGGAACCCTAGTGTTGTCAATCAGCATATCCAAAATCTGATGGTCAACTTCATCTAAACGAAATTTGCTCATAAATGTGTCTTTTTAAAGGTTATATTGGTTTCTCTAATTGAATTTTAAAACCCTGTTATAAAAAATGTTCATCTATAAGGTGAGTTTTTTATTTTATTTCCTGTCCGTTAACAAATTTCTTGTCGGGACCGAATGAAAAATCCGCTTTTTTTCCAATTATTGGCATTTTATTAAGCTCTTTGTCCTGAAATTCACCGCCTGAAACGTCAAATTCTTCGTGCCCATAAAAACCATCTAAATTGCCTATTTCGCTAATTATAGCTTGAAAAATTATAGAATTCTCAAATAGCACTTCCTTATATTGTGATGCAAAATTCGCTATTTTTTCTTTATTTTCATAATTAATTTTGACATTTTTCCATATCATATCATAAAAAATAATCTTATTTTGAGGAATATTGAAATATTCCTTCTTTTTGTTAACAACTATAACGTTTTCGTTAATTGCATTAAATCCTGATAATAATGCAAAAAATATAAATTGACGGGTTTTCTCACGTTCATAATCATTTGGGTAATGGCCGGCCTCAAATAAAATTGTAGGAACATTTAACGACTGGAACATATCTCCTATACAATTTATATTGAAAGAGTCATCAAATCTTCCCACTTTACCCGGTATAAATTTCTGAAGCGTGTCATTCATTGCTACAATAACATTTATAGCCTGTTGGCGGCAATCGTTTATATCACGCTCGTCATTGTAAGAAGGGGCAAGAAATGAGACCGTAGCAGGCTCAGGAATATCTCCTACGCCAAATATAGTACGCTGGTCGTGCATATTATAACAGAAGTCTGGCTTAAAGTCTTCAAATGTTTTACGTAGTAACTGACTTTCGGGCTGTGTAAGATGTAATGAATCGCGGTTAAGATCTACCTTAACTGCATTTTCACGGGTATACAGCCTGGCACCATCAGGATTAAGTATTGGAAACATAAGAAACGTAAATGATTCTTTAAGTGTAGTAGCAAAATCTGTATCTCCTTTAAGAAGGGTAAGGAAATCAAAAGTAGCTTTCGTGGTTGTTGCTTCGTTACCATGCATCTGCGACCACATGAAAATTTTTATTTTACCACTACCTGCTGTAATACTATATACTGGTTCATCAAGTACCGAACGACCTGCAACAGTAACTTCAAAAGTTTTCTTTAAGTCTTCTAATATAGGTTCGATATGTGTATTAGTGATATACCTGCCAGACAGCCTTTGTTCTTTATTATCTAAAAATAATTGTTCTAAATTCATATATAACTATTATGTTACAAAAGTAAACATCTTAAAATTTACATTTGTAAACATGAAATATCACTTTTCTGTTTACAAATGTATACAGCATCTGTTGATTACTTTATGTTTATATATAAAAATTATATTTACATCTGTTTAATATTTATTATTCAATAACTTATAATAGATTATTTGAAGTGAATTATTAAATATTAGCGTTTTTTTATTAGTAATTTTCGATAGCATTAAATTAATTGTTTACATTTGTAATATCATTACAATAATAAAGAAAGTTACAATGGTAAACACTGATGATTTTATAAAACGACTGGAAATTCTATTAGAATTTTATAGTCTTTCTGCTTCTGTATTTGCGGATAAGATGGGTGTCCAGCGTTCGGGACTCTCTCATTTAATGTCAGGTAGAAATAAACCGAGCCTTGATTTTGTAATGAAAATTGTTGAGAATTTTCCTGAAGTAGATCTTTACTGGTTGCTAAACGGAACAGGAAGTTTCCCTAAAAAAGATGATTACGAAGATGATATTTCAGAAAAAACGCAGTTCCCTTCTACTCCATTAAACGATGGTAATTCGTTTGATCTTTTTTCTACAGAAGAAATAATCCCGGAAAAAAAGGTACACTATAACAATGCTCCATCCCCTGATTTGTTTTCAACTAATAAACAAAAACAACCTAATGATGTGATGATTGGAAAAAAAGAAATAGAAAAGATTGTAATTTTTTATAGCGATGGTACTTTTAAAAATTATAATCCGGAGCATTAAAAAACCCCGATAGCTTTACAAAAAGCTGACCGGGGCCATTAACCAATAAAACAAACACAAATTATCTTTATCAGATAATCCCCTAATCCGGGGAATGATATTCAATACATACTTTATTGGTAATAAGGTATCATTCGTATTTCTCTTGAAGTAAAATTACGACGACTAAATGTTAATTACTTAAAACACTTCGTTAAACTATTCATAATCATTTCTTATAGCTGTGTTCATGTTTACATCCAACAACATTTTTATAGTTGCTTTCTAATACTGAAAAATCAGCTTCTTTATTTCCTGTAAGATAATAAGGTTCAGCTATTTTAACTTCTTTTCTGCAGTAATCAAAGGCTATAGCAACTACAGGTACATTAGCTTTCAGGGCTATATAATAAAATCCGGTCTTCCATTCGTCAACTTTCTTCCTGGTTCCTTCAGGAGCAATAGCAAGCCTGAATATTTCACGAGATGCAAATATTGAGGCAATGGCATCTACTTTGTTTTCATTTTTATGCCTATTGAGTGGCGCGCCTCCCATCCATCTAAAATAAGCACCAAAAGGAAAGTGAAATAATTCCCTCTTTGCTACAAAATTCATTTCCAGGCCTATACTCCCCCTTGTTAATACACCAATAAAAAAATCGAAATTACTGGTATGCGGTACAACTATCATTATACATTTTTTAACCTCCGGATGCATAAAACCATTTATGCGCCAGCCTAATACCCTAAAGAAAATGAACTGATATATTTTTTTCATATAATGTAAAAACTACAGCTGTAAAAATAGCATATATTTACAATAGAATTGAAATGGAGACTATGACTGTTCATACTGCTAAAGCACAATTGGATAAAGATGGCTTTGCCATACTCGAAAATATATTCAATATATCTGAAATACAGAAAATTGAAAATTATATTTCAGATACTGATACTACGAGCGACACCTTTCGAAAGTCGGAAAATTTGTTTGCGATCAGGCAATTTTTAAAAGAAATCCCGCAAACAATTCCGCTTATATTCAACGAAAAACTTCAGGATATTATCAAAAGTTATGGCAAAGGTTATTTTGCGGTAAAGTCTATTTACTTTGATAAACCGGGCGGATCAAACTGGTTTGTTGCTTATCACCAGGATCTTACAATATCAGTAGATAAAAAACAGGATGTTGAAGGATTTGGCCCGTGGACAGTAAAACAAAACCAATTTTCGGTGCAGCCGCCTTTGCATATCCTGGAAAACATTTTTACCATACGTATACATCTTGATAATACAAACGAAGAAAATGGCGCTTTAAAAGTTATTCCGGGCTCTCATAATAAAGGTATTTACCGACCTGAAACTATAGACTGGTCTGTGGAAAAAGAAGTTAGCTGCAATGTACCGGTTGGTGGTGTCATGCTAATGAAGCCTTTATTACTTCACAGTTCCGGACGTACGACAAATAGCAACAGACGTAGAGTAATTCATATTGAATTTTGCAATATAGAACTGCCGGAAATATTAAAATGGGCTGAGCGAATAAATGTACTAATACCGTAGACTCATGTTTAAAAAAATCCTAAGCTATTTTATACCTATAAACGTATACAAAAAGAATTCGGCTATCAGTCACAAACTGGAAGTTACATGGAATAACGGTGAGCTTGTACTCGATTCTAAAAACACAAACTACTCTTATGGCAGCCTGCAGCGCATCCTTAGAAAAGGATTACACTATATAGGGTACGAAAGGATACGTGGCTTTGAGAATATTCTTGTGCTTGGCGTTGCTGCCGGAAGCGTTATAAAAACACTTGCTGAAGAAATTAAATTTAAAGGTAAAATTACCGGTGTTGAGATTGATGCTGCTGCGATAGAAATTGCCAATACTTATTTTGATCTTGACAAGATTGAGAACCTGAAAATTGTAATTGATGACGCTTTTGAGTTTGTACTCAAGACAAAAGAAAAATACGACCTTATCATTATCGACATCTTCAAAGACACCGAAATGCCCAATTTTTTGTTTGAAGATTTCTTTATAAACAGAGTTAATTTTTTACTCAATGTAAATGGATTTATATTATTTAATACCATGACATTAACTAATAAACATTTTGAAAGAAACATCAATTACAGAACACGTTTTGACAGCAACTATTCAGTAAGGATGTACCCAAAAGTTGAAGTACATAATGAGCTGTATACAATAAAGAAATTAAGATAAATATTTCACGCCCTTAATGCGGCAAAGATGGCCGGGATTGTAATTATTCCCCTAGTATCTTCCTTGCTTTTTCTAAATCTTCAGGAGTATCTATACCAATACCTGCATGACTTGTTTCTACCATTTTTATTTTCTTGCCATATTCAAGATAGCGCAGCTGTTCCAGTTTTTCTGAAGCTTCAAGCGACTGCATCGGCAGGTTGTAAAAATCTAACAGCGCATGCTTACGGAACGCATAAATACCAATATGTCGGTAGTACCTCACTCCTGCTTCCTTATCTCTTGGATATGGAATTACCGAACGTGAAAAGTATAGTGCAAATTTCTTCTGGTCTACTATAACTTTAACATTATTTGGATTTTCAATATCATGCCAGTCGGTTATATGCATCATAACAGAAGCCAGGTCAATTTCACGGGCAGTATCGCCCTTAAAAACTTCCAGCAAATCTGCCAAAGGCTCTTTATTGATAAATGGTTCATCACCCTGAACATTAACCACAAGGTCTACGTCTAGATTTTCAATAGCTTCAGCAATACGGTCACTTCCGCTTTCATGTTCCTTAAGGCTCATAATAGCTTTACCCCCGTTAGAAACTATTTCATCATAAATAATATCAGAATCGGTTACAACAAAAACATCGTCAAACAAACCAGTTCCAAGTGCAGCCTGATAGGTACGGTTAATTACAGTTTTCCCTACAAGATCCTGCATCAGTTTGGCAGGGAATCGTGTAGAGGCATATCGTGCAGGTATTACAGCTATAATTTTCATAATTCTATATTTTAACTACAATCTATTCTTCAAAATAATCATCTTTAAATCCAATCAGGTACAATCTGTCTTTGGCTCTCGTTACGGCAGTATACAGCCAACGAATATACTCTTTAGTAATACCATCCGGCAGATAAGGCTGTTCTATAAAAACGGTATTCCATTGCCCACCCTGCGATTTATGGCAGGTAATAGCATATGAAAATTTAACCTGTAATGCATTAAAATGAGGGTTGTTCTTTACCTTCATAAACTTTTTGTATTGTGGCTCTCCTTCATAATCCTTCATTACTTCCTGATACAAACGGTTCGATTCCTCATACGTCAATGATGGCGACTCACTTTCTACGGTGTCTAAAAGCAAATGCGTTTCAAACGGAATCTGGTTAGGGTAATCTACCATTCTTATCTTCACGCTGGCAAACTTAAATCCGTACAATTCCTGTATTTTAAAAATTTCCAGGATTTCAATAATATCGCCATTGGCAATAAATCCGGCTTCCGACTTTTCGTTAAGCCAAAAATAGTTATTCTTAACCACCATCATAAAATCGCCTGTAGAAAGTTCGCTTTCACGCGATAAGATTCTGGTTCTTATCTGTTGGTTATATTGGTTTGCACGTTTGTTAGAGCGTACAATAAACGCTGTATCTTCTATACTGAAGTTGCTATACGCCTGATCTATGGCATTCTGAATATCATAACCGTCAACCAAACGCACTATATCTTTAAATCCGCGAAGCTTAAACTGAAAAGTATCCATAAAGGCCGACTTCAATAGTTCACGCATTTCTGTAGCATTATAAAGAATACCTGAATTTTCTTCCTGGCGCATTACTTCGTCCAATTCAATATGATGCACATCTTTAAAATAATGCAGTGATAAGGCATCAATGTCAAGTGCAGGGCTAAGTTCTGAATTTACAGGCGGCAACTGTGCTGTATCGCCAATAAGCATCATTTTGCAATTAGTTCCTGAGTATACATACGACACAAGATCATCCAACAACGATCCGTTTTCATACATTTTAGATTCCTGTATAGAATCAGAGATCATAGAAGCTTCATCTACAATAAAAATAGTATTGGTGAATTTATTAGGCTGCATTGTAAAACCTACTGCGCCACCACTCTCCTTTTTAGGAAAATAAATACGCTTATGGATTGTAAATGCAGGTTTGTTAGCATAACCTGATATTACTTTTGCTGCACGGCCAGTGGGTGCCAACAGTACATATTTTTTATTGGCCTCGCCCAAATGGTTTACTATCGTAGAAATAATAGTAGTCTTACCCGTACCGGCATAGCCTTTAAGTACAAATATTTCGTCTTTATTGGTATTGGTAATAAATTCAGCTGCTTTTTGCAAAAAAATATCCTGTTTTACTGTGGGCGAGAATGGAAATCTCAGGCGAAGCAACTTATAAAACGAGGCAGAATTCATTAAGTGTGGCGGGTATTACAATTTATTAGTTCAAAGATAACACGATTTTAATGAGCTTCCTGTACCAAACCAAAAAAGAATGTAAATTTGCACTGAAACTTCGTTTTAATGAACAACACCATAACTTCTAAAAATTACAGAAAATTGTCGCTACAGGTATCTGCAAGCGGTGTATCGTTCTGCTGTTTTGATACGCTTAACAGGGAAATAACCCATTGTATAACTGTGCCTTTTTCTAAGTATACACCATTGGAAGAAGAATTATGGAAAGTGTTTGTAAATAATCCGTTGCTTACGGGTACATATGATGAAATTGTAGTACTGCACGATAATAGCTTTAATACTTTTGTACCTACAGCGTTGTTTGATGCTAATTATCCGGGTAGCTACCTTCAGTACAATACAAAGGTTTTTGATACCGATTTTTTTGCGGTAGATGAACTGGATAGTTACGAACTGAATAATGTTTATGTGCCAATGGTTAATGTAAACAACTTTTTAATAGACCAGTTTGGTGCTTTTGAATATAAAAATGCCAATAGCGTACTGGTAGCTAAACTGCTTGATGCTTCTAAAAATATAGATGATAAGCAGGTGTTCGTCCATTTTAAGGAAAATCATTTTGAAATTGTAGTAGTACGTAATCAAAAGCTATTACTGTACAATTCGTTTGAATATAAAACACCCGAAGATTTTTTATACTTTTTACTGTTTACAATGGAACAATTGTTTCTTAATCCTGAAACAGCAAAAGTGTATCTTTTAGGAAATATTGAAGAAAATGATGCCAACTATTCGCTGGCATATATATACATAAGGCATATAGCATTGTTCAACACTATGCCTTTACAACAAAAATGGAACAGGAATAGCAGTGAGGCCCTGCAACATTTTATACTATTTAACTCATGAGGATAATTTCAGGAAAATACAAAGGTAGAAGGATAACGGCTCCTAAAAATCTGCCGGTGAGGCCTACGACAGACATGTCTAAGGAAGCACTATTTAATATCCTTAACAACCGTTTTGATTTTAATGGACTTAAAGTACTGGATCTTTTTTCAGGAACAGGAAATATCTGCTATGAATTTGCCTCACGTGGTGCCACAAATCTTACCGCAGTGGATGGCGATTTTGGCTGTGTAAAATTTATTAAGCAGACTGCAGGGGAGTTTGATTTTAATATTGCAGCTGTAAAAAGCGACGTAATCAAATACTTACAGGGCAGCAAGTCTGTTTTTGATATTATTTTTGCCGACCCTCCGTACAACATGGATCAGAAGCAATTTGAAGAAGTTGTAACACTTGTATTTGACAATGAACTACTTGAACAGGATGGCATGATGATTATTGAACATTCAAAATATACAAAACTCAACCACATGATGAATTTTTCGTTTCAGAAAAACTATGGTGGATCGGTATTTTCATTCTTTGAATTTGATAATGAAATAGAAGATGATTCTCTTGCTGAAGAAGAAGATAATATGTAATTTTCCTGCCAAAAATTTCTTAATACTTATTACCCTTCTTCTTTAATGAAAAAATTATTACTGCTGGTAGTTTTACTGGCAACTACAACCTGTTTTTCTCAAACATATTTTAAATTTAATGCACCAACAACCCTACTTGGAATACCACAAATAGGTGTTGAAACAAGCATTGGCAAAAAACTTACTTTTCAGGGCGATGTATTAGGTTCTTATTGGGAATCTGTAAATGGAGCTCCATTTAAAACATTAATGGTTTTTAGCGAGGTTCGTTACCACTTTAATGAAAAATTTAATGGTATATATGTAGGTGGTCACCTGGGCGGATCTATATTTGAAATACAAAAATGGAATTATCTTAATACTGATAAATACCAAAAAGGTGAGGCCTTCTTTTTGGGCATAACCGTTGGTTACGAAATTAAGATCAATGAAAAATGGATGATAGATATGTTTATTGGTGGCGGTAACCAACAGGCTCATTACACAGGCCGTTTATTATCTACCGGAGAACGTTATGAGCATTCAAAATACAATAAGAGCGGCGAATGGCTTCCTTACCGTGGCGGTGTAATGTTTAGTTACAAGTTATAAAAAAATAGCAGGCCTGTAAGCCGGATTCTGTAACCCCGCCCTAAAGCGGGGTTTCTTATCATTTATCTAGTCCTTACATTACTGTGAAGGATCAATCTGCCTACCCCCCGGCATTGGGCGGGCAGCCCTTAATTGCCGGTGTACATGGCATTTCACCGCATAGAGTTTACCTGGTTTCACTACAGCATTACCTGTACATACTTTCTGTTGCACTTGTCCTCTCCTATTTTAGCAAACTAAAACAGAATGACGGGCGTTACCCGCTATGCTGCCCTACGGTGTCCGGACTTTCCTCCCTCGTGTAAACACAACGGCGATAAGACGGCCTGCGGGCGCAAAAGTAGTGTTTTACAACCAAATTTTATCGCCAATACCAATAAACTCTCTAAATAATCCATTTTCAGGCATTTGCATTTTGACTGTCGGGTGTGGGAAAATGTTTAACATTTCGTTGGCTGGCGTAAAAAAATGAAATCTGTAATTTTAAAGTAAATAAAGCAAACTAACTTAAAAACACAGTATCATGGACAGACAAATGTATCATTATGCCACAGTAACCAAGGCATTACAGGATTTAAACGACAAAGGTTATACTACCGACTTTAACCTTGAAGAAGAACGAATTAAAAGCAATTGCGATGATTTTGAAATTGAGCACATTTACCGTTACGAAGGCGAAAGCGATCCGGGAGATGAAGCTACAGTATATGGTATTAAAGAAAAATCAGGTGAAAAAGGTGTTTTTGTAGTAAGCCCGGGAAGTGAGAGTGAAGCTGCAAGGGTATTGCTTGATATGTCTATTAAAGGAAGGGCTGAACAACAATAAGCCATGAACAGGCTCCAGAAAAAACTTGAAAAAATAGGGAGCGATCCTAAGATAACAGCAAAAGCCGTTGGCTTGCGTTATTCTTTAAAGTCCGATAAAGGCTATTACAGGAAACGCAAAGGCAGCGGCTTTAGCTATGTTAATGAAGACGGTATCACTATTAAAGATAAGGAAACACTTGACCGTATAAAAAAACTTGTTATACCTCCGGCATGGCAAAATGTATGGATTTCTCCGTTTGAAAATGGTCATTTACAGGTAACAGGTACCGATGTTCGTGGCAGAAAGCAATATCGCTATCATCCGCAATGGAATAAGATCAGGAACCAGTCTAAATTTTTTCGCCTGCGCAGATTTGCTAATGCCTTGCCATTAATTCGACAGCAGGTAGACAAAGACCTTAACCGTAAAGGCCTGCCTTATGAGAAAGTAGTTGCATTAGTTGTGAAGCTTATTGAAATGACCAATATTCGAATTGGTAATGATGCCTATAAAAAACTTTACGGCTCATTTGGATTAACGACACTCCGCGACAAGCATGTTAAGTTTGATGGATCTACTGTATGGTTTGAGTTTATAGGTAAAAAAGGGGTTAAGCATAAAATAAAACTGCAAAGCCGCAAGATGGCTAACCTTGTTAAAAAATGCAAAGATATACCGGGACAGGAATTGTTTCAGTATTATGATGACGAAGGAAATCGCCATACTATTGGTTCAGGCGACGTGAACGGCTACATAAAACAAATTACAGGCGAAGATTTTACCGCTAAAGATTTTCGGGCATGGGCCGGAAGCTTAAATGCTTTATGTGCATTTATAGACGTGGGTGAGTTTACAAGTGATACGGATTGCAAACGAAAGATTGTAAGCGTAATAGATTCTGTTGCCGAAAAACTTGGCAACACCAGGACAGTATGTAAAAAATATTATATACATCCCAGTGTTATCGCTACTTATGAAAAAGGGCAAATTGATAACTATAAACCCGGAAACAGTGATAGCGAAGAATTTAATTCCAACGAAAAAGCCCTGCTTAAACTTCTTACTACAGAAGATATAGCTGAGGTTATTGCATAATTATTTCCAAAATTAAAAGGTATTAAAATTGTTAAGTGAATACTTTGGTTTTTCATAAATTTACATTTCGCTCAATTTGAAATTGATTTATGGAAAACTACAGTATTGTACTATTTATACTTGCCCTTATGATTGGGTTATCGGCAATTGCCGATAAAATAAAACTTCCTTACCCCATTATACTTATAAGTGCGGGTATCGCTATAGGTTTTATACCTACACTGCCTAAAGTAGAAATAGATCCTGAAATTATATTTCTTTTATTTCTTCCCCCTTTACTATACGATGCTGCTTTTAACATATCCTTTGCACAATTTAAGACCAATATTAATACCATAAGTACATTAGCCATATCGCTGGTATTTATTACAGTTTTAGGTGTAGCTGTAATAGCCCGATACTGTATACCGGGAATGAACTGGCCTCTGGGATTTGTTTTAGGAGCAATACTTTCTGCTACAGATGCCGTAGCTGCCATGAGCATAACTAAAGGCCTGGGTTTATCACACAAAACAATGACAATACTTGAAGGCGAAAGTTTAATAAATGATGCCTCTGCCCTTGTGGCCTATCGTTTTGCTGTTGCTGCTGTAACGGGTGCTGCGTTTGTATTCTGGAAAGCATCTTTAGAATTTGTATTGTTGCTGGGAGGTGGTATACTCGTTGGAATAATAATGGGAAAGCTATTAGCACTCATTCTAAAGCGAATTAAAGATGATACTATTGTTGTAATCAGCTTTACGCTTATCATGCCATTTGTCACGTATCTTATAGCAGAACAGCTTCATGTATCGGGTGTAATAGCAGTAGTAATGCTTGGACTGGTTATATCACGATACAGTAATATGGTATTTCCTGAACGTTTAAAAAACCAATCTAAATCTATTTGGGATATTTTAATCTTTTTATTAAACGGACTGATTTTTATACTTATCGGGCTACAGTTTCCATACATACTGGGCAGTATAGATAAAGCTATGGTAGTACCTTATATAGGCTATGCGTTTTTGATAACTGTAGCTATGCTTGTTATACGAATGATAAGGGTCTTCTCGCAAATGGCAGGATTACAGAATGCTTTTAAAAAAGGAAAGCACAGAATTACAGAACATGCATTACTCGATTTCAAGAACAGCCTTATCATCAGTTGGTCGGGTATGCGTGGTATAGTATCGTTGGCTATAGCGATTGGTTTACCGCATAAATTATTGGATGGCAGTGTATTTCCATTGAGAAATGAAATTATATTTGTATCTGTAGCCGTGGTTTTATTTACCCTTATAGGACAAGGGCTGACATTACCCTGGCTAGTAAAAAAATTACAGCCGTAATGTATACTTATTTTTAATGCCAATTAATTTTAACCCTAACTTCCCTGCTATTAGAGCATAATATTTCATACAGCAAAAAACACGTAATCGAAGGAATCTTATTCATCAAATTCCCAAATGAATTGCTATATTTGTAACTCTTTACAACCTATGGAACAGTTTATAGTATCAGCCCGTAAGTACCGCCCGCAAACCTTTAAGGATGTTGTTGGGCAGCAGGCTATTACTAATACACTACTTAATGCCATAGATAACAATCACCTTGCTCAGGCCCTGCTTTTTACCGGTCCGCGTGGTGTAGGAAAAACAACCTGCGCGCGTATTCTTGCCCGAAAAATAAACCAGGAAGGTTATGACGACCCGTATGAGGATTTTGCTTTTAACGTATTTGAGCTGGATGCTGCATCTAATAACTCAGTAGACGACATAAGAAGCCTTATCGACCAGGTACGCATACCGCCCCAGACAGGTAAATACAAAGTATATATTATAGATGAGGTACACATGTTATCTCAGGCTGCCTTTAACGCTTTTCTTAAAACACTTGAAGAGCCGCCAAGACATGCTATATTTATACTTGCAACTACAGAAAAACACAAGATAATACCAACTATATTATCACGTTGCCAAATATTCGATTTTAAAAGGATAACCGTTAAAGACGCTAAAGAGCATCTTGCAGAAGTTGCCGGAAGTCAGGGAATTGCTTTTGAAGATGATGCTCTGCATATTATAGCCCAAAAAGCCGATGGCGCCATGCGTGATGCCCTATCTATTTTTGACAGGGTTGTAAGCTATTGCGGCAATAACCTCACGCGACAGGCGGTTACAGAAAACCTTAATGTACTTGATTATGAGTATTATATTAAGGTTACTACTATGATTCTTGAAAATTGCATTCCCGATTTATTGCTTATTTACAACGAAATACTGGCAAAAGGTTTTGACGGCCATCATTTTGTTGCCGGTCTTGCATCGCATTTCCGTGATCTTTTGGTGAGTAAAAACCCGGCTACATTAGCTTTATTGGAAGCCGGCGAGGTTGCACAAAATCTTTACAGGGAACAATCGCAAAAAGCAAGTCAGGATTTTTTATTAAAAGCTATTGACCTTGCTAATGACACCGACCTTAAATACAAGACAAGCCAAAACCAAAGGCTGCTTGTAGAATTATGCCTTATGCAGCTTGCCTCCATCACTTTTGATGGAGAAAAAAAAAAGCTGACCAATTTATAATTCCACCCCATTACTTTAAGGATAATGCGCCTGCTATAGCAAAAGTTGCTGTGGAAGAAATTGTTATTCAGACAGAAAATATCACCACAGAAATTGTAACTATTACTGAAGAAGTTGCTCACACACCTATTGTACAGCTTCCTGCGAATGAGCTTGAGGTTGATGCGCCCGAAGTAGTAAAACCACCTGTACCAAAACCCGAAAACGACGGAACACCAAAAGTTTCTGCATTTTCATTGGCCGGGCTTCGCCAGAAAAAAGAATTACAGGAAAGCCAGAAAGCAATAGTGCGCCATACAGATGAATTGCCACGCGAGCCATTTAACGAAACAGATATGCTGTTGCAATGGAACAAATTTGCGAAACGCTTAAGCGATTCGGGCCAAAAGATTATGTCTACATATATGCAGATCAATGACCCTGTACTTGATGGTGTTACGATAAAATTAGAATTGCCTAATGAGGGTTCAAAAATTGATTTTGACGCTGCTAAACATGAACTTTTAGGATATCTTAGAGGTATGCTTCATAACCACGATATTACTATCGATGTACATGTAAATGAAGTTATTACCAGTAAACATGCCTTTACTCCTATTGAGAAATTCGAAAAGCTGAAATCAATAAATCCTGCATTAGAAAGCTTACGGAAAATGTTTGATTTAGATATATAGTACAAACAAACTAAAGTAATTCTTCAAAACAAACGATTAAAGGATAGTATGAAACTGATTATACCAATACTTCTATATTTCGTCACTATAAATTTTCACGGGCAAGTACCCGAAAAAGCCGGCTATCTATTTGATGAGAATGGAGAAATTATATCTCAAAAAACCTTTGAAGAAAAATCCGGTACGGGTAAATATGCATGGCATATTTCAGAAAATAATGATTCTATTGTTGCACGTATAATCTTACGTGAACAATATGGATCAATTACAATTGAAGAGAGAAATGAAATAGTGATGGCATTAAAAGCTTTAACCGGTAAATCTATATCGAATGATCAGAAGATCATAATCAACTATTTCTTAAAAGAAAATCCGCCGGCTAAACAAAAGCCATGCATTGATCATTATAGTTCTGACAGAGTATATTTGAAATTTTTAAAGAAAAACAAAGATGTCTTTCAGGCATTTATAACAAATAAAGGATTTAGCTATAATAAGGATTTTGTGTTTGAAGATAAAAACGAAACAATTAAGAAGCTTTTGTTTAAGTATGCCGCAGACTGCGGCAATTATATTATAATACAACCAGATGGTAAATTTTACAGGAGAATTGGAGAATACAGGCAGGATTTTATCCCCAAGAAATTAAAAGAAGATTGGTAATGTGAAAATTGTTATAAATGTTAATATTTATAATTGATGTGCATTGAAACATTGTGTAACTTTAATACTAAATAATGTTTTATGCTTGTAGACAAACGCGTACCCCTGCGCTATCTCTTTACTATGATTAAATATGAAATGCTAATTGTTTTCATATTAGGTATCGTTATACATTTTCTTACCGAAAAATTTTACACTTACGTTCCTGAAATGCCGCTAACTATAGCAACGTTTTTAGGTACTGCAATTTCGGTACTCTTATCATTTAAAATGAGCCAGTCGTATGACCGCTGGTGGGAAGCGCGCAAAATCTGGGGAGCAATTGTAAACGACTCGCGTAGTTTTGTGCTTCAGTTACAGGCATTTCTTAAAGGTCATGACTCTGAAGAGCAGGTAAAGCAGCTGGCTTACCGCCAGATTGCATGGTGCTATTCGTTAGGGCAATCATTAAGAGGTTTACCACCATTAGAAAGTTGTGATGTTTTCCTGCCGGAAGAAGAGTTAAAATCATTGAATGATTTTAAGAACAAACCTTTGGGTATGCTACAAATGAATGTAAAACAGCTAAGCAAATTAAGAGAAGAAGGTCGCTTGACAGATTTTGAAAATATACAGTTAAATACTACTTCAGTGCGCTTTTCAGATAGCATGGGCGCAGCAGAACGTATAAATTCCACGGTATTTCCAACCACTTACAGGATGTTTCTTCATTTTACCATTTATCTTTTTGTGGTAATTTTATCAATAGGGTTAAAAGGTGTAATCCTGGCTTATGAGATACCCCTTTTATTACTTATTGCACTGGTATTTTTTATATTGGAAAAAACAGCTTATTATTTACAGGACCCTTTCAGGAATAGGCCAAGCGATATCTCAGTAACTGCCATAGCAAGAACAATTGAGATAAATATAAGGCAACTGCTGAATGAGAAAGATGTTCCTGATCCTATTACAAAAGATGAATTTTATATAATGTAAACTACATCAATATATCAATTTCTTAATTATTTTCCATTTGCTGGACTTTACATCTAATTGATAACTGGTTTTGCATTTCTGATAGGTATTAGCTCGTACGTCGGTAATCAATTTTTTTGATCTTACATCAATTAAAAATGGGAAAAACAAAACAGTGTCTGAAAGATATTTATCTTCAATAAAATTTCCTTTATTATTTTGTAAATAAAATTTATAAATCGGTCCTCCATTACCTACAGATTCAGCTTTTAAAGCTATATCCTCTTTTCCATCAAAATTAAGATCTGCTATTATCAAATCGCCAAAATCATTCTCTTTGGCAACAACTTTATAATTAATATTAGTAATATAGGATCTTACACTATTACAATTTAAAAAATCATCTTTACAAAGCCCATCTGAATTTAATAAAATAATTTGCTCTGCCTTAGTCAATTTATTACTAATAGAGAGTACAACTATTTCACATTCCCGTTCGTTAACAACTTTACGCTTTATAGTTGTTTTATAGTCATACTTTTTAGACAAATTCGTATGTGTACATTTTTGAGCGTAACACTGTAAAAACAAAAATGAAAATATAATTATCAATACGTTTTTCATGATTACTTTAGAATTTCATTATATAATATTGTTTACCAACCGTTAAAACTGAGTCAGTTTTATGCTGCTATCCATACCAATTATATGTTGCCGTAGTACATCGCCTTAACGATTCCATCAGAAAGCCCAATCTTCGGAACATATATATTTCTTGCCCCACTCCATTTCATGGCATTTAGATAAATGCGTGTAGCATAAATAATAACATCGGCACGATCAGGGTTTAACCCAAGTTCTGCAATACGCTGTTCGTACGTAAGGCCGTTGAGGAACTGGTACTGGCTATTGACGTAAAAATAAGACAGTGGCTTTTCTTGCTGTTTGCCTGACATTTTAAACAGCTTATTGATATTGCCCCCTGAACCGATAAGCGTTATGGTTTCGTAAGGTTCAGTAACGGCTTTAATCCATTTTTCAATTTCCTGCCAAACTACTTCGTTTACCATATTATTCAGCAGACGTACTGTACCATTTTTGAATGATTTTGAAGCCACTATTTTTCCGTTGGCAAACAGAGAAAATTCAGTACTGCCACCACCAACATCAACATATAAATATGTTTGATCCGTTTTTACAAGATGGTGCAAATCGGTTGATGCTATAATTGCGGCTTCTTTTTTTCCGTCAATTATTTCAATTTTAATACCCGATTCCTGTTCTATAATATCTACAACTTCTTTACCATTAAAAGCTTCACGCATAGCAGAAGTAGCACATGCCATATAACGTTCTACTTTATGCACTTTCATAAGGAGTTTAAAGGCTTTCATGGAATCTACCATACGTTCAATATTCTCTTCGGTAATTTCGCCCACAGTAAAAGCATCCTGTCCAAGGCGCACCGGCACCCTTACAAGCGAACTTTTATTAAACTGCGGCGCTACACCTTCCTGCTCTACAATATTAGATATAAGTAACCTCATGGCATTTGAGCCAATATCTATAGCAGCATATTTTTTTATTGTAATCATTCTCTGAATGGCTTAAGCACTTAGTCTTTTAGGTACTAAATGAATCACTTATAACTGTTCGTAAATAACGTCTAATTTATTTCTGTAATAATTGTAGGTTTCCAGCTGTGCGCGAAAAGGCTTTTCATCAGGTTTCTTCCTGTATTTATTTTCCAGAGTTTCAGAGTGCAGCCTGGCTTTTACATTAGCTTTCCAGCCAATCTCAAAAGTATCAAGCAACTCCTGTTTTATTTCAGGATCATAGATTGGACAGGTAACCTCTACCCTTGCATCAAGGTTTCTGGTCATAAAGTCGGCAGATGAAATATAGATTTCAGGATCGCCGCAATTAGCAAACATATATACCCTTGAGTGTTCCAGATAATTATCTACGATGCTTATAGCTTCGATGTTTTCACTCATACCAGCAATACCCGGTATCAAACAACATATTCCACGTATAATAAGCTGTATTTTAACTCCTTCCCTACTTGCTTCATATAACTTATCGATCATTTTAAAATCGGTAAGGCTGTTCATCCTTAATTTTATATACGCTTCTTTACCTGCAATCGCATTAAGTATTTCCCTATCAATCAGCTTATAAAATTTACTTCGGGTATAATGTGGCGATACGAAAAGATGCTTATACCTGTGTACACGATAGTTTACTTCAAAAAATTCAAATATCCTTTGTGTTTCCTTTAATATCTGCTGGTGACTCGTAAACAATGTAACATCTGTATATATTTTAGCGGTTGATTCGTTAAAGTTACCGGTTGAGATAAAACCATAACGTTTAATCCTGCCCATTTCCATACGTTCTACAACACAAATTTTGCTATGGACTTTCAGGCCTTTAACACCAAATATCAGGTTGATGCCTTCAGTTTGCATTTGCTCAGCATATGATATATTACTGGCTTCGTCAAAACGTGCCTGAAGCTCAATCTGAACTGTAACTTTCTTGCCATTTTTAGCAGCATTAATAAGTGAACTTATTATCTGTGAATTTCTCGCAAGCCTGTATAATGTTATACTGATTGAAGTAACCTTGGGATCAAGTGCTGCCTCACGTAAAAATTTAATTACATAAGCAAACGACTGATAAGGTGCATTTAGCAGATAATCTTTCTCTCTTATTTTATGAATTATACTTCCTTCCAGGCTAAGCCCGGGTACAGGTAACGGAACATTTTTCTGATAAAGAAGATCCTGTCTTCCCAGATTTGGAAAATCCATATAATCACGCCTGTTATGGTATCTTCCTCCCGGGATAATACTATCAGATGAATCGATCTCCATACGTGTAAGGAAAAAATCAAG
>Ga0247782_1000490_pt1 | contig 22201 bp, 10 predicted proteins | sample UWRJL019104C5_FD_179928 | JGI IMG/M metagenome (GOLD analysis project Ga0247782, IMG submission 179928) | Plant litter microbial communities from Arlington Agricultural Research Station in Wisconsin, United States - UWRJ-L019-104C-5 | ecosystem: Environmental > Terrestrial > Plant litter >...
ATTTTTTTGCTAAGTAGCTATAGTTTTTTTTTATTATAATATTATTAAATTATTTTACTTAAAGTATAACTTTTTAGTTTTTTTTTTATATTTATTTATTAACTTTTTTAAGTTAATTAAATGCTTTAATAGTTTTTAAATATTATATTTTATTAGCTACTTTTTTTATTTTATTAAGTATTTTTATTTTTTTTAGTTATTTTTATATTATATAATATTTTTAATAGCTTATTTATTTTATTTATTTTTTAAGTTTAATAATTTTGCTTACTTGCTAATTTTTTTATAATTATTTTATAGCTTTAATAATAATATAAAAAATACTTTATATATTTATATATACTTTTTTAATAACTAAATATAATATGCTTACAATTTAATTTTTTTTTAAATTTTTGCTTTAATATAAGTAAGTGCTAGCTTTTTTTTATACTTAAAACAAAAGTATGCAATTAATAGCTTTATAATATTTTTAATATTATATTATTTAAGTATATAGCATTTATTATAATACTTTTATATAGTTTTTATTATTTTTTTTTTAATGTTTATATAATACTTTTTATATTATATTTATTTTTTATAGCTATTTTTTACTTTTTAAACCTTAAACTAAAGTTATTTTAATATATATTTAATAATTTTTAAATAATAGTTATATAAAGCTTTAAATAATAAATAATTTATAATTATATATTAATTATTATTATATATAAACTTAGCTTTAAGCAATACTTTTACTTACTTTGCTAGCTTATTAATAATATATATTTATAAATACTTTTTTAATATTTAATATACTTTTTTTATTTAATTATTAGTTTATAAATGTTATATAATTAATAATTTTTTATAAATTTTTTACTTATTATAAAATTTTTTTTAAAACTTACTAATAATAAGCTTATTTTTATTACTTACTATACTTTTTAGCAATTTAAATTAATACTTTATTTTTTTATAAAGTATAGCTATAAGTTTAGCTATATTTAGCATTTTTATTATAAATATAAATAAAGTTATTTTTATAAAGCAATTAATAATTATTAAAATTATATTATATATTAAGCTATTAGCTTTAATATAAAATAAAAACTTTATAATAAAGTTTAAGCTAATTTTTTATTATAGTTAATTTAGTAATAAAAATATTTATAGTTTTTTAAATAGCTTATATTTTAATTATTTAGTTTTTTTATACTTTGCATATATAATAATATATTTATAAACGCTTTAATTTAACCTTTTTTAATAAAACTTTTTTTATAAAAGTTTAGCTATTTTATTATTTTTTATATAGCTAGCTTTTAAATTATTATAATACTAGTATATTAGCTATTTAATTAGCGCTATTTAAGCTAAAATAACTAGTTTTTTTTTAAAAATATAATACTTTTTAATTATTAACATAATACTTTTTATATATTTTAGCTTATTAATATATAATTTTTATTAATTTAATAAATATTAAATTTTTAATTTATAATTTTTTAATTATTTTATAAAATTATTTTAATATATTTAATTTAAATACTATTTTATTTTAAGCTAACTTTTTTATTATAAAATATAAAACATATTAGTTATAAATAATAGTTTTAGCACTTTTTTTATTTTTTTAAAGCATATTTTTTAACTTTTTAATAGTTTATTTTGCTAACTAAGTTATTATTATAATTTATGCTATATATAATTAATAAGTTAAACATATATATTAGTACTTTTTATTTTTTTTAAAAAAGTTTTTTATAATTATATAATAAAAGTTTAAAGTTAAATTAGTATATAGTTTTACTATTTATTTTTTTATTATAAAATACTTTTTTAAATATAGTTTTAATAATATTATTTAAGCAGTTTAAATATTTTATACTAATACTTTTTGCTTTTTATTTTTTAGTTTTTATTATTATGCTATACTAGTTTAAACTTTTTTTAGTAGTTTATTAAATAATTAAAGTTTTTTTTAAAATATAAAAACTATATTTTTATATTTTATTTTTTTTGTTATATAGTTAAGCTTTTATAATAATTTATTTATTAAATTTAAAATGTTTAAGTAATATTTAATATTAAAATTAAATTAAGCTAGTTTATATACTTAGTATACTAATTTTTTTTAAAAAATTGCGTGCTAATAAGTTAATAACTTTTTGCAATACTATATAGTTTATTTAAACTATAAAAAGCTTATTTATACTTTAAAATATTAGTACTAATACTTATAACTTTTAATTATTACTAAAAGTTTTTATTAGCTAATAGCTTAATATATTTTTATATTTATTAGTTTATATAATTAGTATACTATTAGCTACTACTACTTTTTATATAGTTAAAATAAAATATTTAAAATAGCTTTTATTAACATATTTATTTTTATTTTAATTAAAAGTTTATTATTTTAGTATTAAAAAATAGTTATTAATATAAATATTTTTTTAAAGCTTTTAAAAGCTTGTTTTACTTTTTTAGTTTATTTAAATAAATAGCTACGCTTATTTTACTTTTTTAGTAATATTATAATTAATATAATAATTTTAAAATACTTAATAATAAACTTTTTATAAAAGTTTATAAATTTTAAAAATACTTAAATATTATATACTAATTTAAAAAACTTTTATTTTTAAATTATAGCAACTTTTTATAAATTTATTTTAATACTTTTAGTAGTAATAATAAACTTAAAAAAAAAAAATTTTGTTTTAAAAAACTTATACTTTAATAATTTAATAAATAAGTTATATTATTTTAAGCGCTTATAAACTAATTAAAAATGCTTACAATATTATTTTTTATTATTTAAAAATATAATAATATTATTTAAATAAACTATATAAATATAATTTATTAGCTTTATTAATGCTTTATATATATAGCTTTAAAATATAGCTAATATATTAGTTAGTTTAAAAAGTATAATAATATACTTAAAATATTTATATTATATTTAAAAAGTAATTTTTTATTAATTATTAGCTTTAATATATATTTTATAATATATTTTTTTTAAATCTAACTTAAAAAATACTTTAGTAAACCTTAAATAGTTTATAACTTTAAATATAAGCAATAAAAAATATTTATTTTTTATTATAACTTTATTTAATTTTTAGTAGTTAATATAAAGTTTTATTATACTATTTTTTTTAGCTATAAATAAAATTAGCATACTTATATTAGCTTATAATTAGCAAATCTTATTTATTTGCAAATTTTTTTTTAAATATTTTTTAAGTACTTTTTTTTAAGCTTTTAAAGTTAAATAAATTAGCTTAAATAATATTTTAGCTTTTTTAATTAAATTAATTAAGTGCTTTATTTTTTTTACTACTTTTTTAAAATATAATTAGTAAAAGCTTTTTAAATATATTAGCAAATTAATAATAATATTTATAAGCTTATTATTATTAATTTTTTTTAAAAAAAAGCTTTTTTTTAACTTTATATTAATAAAGTTTATAATATATGCTTGCTTATTACTAATTATTTTGCTTACAAAGTTTTTAAAGTTAACTTTTTTAATATTATTAAAATATTATGCTATAAAAGCTATATTTAAAATAATATTTAAGCAGCTTATACTTAGCTTTAATAATAATAATTTAAAAGTATTAAACTTTTTTTTTATAGTATAAAATATTTAAATAAAAACTTTTACTTAGCTTTTTATATTAACTATTTAAAAAGTAGCTTTATATACTTTATAATATTATAGCATTTTTTTATTTAGCTTTATAAGCTTTAAAATAAAAATTATTATTTTTTATAAGTATTTTTTAACTAAATTTTTATAAATTATATTAACTTATATACTTATATTTATATTTATAATAATATTTTTTTTTTTTAACATTTGCTATTTAATAAAATTATAGCTACTTTTTTAAAAAGTTTTTTTAAACTAAATACTTTATAAGTTTTTATTAAAATAAATTAAATATATTATTTTACTTTAGCTTAGCTTTTGCTTTTTTTTTTTTTAATTTTAAGCTAAACTAAATAATAATTATATTTTAAACTTTATTTTTTAGCTTTTTTAGCATTACTAATTATTATTTAGCTGCTAGCTGCTTGCTTTATAATTTAAACTAATAATTTATAGCTATATACTTTAACTTACTATAATTATAACATTTAAGCATTTTTTTGCTTGCTTATAATAACTTACTTTAATTATTATTTATATACTAATTTTTTATATTTATAGTATAGCTTTAAATTAAGCTTTATGCTTTTACTTTTAAATTATTTATGCTTTGCTTAATTTTTAATAAACTATTAAAAAATATGCGCTTTTTATTATTTTTAGCTTTTTTATTAGCATTTTATTAAATATTTTATTACTACTTAGCTTTATTTAATATTAAAACTATATTTTTAAAATTATTTTTTATTTAATTAAAACTTGCTTAAAGTTTAGCTAAAATTTATACTAATAATTAAAAGCTAATTATAAATTATTTTTAAATTAGTAATAGCTTTTTAGCTTATATATTAAAATTTGTTATTATAAAAAAAAAATTTTTAAAGTTTTATTTTTGCTTTAAAATAGTTTATATAATTATTTTTTAAAAGTTTTTTTAAATAGTTTAAAATTTATATATTTTTATTAAACAAACTTTTAAAAGTTTTTAAATATTACTTTATTTTTTAAGTTTTTATAATTTAACGTTTTATAATATGCTTATTAGTTAGTTTATAAATTTTACTTTATTTAAATTAATGCTTAAATTATTTAAATAAAGTTTAGTTAGCTAAGCTTTTGCTTATTATTTTTTTTAATTATAAATATTTAATTTTTAATTTTTATAGTAATACTTTTTTGCTTAACCTATTTATAGTTATATATAAATATTTTAATATTATTTTTTATTTTTAGCTTTTGCTTTTTTGCTAGCAATTATAATAACTAGCTAGTTTAAGCTATTATAGCTACTATTTATACTAGCAGTTTATTATGCTTTGCAAATCTATTTTTATAGTGCTATAAATATAATTATAATTAGCTTAAAGTTTAATTAGCTAAGCAATTATATTTTAGTTAATATAAACTTTAACTTTTTTGTTTTTATAAACTTTTATACTAATTATTTAAGTTATTTAGCTTTAATAATTTAAAGTTTTTTTTATTAAGTATTATAAGCTTTAAGCTTATAAACTATTTAATATTTAAGTTATTATTTATATTTAATTTATTTAAGCAAAGTTTTAGTTTAATAGTAGCTATTTATTTAATAGTTATAAATTTTATAAGTAATATTTTTTATTTAAATATTATATTATAACTATTAAATATAAAAATATAAAAATATAAAGTTTTAAGCTTAGTATATTATAAAATAATATGCTAAATTTTAAAAAGTAGCTATAAAAAATTACTTTTATTTAGTGTGCTAATTATATGTAGCTATAAGGCCTTATTAGGCCTTTAGCTAATCCTTAGAAAGTAGTTACTATAGTATATATTAAAGTATATACCTTATAAGTGCGTGCTGCAAGTACGTACCTAGTGGCGGCTTCCTTGTTACACTTTATAATATTAAAAAAAGTTTTAAACTTTTTAAAATTAAAAATGTTATTTATATATTTACTACAACTAACTATTTTTATAAATATTAAAATATATTTAAACTTAATATTTTTTAACTTTTTTAAACTAAGTTTATAAACAATATATAGTCAAACTTTTTTAATATTAATTTTAAAGCTGCTAATATAACTAAGCTATTAATATAATCATAATTTTTTTAACTACTAAATATTATATTATAATAAAAATACTTTGCTTTATAAAACCTAGTAAGAAATGTTTAAAACGGTTCTAGGTGGTCTCCTCACTCTTAGGTTAACAGGGGTTATTTGTTAGTTTATCTGCAATCCTGGTAACCACTGTAGGTACTAGGTAGCTAAATACCTACTCTAGGCTCCCAGACTAGGCAGAAGGGGAGCCTTGAATTGCCTTATCACTCATTGCAGTAGGTGGATAAATTTCAGTGCAGCAGTACTCGCTGCTGACTTGGCTATTTGAATGCAAAGTCAGGTCATCTGCTACTTGTCAGGCTCAGTCGTGTCAATCATCTGGTGATAACACGTGATATTACGTGCATCACATTGTCGTAAGACTTGATCTAATAAACTGTCGGATCTAGATACCTTGCACTCCTGTACAAAGAGAATCCTTTGAGCAGATGTGGTAAAGAAACAGCATATTATATCTCCTACCCAGCATACAAACCTCAACCAGCTTGGCTACTGTATTGTAAAGCTCAGCTTGCTTTAACTACTAGCCTACGCACAGAAATATTGTCAATATTCTCAAGTAAACACATGGATTTCCTAGTCACCGTCTGATGGCCACCAGGCACCGCAAATACCAAGCATGCCTACTGCAGGTGGTAACCATCACACAAAAGGCCTTGACAAAGGGTCTGCACAGTCTGCACAGCCACTTAAAACAGTTCTAATTTAGACAACATTTACACTGTACATGGGTCTGGTTTGATACTATCACAGTGTATGTCAATTTGAAACTGTAATAGCACGTAGGTACCTAAGTAAATAGCCATTTTTACACCTGTATTCTTAGGATTTTATTATAGATATGATATCTTTCTCGCTGCACGACTGAGCACACATGCCTATTTATCCCGTGTAGCTGTTTGACCAACAAGGCTCAGAATCCTAATCTCTACATCTGGCTGTGTAGACTGACACCAAGCCTACGGGAAATGTGTACAGGTACAGAATACATCTGTACTTGCAGGCTTCATACCCACTTAACATCCCCGTAAAGTTGCTCTGTAAATAACGGCTGTGATTTTAGCATCAACAAATCTACCATTGCAGCACACGATATCGCGAACAGAAAGAATCAGTGATAACTGAGTGATCCCATGTCTATTAGCTATTTACGAACTAGAGCGCAACCATTATTAACATGGAGGAGGTCATAGAACGCACACGCAACATAGATTTTCATCACCCCTATACACCCTACAATGTCCAAGAGCAGTTCATGCGTACTGTCTACAATGTCCTCGAGGAAGGAAATGGACACGTTGGTGTCCTCGAGAGCCCTACTGGCACCGTACGGCGTGGCCCGCCTCATAAACTCCCGATTATTCATATATCCGCTAACTTTATCTCAGGGGAAATCACTATCGCTGATTTGTGCAGCCTTGACTTGGCTACGCAACCACAAAAAGAAAGCCTATGAAATTTCTATTGGCACAGCAGCACAGTCGTTCAAGGATGAGCCCGACTGGGTCGTAGAGCAATTGCTCAAGAGGAAACGAGCAGAGATTGCCAATCTGTGGGAGGAAAGAGAACAAACCTTCAAAAATATCCGGGCCAAGGAGGCCATGATGGAGGAGAGAGGCAGAAAAAAGCGGCGGTTCGAAGATGGCGATACTAGCAAGAGAGGGAAACATCCTGACGCCGATGAAGACGACGACGAAGAGTGGTTATTAGAAGACACGGATGAACATGATGTACCCCGTTCATATGCCACTGGAAACGAGGAGGATGATGAGATCGATGAAGGAGACCGCGTTAAGGTTAGTTAAAGATCACTCTACGACAGCAAGGAACGAATCACTGACAAGACACAAAGATATACTACACGTCGAGGACACATTCGCAACTGACGCAGTTCATCTCAGAGCTACGGCGACCTTCATTTCCGCCCTCGGTGCCGGATGAATTCTTAAAAGATCAATCTGATCCGAACACAGAAGCGGTGAAGCATGTGCCACTATCATCTCGTCAACGGCTCTGCATAAACCCTTCTGTTGCCCGTCTAGGGTCACTATCTGCCATCAACGACCGCTGCTCCGAACTTCAGCAATCCAAATCAAAAAGTAAATGTCAATTTCTCCCAAACGTGACGAACCTGGGCCCAACTCACCAATTTCGTGACAATGTCCTCGCCACACTACCCGATATAGAGGACCTACACAGTCTAGGTAAGAATTTGCAGATATGCCCTTACTATGCCTCTAGGAAGGCAATACCTCGAGCAGAAGTCATCACACTGCCTTATCCCCTTCTTCTCCAGCAGGCTGCTCGGGATGCTCTTGGTATTAAGCTCGAGGACAGTGTCGTCATCATCGATGAAGCACATAACATCATGGATGCGATCGCAAACGTATACGCTTCTGAGATTGGCCTGCTAGAGCTTCGACGCGCGAGGCAGCTGCTTCAGGTGTATGTCAAGCGGTTTGGCAAGAAGCTCAAGGGCGAGAATAGAGTTATGGTCGGCCAGGTGGCCAGAGTGGTGGACGGTTTGCGTGCCTGGATGGAAAGTGCACTGGATAATAAGGTGCCTACCTGCATGCACCCATTCTGTGTTGTGTTCGGTACCTACTGACAGCTCATGCAGGCCGACCAAGGAATCGTCGACCCCAACGCTCTCCTCAAGCATAAGAATATCGACCAAATCAACCTATTCAAGTTAATTCACTATATCCAAGAGTCAAAGCTAGCCTTCAAGATCGAAGGCTATGCAGCGCATATCGAGACGAAAGATGGAGACAAGCCGGCGGCACCGTTTTCATCAACACCGGTTCTGCACACTTTGCTATCTTTCCTCGTCTCACTAAGCAACCTTAGTTCCGAAGGGCGTATCTTCTACCAACAGACAGGGACGAAAGAGCAACAAGACATCAAACTATCATATCTCTTACTATCCCCCACCAATGCGTTTTCGTCCATCGCAACGAAGGCCCGAGCAGTTATTTTGGCGGGTGGCACGATGTCTCCATTCCACGATTATACCGTGCACCTATTCCCCCACCTAGCTCCCGAGAAGATCACCACGCTCAGCTGCGGTCATGTAATTCCAACATCCAATCTCTGTGTTTGGACGCTGTCGTCTTGTCAACCAAAAGCCCATGCCAACAGAACCGAATTCGAGTTCAGTTACCAAAGGCGGGGCGACAAAACGATGATACGCGAACTTGGACTCGCCATTCTTAACATATGTACAGCAGTTCCAGACGGAGTCGTTGTGTTCTTTCCAAGTTACGGGTATCTCGAGGAGGTGGTAGGCGTCTGGAGTGAGAAAGATGCTACTTCTCCTACCTCTATCTTGGCCAGGCTTCAGAGCAAAAAAGCGGTCTTCAGTGAAGCAAAAGGGGGCTCCAGCGACGATCTTCTCGAACAGTACAGCGCAGCCATATTAGGAGATAATAGCCCAACTGCGGAGACAAAATCATCACAGGCTAAAACTCCCGGCTCTTTGCTGCTCAGCGTGGTAGGCGGCAAGATGAGCGAAGGTATTAACTTCTCAGACCGTCTCGGACGCTGCGTCGTGATCGTGGGGCTCCCATACCCAAACATCAACTCGCCGGACTGGAAGGCACGGATCGAGTACATCGAGTCGACAACGTTGAAGCGACTTACCGAGGGCGAACAGGCGCCTTTTCATTCCCGACGCGGCGAGGCTATGGCGGCTGCAAAGCAAGCAGCCAGGGACTTTTACGAAAACGCTTGCATGCGCGCGGTGAACCAAAGTATCGGCCGTGCAATTAGGCACCGCAACGATTATGCGGCCATCGTATTGGTCGATAGACGGTTCAGTACTGAGCGGATCAAAGGGAAGCTGCCTAGGTGGATCCAAGGTGGTCTCGTCCATGGCAGTGAGTCAGGAGGATTGGGGCAAATGATGAGCAAACTGACCGGTTTCTTCAGAAGTAAACAGTAAGTTGAACTAAATGAGCTGCAGCCTGCTCTAAAACCTGGCGGACAGATGTCCTGTGCTGGGTCGATGCTTAGAAATGATGCTGTTTTCTTGCTCGCCGAAATTATAGTAGAGAACCACTCAGCCATAACAAGAACATGTCTGAATAGCATTGCATCATGACGACTAAAGGTTTAGGGACCGAGCAAGATGCTGTACCGTCGCAATCATCTCTCACAGAAACTAAAGATTTCCATTCGAAGTGAAGGCGTTGATGTGTCGAGCTACAAGAGCGGCGTTCGATCGGCAATCAGTAGAATCCAGGCTTCTTTATATACGGCTAACCAGCCAGCTGCCTGCCTTGACGTCCATTACCAGATACGCGGTAAGGCCGATTCATTATTTTGGTAATTAGAGGTACCTTTCCCCTACAATGCACCTCAACTGTAACAACCTATAGTGATGCCTAATGCAAGGCAATCACCCACATTGCAGCTGGTGCATCGATGGTTTGACGTGCCCATAGGCTAGGTTCATACTCCATTCATAAGTCCATCACTTACCATCTCTAGCATGTAACTAGTTAGACAATCTAGGCGAGCTATAGACCTGTTACCTAAGTGTGTCTGTCTCTTGGGTGGTTTTGGAGCTTGTTTCGCTGGATCCCCGCAAACGGACAAGGGGGGCGTACTAGTGCAGCTCGACAGGTATTAAAAGGGAGCTCCATTCCCCCGCAAAACCGAGCGATAGTAGAGCGCTCGAGACAGAGCTGAGAGAGAAAGAGACGGACAAGAAAGAAGACACAGAGCCTAGAGGGAAAGAAACAGTGACGTCCGTACTGTAACGACAGCCTGTACCATCCCACCGTCTCCACATTCCTATACCGGTGTTTGATATTCTCGAATCTAGGCATCCTATCGGCAAATTTTTTTGTATCACAGATACCACCCACCTTGTCTTCTGCAGCGAGAGTGCGGGATTGAGGGCAAAGTGGCACGGCATATTGCTTAGGTACTCAACTTCAGGTATGTATTCATTCCTATCCTGTAGTATACCTACAAATCGATAACGCTTCACAGTTTCTATGTTTGGGTCTCTTCAAATTTCGTCATCGCTATCGTCTTTCATGTACTTTAGCCTATAGGACACCGTCTCTACTGCTCTCTTTCCTGTCTTAGTTTCCTAATGGCAATTTGTTTTTCATAGTCTCTTCTAGACTAATTCTATTTAAGCCATCTCTAATTGATACAGCACAGAGAACCTTGAGTACCTTTGCGCAATGTAAGTTCACTGTCTTTTTCTCTTCAATAAGTCTACAAACAAGTTCAGTTAGCTTTGTACTTGTGTTGCTGTTAAACTGGCAGTATTATCCTACCTAACCTTATTCATGTACCTCGCATCACACGTTTCTCAAGTTTCTCAATCATCTCCTTACCAATAACTTCAACTTGTACTGCATACAAAAAGTTCTTTCGAGTTGGTTTACACAGGGGATTGCCACGCTGCTTGCCGTATGTTATGGTGAAACCTCACTGGACGCTGGACCTACGTAGGTACATAGGTACCTGCCTAAGGTCCACCTACATAGGTGGGCTAAGCCAAAGGCGGACCTCCCCTAGCTTCCCAGAAATTGCGGGGCTAACTAGGCCATTTGCTCATAGATACCTATTTGATCACTTGAATCTCTTCGCATTTGATCTTTTACCAACAGCAACCAAGACAATCTCGTCCTACATCCTCCTAACGGCTAAACCATCAAGCCTCCCCAAGAAATCCCGATTTTTGCAATTCTCATCGTCCCGGCTAGAATTGTATCAATTCTGCTCGGTCTCCCCTCACGTTTCGGGCTTCATCCGAGCTGTGCATACAGGTAGCATCGAGCTCCATTGCCGCCCCCTTGATTCCAACCCGCCGTTTTGCGACAAGACGCGCCTTGTGTGCCATGAGCACCATCGCGTATCCCCAAAGGCAATCGCAATGGCCAAGACACTTAAGCTTGGGCAGCGCCTGCGCTATCCGATAACAATCTCCAAAATATTCAAAAAAACCAATGACAACGTCGTGAAGCAGGAACCCATCCTGCAGTACACCTTCAAGTTCGAGCGTCGTGTCGGTGACCCTGCACTCAACGAGGAACGTACCATCCTAGAGACCGGAATTGCCGATTGGGACTGCCCTACCGAAGGAAAAATCAAACGGTGGCGCGTTCAAGAAGGACAGGTCATCAATGCAGACCAGGAGTTCGTCGTCATCGAGGAAACATGCGGTCACGAGGTTCAATACGCTGGCCTCTGTGCGCTTTGCGGCAAAGATATGAAAGAGCAAAACTGGGCCAGCGAGACCCTTGATACCGAACGCGCCACCGTTTCCATGGTCCACGACAACGTGGCCCTTACCGTGAGCCGTAGTCAGGCCGAACGCGCCGAAATGCAACTCCAGGATCGGCTTCTCAAAGAGCGCAAGCTCAGTCTCGTAGTAGATCTCGACCAGACCATCATCCACGCATGTATAGAGCCTACCATTGGCGAATGGCAGCAAGATCCCTCAAACCCCAACTACGAGGCAGTAAAGGACGTGCGCAGCTTCCAGCTCGACGATGGCCCACGTGGTCTTGCAAGTGGGTGCTGGTACTACATCAAAATGCGACCTGGCCTGTATGAGTTCCTCGAGAAGGTCTCTGAGATATTCGAGCTCCATGTGTACACAATGGGCACACGAGCATATGCTTTGAACATTGCCAAGATCGTCGACCCGACCCAGAAGCTGTTCGGTAATAGGGTGATCAGTCGCGATGAAAATGGCAGCATGACCGCCAAGAGCCTCCAACGTTTATTCCCTGTCAGTACGAACATGGTGGTAGTTATTGATGATCGTGCCGATGTGTGGCCACATAACCGACCCAACCTCATCAAGGTCACACCGTACGACTTTTTCAAGGGAATCGGCGACATCAATTCCAGTTTCTTGCCCAAGCGGGAGGACATCATTGCAGCAAGCCCAGTTCCTGAGCCGGACCCAGACGCAACTAACGGTAACACTCCCGGCAGCTCCCCTTCGGAACACGAGAAGCTATTGGCAAATGGTAGCGATGAGAACACCCTCTTGCAACTGCAAGCCGAGGAACAAGAGAGGACGTTAGAAAAGCAACTAAAGGATCGGCCACTTCTGCATTTGCAAGAGGAGCTGGACAGAGAAGACGAAGAAGCCGAGAAAATGTCCAACAAAGAAGGCGAGGGCAACAGTCAGGAAGTTAACGACGGACATTCGGAATCGCCTACCCACCAACGGCATAATATCTTACGCGACGATGATCAAGAACTGATATATCTTGAACGTCACCTTGGCGAGCTGCACCAGTCTTTCTACGAACAATATGACGCCCATTGCGCCGGCCGCAGTAGAGAGAGTCTCTCTCCCAGAGATATACCAGATGTCGGCTTAACCCTGAAATACCTGAAGTCGCAGGTGCTCAAGGACACGAGAATAGTACTCTCTGGTCTTGTTCCCCTGGGTGTAGACGTGCGCAGGTCTGAAATCGGCATGCATGCCCAAGAGTTTGGCGCTGAGATTCGCACACGTGTCACTCCAGACACCACTCATCTCGTCATAAGCAGCTCACGGCCAAGGACGGCCAAGGTTCGCCAGGCGGCCCGCATACCCTCCATCAAAATTGTGAACCAAAACTGGTTAGCAGATTCACTAGCCCAGTGGCGGAAACTTGAGCCAACTTCGTATTTAGTCGCAATCCACCCCTCAGATCGTAACCCTAAAGAGGGAAAGGATGGAGAAGCATTACCCACTCGACCTAGACTCACAATAGCGCAATCTAGCGATCAAGATTTTGATAAGAGTCAGAATGATGTGACGGATGAGGGAGATGCGGACGAGTCAGCGGAAGACGACGACGATAACGACGTGAGTTATGACGATAATACCGACAGCTTGATGGATATTGTGCCGGATGAACCGGAAGATAGCGAGAGCAGCCCTGTTGATAGTCTAGATCAAACAAACTGGGATGATATGGACAAAGAACTCCAGGAATTCATGGGTTCCGATGCCGAATCTGACCTCGAAAGCAGTCAAGGAACGGATATCAGCAGAGATACCGATGCCGACGAGCCTAATAGCAGGAAGCGGAAGTTGGATGAAGCTAACGAGGGCGATGAGTTTGATAACTCCGCTGGCAGCGCATTGGCTAAGAAACAACGCATGGCTAGGGCTAGAACAACTGCCCTGCGTAACGTGAAGAATGCCGGCGACGACGATACCGAAGACAGTGGCCTGCCAACACCCATAATAACGGGCGATGAGGAGGACGCAAACGGGGTTGGGGAGGGCCCCAACGAGCGAGCCGACGACGACTTCGCAGATCTCGAGGCCGAGTTAGAGGCCGAGTTGGAAGCTGAAGGACAGGGTTAGAGACCGTAGTCTACTGCACTAACTCGAGGCGTATCGGTGTGGGTGTACCCGGAGCCTGAACTGGGACATGGAATGGAACCTGGGCTTGGTTTGACACTTGTCAATCAAGTGACTGTTTTGGCATTTTCGGCGGCGTTTTAGCAAGCAGGACTATGTACATTGAAAGAGGCCGGGGTTTGGGGGCGGTTCTCATCAACAGCATAGCAAACATCGCTTCGTGTGTTTCTTTCATACATGTTTGTAATACAGGAAAACCCCATCATAGTCCCCAATCACCAATACCACGTTATTCTTGTACCTATGCCCCTGTGCCTCCAGTTTGATAGTGTAAAGTATGCAGTGTTCTTACCAAGACATATGGGCATTTACTAAGGAAATCAAGGATATAGATACTCCTATCCCGATAGTTCCAGTACACGATTAACCATTGAAGAAATGAAGGAGTCGAGACATGACAAACATATAACCTAGCTACAACGTGATGCGTCCTGACTTCAGCCTCGATCTCAAGCCTTCACGTGACATGATTTGCTTACCTAATATCTATCGCGGGGTACCCACTTTTTCATAGCTGTGGACCTTGAAGCAACCTGGGAGAACAAGCTCCAAAACTATTGTTCATCCCATTGATCAATGTTCGACCGTGCTTAATTGCACTCCCCCGACGACGAAGCTCTCGACTAGACCGACCTATCCTATAACCTAGCGATAAAACCGTCAATTTTATCGAGGCATATTCTACGAACGCGCCCGCCATGCCGCAGGATATGCCCCCCGTCGGGGGCTACGGCCCCGTCCAATACAAGGTGAGCGAGCGGCTTTATTCTCGCCTTTATTTTTTTCTTCCTTTAGAAAGCATGGAAGGAATTCTTGGGGGGATGTGATTTCTTTGTGCATTCGCGACTTGGAGAGGCAGAGATCATAGGGGGAATAATTGGGATTAATGACGCTGGACGCAATCGACTCGACTAGACTCGAATCGAATCGAATAGACGACCAGACAATTGCCGAACTCGACATTATACACGTTTGAAAATGATATGTTTGGGATTCTTGCTGGCAAGCTATCAGGATTACAAGAGTCATCCAGCCTTACCCAGTTTATCCATTTACACCCGCATGTAACACTCCGTCGACCACGATGCCCGGATTACCGCGTACCAAACGTCAACAGTTATCCCGCCATCCTAGAGGCATCTAGCTTAGATGAGGCCACATGAACAGGACAAAGATAACGTCTGGCAATAGAGCTGAGAAGGAATTGGGCGATGGAGCTTGCATCTGGGATATATATACACGGATTTGTTGCGGGGTGAATTACTGGCTAACGACGTCTGCTATAACAGCGCAATCTGCCTGCCGCGGGGTTCCGCCCCGGAACATGGCTCATCGCCATGGGCGCCGTCATGGCATACGGATGGTACAAGCTGTATCATGGTATCAGGGAACAGAAGTAGGTGGTTTCTTTTCTATCTATGTTGCGTCATTTGTATGCGACAGTTCTCTGGAACGGAGTCCTTCAAATTATACTAGCGGTGCGAGGTTCTCTTCTCAGCTGACACATCTTCCTAGCGAACTTGCACGCGAAAAAGCCTGGTCCCGAATCCACCTGATCCCTGTTCTACAAGCCGAAGAGGATCGCGACCTTGTCCGCAGACACCTGGCAGACCAGGCCCGTGAGAAGGAGCTCCTGGGTGAGAACATCAAGGTCTACAACTCTGACAGGTGTGTACAATCTTCTTAGTCCCATAACTAAACGCGATCATGATCGTACTTTTCTTTTCCAATTCAAAGCAGAGCAAGGCTCCTGTGGGTGTGAGGTTCTTTCTCCGAAGTGCATTGTGAGCTAATCACAACCCGACTCGCAGATACGTGCGACCAACATATGCCGTTACACCAGCAAATATCACGAAATAAGCTGATACAGTGCGGCGCGGTACTGAGTTTGATGCGGTTTGGGGACGATCCGGACTAGAGTGGAAAGGTTCAGACAACCAACTCTAAGCGGCATGATGATATCGAAGTTCATACCGAGAACCTGTTGTTATTGGGTCTAGCAAGTCGAAATTATCAACAGGTCAATGGAGCTAAGCAAGACAGGACACTTCTAAAGGGGATGGGAAGAGTCCTTGTACATATACATATCTAACCAGACGAGTGCAACAGGAGCAACGGCTCCTATACAATACCGGGCAAGTACCAAAACCACATATCATTTGTATATCGATTTGTCATATCGTTTCTGAGATCGAATTTCCAGCGTGTTGGTGTTGCCTGTAGGCCTATTCATGAGTCTTGCTCTGTGCTTCAAACTGATAGCATGGAAGCTAAGAGCCCCTGAATAGCTACCTTTCTAGATCAGTAGATTCTTCCTATTAATTGGCAAGATAGCACATGCCACTTAATATACTTTGGCGTTAAATATTCACAAAAGACTTTGTTGAGAATATACAACATTCTATATCACACCACGTTCAAGTCAATATACCCGTCTATGACAGCTGGTGAGCTAACAGTTTTAGTACACGAATATCCGTGTGGGCTACTCACCCATTTCATCCTCTACCTTACGTAAGGATAGGCGATAATACTTCTTTTCGCCGAACGAGAACAAATAATTGCAATTGATAAGCTAGGTGCCTCATCGGTGTAACAGAGATTCCAGAGGTAGAAGATTATTATTAATAAGTCAGTACCTAGTCCGAGAGTTCAAAGGCTCGAAACGAGCTGTTTGGGACTCTACACACGGAAAACAGAGGGGCTAAACGCAGCTATGTCGGAGTTAAGACACGGAAAATAACACCACCTAAACATAGATCAATTCAATGATGTCTATGCTATGATATGACGTTATACGCCAGGTTACAGGCTAAGGCAGGTACAGATTGCTACGGTTGATTTGGCGACACGGAGTTTGTCCCTCTCTAAGTCCAGAGCTGCCTACTGTCGTCTAGTGCCAATGCCTACATGCTCGTAGAAGAAAGAGCTTTGCCGGTGTTGATCAGCCGGGGGCCGCGTGCGCACGACGAAGAGGTGGGTGGGTTGATGGATGCTCTCGCTTAAGTAATACAACTCGATAGATGGAGAGTCGAGAGGATGCTAAGTATCAATTAAGCGTCTTGGCTTGTTCACGATACGTAAACGTAAATGTCTATAATAGAAGGAGAATCCCCGTGGAAGGATGAAGAAGAAAGGTCAGGGTCCAAACTGACAACAAGACAAGCAAGCAAGCAGCAGCAACAACAACAACAACAACAGCCGCATCGAGACAACTACATTACGGCAAACATATCACCAGCAAAGAAAATAAGAACCCTTCATAACGTTCTACCCACCTTCGCGTTCCTCTTACACATCATAGCCAAAACTACACAAAAGCAAAACCGACAACGAAGATGTTCGACGGCCAGACAACAAGCGAAGAAGTAATCGCGGCCTTCAAGCCCGAGATCAAAGGGAAGACCTACGTGCTGATCGGGGCAGGCTACCCTTCCATCGGAAGCCAAATGGCCACGTACCTGGCCCAGGGGTCACCTGCTCACATCGTGATAGCCTCGCGGACGGCATCCAAGGTCGAGCCGGTGGTGGCCAAGATCCGCGAGATCGACAGCGGTATCAAGACCATCTTCGTGCAGGTCGATGTGACGGACCACAGCTCTGTCCGTCGCGCCGCGGGAGAGATCTTGGAAGCTACGAAGGAGAAGGGGATTGATGTGTTGGTGCATACGGCGGGCGCGATGGCGATCAAGAATTACACGCTCGATAAGCAAGGGATCGAGTATCAGCTCTCTACGAATCATGTGGGAGGGTTTTTGCTTGTCAATCTCCTAGTTCCGGGTTTACTTACCGCTGTTGCTGCTGCCTCTTCTTCTGGTAAAGGGGGTGCTAGATTCGTGATCCTGACGAGCTCAGGATATCGTCTCACGCCTTTTAGATTCGACGACTACAACTTCTCTAACGGCGAGAAGTACGAGCCTTGGACCGCGTACGGTCAGGGTAAGACGGCTAATATACTCTTCGCCCACGGCTTGGGGAAGAGGTTGCGTGAGAAGGGAGTTGTGGCCGCGGCCGTGCACCCGGGGTATAACGGGAATACGAAATTGGGTGAGCACCTCACGTGGGATGATTATGCGGTTATTGGTGATATCATGAAGCGCAATCGGGGCATTGATTGGGAGGTAAGTTATGATTTACCTTGCCAAATTTTCCGGTTTTTTCTTTCCTATCTAGAGTTGTTTGCTTGCTACGGCCTCGCCGGTGGTCTTGACGGATGCCTCGTTATATCGACGGCTACACGCGGCACGACTGAGGATCTCACCACTTACCTCATCTCTCTGTCTTTACTCTATCCTACCTCACCCCACTCTACTGCAAGACGCCGATGACAAATGTGGCTGGTCGATGCACAGTAATATGCATGCATGCAACCTTTACATAGACATCCAAGCCTAAACTTCCACCTACACCTACCGGAAAGCGATCAGATTACTGACAAGCATCTTTGTGTCAATATAGTGGGAAGAGCCTCGGTTCAAAGACTTCTCTCAGATAGCAGCGACGCCGCTGATCGCGGCGCTCGACCCCGAGCTAAAGGCACCCGCGTCGTTCCTGCAGAACAGCCAGGTTACCGAGGCAGACGGGCACGCGACGGACCCGGAGAGCGTGGAGAGGTTGTGGAAGCTTAGTGAAGAGTTGGTTGGGCAGAAATTTGAGTACTGAACGCTAAGTACCTAGCCTACATCGGTACCTAGTAAATTAGACCGTTAAACGGTAAGAAAAGGGGGTTATGTATGTATGGATGTAGGGCATATAGGAATTAGGCGCGTTGAGCGAATGAAATGAAACGAAACGGGATGGGATATGTTATATGTGTCGTGTGCGCATGTAATGGATGGACAGCTAGCTAGCTAGCTGTATGATTGATGACCAATAGATAAACTGCAATGCTGGTCTTGTTAGTAATACCACCCCGTGTATCAGAGCTCAAAAGGCTCACCATATCTGAGCCGAATAATCCTCCTCGCCATTATCACAAGCAAAAGAGCGAAGCCAACTGGCAATGCTGCAACGGCGGGATGGTTGCTAGGGAGGAGGAGCCAATAGAGACGTTGCCCCTCGAGGAGAACCGGTAGTTGGGCGTCTTACGTGCATATTCATAACTACACATAATCCCAGAGTCGCATCCCACACAACCATGAATCTTACCTTATTTCCCACTCAAGCCAATAAGTAATGGGCTACGCGCCTAACACACACACACAAGCACACACATGAGTAATCAGGGTGGTAGGTATCTCCCACCCGTCCAACCCCCACTCAATACAGAGCCGGGGTAAGCTGCAGGCGTGAGGGTGGCTTTTGCTTGCCTTGTTTGTCCAAACGACCGGGATACGATGGCGTCGAAGCGCAGCAACATGAAGCAAAATGCAAGTACCCTACATATGTAGAGATAACAACACCCGAGCTGCTGAGTGATTAACTGACTGATCATATGTCAAAAGCCCTAAGTTTCACGTATCCGGAGATGACTTCCCCAAAGGAGGAGCTGAACCTGAAAATAACTAACCCAGGTACCAACAGCAACATCAGATCGATCGATCAACAAAGTCATCCCTTCCTTTCTCGATTTGCTTAATATACCTTATGCAGGTCTACCACGTAGAGTAGGTACGAAGATAGGTACTACATACTATGTAGGTGTGTGGTATGCGCTGAGATAACGACCGAGTTTAGGTAAAGGGAAAATGTCATTTTCCCTTTCTGTGCCTACCTATCAGCTTCACATATCTTTGGAATCCCGGGCCTGTGGTATTAGGGTATGTCATGGTATGTGTGGCGTTCATGTGGCTAAGGTGCCGCATGAATGCTTTTTTGCGCCTCTTACCATATATAGTTGCATACGCATAAGTGGCAGCAAGCCTGGATAGTCAGACTGATTTGAGATAAGGTATCTGCCTGACCTGCCTATTCTGTCACGTTGAGTAGATAGCCATTTGCACCGTCGTAGGTATAGTTATTTGAACATTTACTCGTCAATAAGTAATTCAAGGCATTGAACTAACTACTTAGAGCTATTTATGTATAGTGCTGCCCGGCATATCCAAGGTCAGGTCGTAACGCCAATTTGAAGTCGGCGACGTCCGTGAGCAAACTCAGTCGACACGTCTGTACAGCAGTGCTAGCCGTTCAATCCCCGCTATCGTACAAACATCAGAACTGAATCACGTGCCCATCAAGTGGCAATGGACAGAGTTGTCGTACCTTCGAGACAGCCTTCTCTGGTCCGCCCAGACCCAACAATGTCTGGGCCTGGAAAATGGCGACTTGTACGGCCATGGTGTGATCAAATTCAAGTACGGGAAGGAAGGGTATTTCCTTGACTACAACGAGGATAACCACAACGGTGAATATCCTAAATCTCACGGCCTTCATTACGGATACTACTCCCTCAAGTTCTTGCCGACATCGCCAGCGTTCTTTGCCACCGCTACTTATGAATTCAGAATGCCCATCTCCTTTGAGAGGAAAAGGAAAGGCCGCATTATATGCGCGCTCGGAGCCAGATCAAAGCTAGGGTTGCTGCGTGCATTTCCCCAGGAGCTCTGTGATCTGATTGCGCCATATCTCGTTCGGTAATACGCCACCATCTCATATCAAGAACTTGTTTGAGACAGCAGCTCTCCGTCCGACTTCGTAGTCGATTTCTCTCGCGATGTCTACGCAACATATAAGAAAATAGAGGGAGTTACATACCTTCAGTCTCTGCATAATGCCTCACAATCCGAAGCAGTTGGGATCCGAATCGCTGACGCTCGACGACTGCACGGCATCCAAAGGATATACGTCGCGTATAATCACTAGGGCGTCAGAAACCTTTTCTTTACATTGCCAGCCATAATACCCTACGCTCACTGAATAATGCCTATGGTACGAGTGCAGACTGCTATAAGGATACGTACGAGGATATGGATGACGATCTCGAATCGGTCCACTGGATGTACATGCCCATCGACCATGGCAAGTACCTCGAAGTGATCCGTGTAGTTAGGGATCGCGAGCTATTAATAAGATCTACTACCTTAACGGTAAGGTACGGGGCTATTTCATACGGGGATATGTCGGCTGAAGCCGCTGTTATAGTTCCTCACAAACCACGGACGGGCAGCCTTCTTCGGGCACTATTTCGTTGCGCATCCTCGACGTGGGCTTATGTTTATCCGTGTGTACAAAGCAATAATAAACCGCCCGTCACGAGCATACTTCTTCGATGTACGGGACAAGCTCACCTACCTGAGAAAGACCAAACTCATAGGAGCAGAGGCCGATACACCAGTGGCCCACCCAGCCATAGTAGAAAAGAAGCTATCCCCCTTCCTTGACATTATCGCCGCCGCGGCTGCACTATAGGATGGATAAGAGAGCGCCATGGTACTATACTAATTGCCGATTGGAGGACATCGCAGAAACTATATGCTGTGTCGACAACAACGCCAGTCACAGGCCTGTAATCGGCATGCTGCTGCGCTATGCTAATGGTCGTCGTGCTTGTGTGGGCCAGTTTGGGTTGGGCATCTGCTTCCTCGAGGGTGAACCCTTGGGAGCCACTGAGAATCAGCTTGAGTAAGGGTAAGGAGGGTTTTCCGTATGCTATAGACCTAGATGTGGAAGGGTTGAGTGAACCCAGCGCCGTCACGATACCTCATATGAATGTGGCATGGCCCGAGGGCCACGAACCCAGCTTGATATGTCGGATGGAAATCCCTTGGCATGGAAGACTTGAATGGTGGTTTGGACAACAATGGTGTGAGCTAGACCATTCTGCCTAGGAACATGGCGTATAATCAAAGCACAGCGGGCCGCTCGGAAGGATGCAAAGGATAGCTTGGTCAACCCAAATGATACATGAAAGTTGCACTCTACAGAAAAAACACAAATTTAAAACTACCTACTTAGTTGAGCATAGCTTGAAATCAATGCCAAAAAATAAAATAAAAAATAAAAATAAAAATAAAAAAATACCATGACTTAATTGATATGTGTAAGCTAATTAGCAACAACAATTTGTGTATCTCAGCCTTTTTTTTTTTTTTTTTT
>Ga0247782_1000491_pt1 | contig 22170 bp, 21 predicted proteins | sample UWRJL019104C5_FD_179928 | JGI IMG/M metagenome (GOLD analysis project Ga0247782, IMG submission 179928) | Plant litter microbial communities from Arlington Agricultural Research Station in Wisconsin, United States - UWRJ-L019-104C-5 | ecosystem: Environmental > Terrestrial > Plant litter >...
TGGAACATGGACTCGTATTGGTGAGCAGGTGAAAATGTAAGCCTGGCGACATTTAAAACTTGAGGTCAAGCAAGCTGGTACCTTACAAACGGGTGGACCACCTTGCACGGAGGTCTATCTGTTAGTTTGTCTGTTTCGCTGGATGACACGGCGTCGGATGGATGCTGCTACAACGTGAATTGCTGCTATTCTAATTAGTATATTCTTCTTACATGGGGAGGTAGTAGCCATCCGGAAGGTAGGCTCCTGTATATTTTACTTGATTGTGCTATATATTGTAACCAGTGGGTTCTATTAATAAGTGATCGGCCATTTTGCACCTGCGTTATCGATTAATGATCAACATTATCTGCAATTGCAAGGCAATAAGATAACACTCGTTACAACCTCGGTCCTCAGATAATCACTTGCTATGAGGTATACATGAAGCGGCCGAGTACAGCTGTAGCTTACGGGCGACTTTAAACGGATACAACCTGCTTATGCAGGTAAGTATGACTTCAAAAGTACAGAAGTAGGTATGCTTGCTGTTGGTAACGAAGCTTGGGAGATGCACTGGTGCTTTGTTTCAAGTTGGTGAATGACCTACTTACCAAAGGTTAGCTTCCTTATTAGCCAAGAGGAGGCTTATTATTAGGGTGCAACCTTACCTTTGAGGCTCGAGAGGATGGCTCTCAGCTTGGAATGCCTTGTCACGGTATTGAGAGCTTGGATACCAATGGAGGGAATGTAACCTCAATCAGACATCTATAGGCATTCCAGGGTATCTCTGGGGGGAGCGCTAGTCGAGTCTAGTTACGGTATATTGGCCGCTAGGGATCTTCGTCCTTGACTTTGAATGTGCAATGCTTGTTCGTAGCCTCGATTGCAACCAGATCTCATGTAGGTATGTGATTAACATTCTCTGACGTTGGCGGTGTAGCATTTCTTCAGAGACAGACAGCTGATGTGGCTCTCATGGTTGTCATCGTACCGACAGGGCATGTCTGCTCGAACCTTAAGTATTAGACTTAAACAGACCACAACGTACAGTGCTTCAGCACAAGTATGGCTCTAGATTAGGTAAGGCAAGCACCCACTTTGGCTGTGAACTCGCAACAACTGGCGTGCCTATGTTGAGCTTTAAATGTCAATTCGAGAACCATGTGCAGAGATACTAGCTGGCCTAGAATGCCAACGAGCCACGCGGTTGACAGGTCCACCCCCAATCTACATATTAGGTCGATCCAAGCAGCTGGTGCTACATGCAGCAAGGAAAACCGAAGTGATTCGTTTGAAGTGCATGTGAACCTATACTATCTACCAGGCTAAATGATTGTTTAGAGAAAGGTGACCTTCAACCGATGCTACTTGACTTGCGTCGAAGCGATATCTGCATGCACCATCAGTCTTCAAAGTCCGACGGATAAGGCGACTTGGAATGCACGCACACTTTGGAGAGAGAGAGGCAAGGTGTTGGGCGTTCGCTTCAGCCTACCGGGTGTTACTAGTGTAATGCGGGCAACGTTACATAGACAAAATGGTGGTCAGTGTCTCTGAGATTGTAGGGAGAGAAACAGACCACTGGGGACCCCGTATGTAGACCAGACCACAAGGATGCGCAAGCAACCCTTGCTCTACGTTGAATTGCCCCGCATCGTCTGCTCCGGTATCGATCCTGGAGACACCAAGCCTCCTTCCTATTTGCTTGTTCTTCTAAGCCCCGACTACAACAACAGAACCAATGAACCGGTCCCAAAGCTAGGTTATGCGGAGAGTAGTCTGGTGACTTCAGCTGTACTAGCCAATCACGGTAAGGAATCTGAAGATATTCGGCCCGCTTAGGTACCTACTTACGGGGCTGGATTAAAAGACATGCCACCCTTGTCAATTTGTCAACTGCCATGTGCTGCTACCTTGGGACTCACGTGCAATTTATCTACATACCTGTAGACTTCATGGTAATTGCGAGTTGTACACAGCAATCGTATGGGTAGGTACAGATGTAGGCTCATTCTATCTATTGATGCCAATTGTTTGAATGGATTGCTATAGAGAAAAAAGGAGATTAGAAAAGACGTGTTAGCAATAAGGTACATACTATCTGATGATCTACATGAAATGTCCATGTGAATACTACCTACCTCCTTGTTAGACAATATTACCACTATGTAGGTCAAATAACAGAAAATGAATACGAATTAGAGACCCATGGAGGCGAAAAGTGAACATTGCGATTGAGAGCTAGGTAGCGCCACCCGCTTCTGCCCGCTATCATTTGCCCCTCCCGAGGATCTAAAGCAAGAACTGGGGACCTGGGCCGTTAGAACCTTTGGTCGGTTACCAATGGTCTACCATGCTGAATTTACTTACAGGCTACAGCGCTAGGCACCTGTTATCACAGGCTTCTGGAACCGCAACGCGCGACCTACAGGACTGTCAAAGTAGGAACAGAGATAAGACTAATGCTCTCGTATCTGAGAACACGGTTCTAGAGGGATCGATCATAAGTTTGTATAGGTGTGTTTGCTGCAAACGTACACCGCATCCTGACTGATAACTTCGGACTGGTGAGGGTAAGACCATCATGAACACAAACGACCGTTATACAGCATGATGCCATATACTACATACATGCGCCGTACTTACAGATGTACACCTGTACTACTTTCATTAGAGTTGGCGGTAGGAGGAGGGCATTAGGATATTATGCAGTACTTTGCAGTAGGGTACAATGCTGTAACTATTAAAATCACTATTTTAATCAGAGGAGCAGGATGAATCTCCTGATGTGGTCTAGTCAGATGGGAACCCCCAGAACCTTGAAATGCGTACTTTGGCAGGCTCCGCACTTTTTCTTCCTTCCTTCTATATTCCACGACGGCCAGACCGGGGTAACGATACCTAAAAAGGTTGGTCCATCAAAAATTGGCTACCACCACCACCGGTAGCGTATCAACGTCCCCGTGATAGCATTGTCGCTACGCAGGACTGGCTAACCTGCGGTAGGGGAGGGTACCTACCTAGGGATCTCCATCCTAATCCTCTTAGGGAGGGTACAAGCTGACCTACCGTATTAGAGGGCCCATTGGTCCTCTCGGGATGATAATATTATTAGACCCTGCCCGCGCATACATATCTTTTGGTGTTTCTTCTTCCTGCTTTCATATTGATCACCTCTTTTCTTTCTAAGCATAGTTTTGAGGGTCAATTAGCCGTCGCGCGACAGTCCCATTCGCAAGGTCAGTATGTTCCTTCTATGTATTCATTTTAGGAGCTCGAGGTAGAGTCATGAGTCGAGATGCCACCAAGCTATGTGCTCGCCCGATGCGCCAATGTGCCTATGCGCCTGGCAAGGGGCAACGCTTTTCTTTTGCTGCCTTGCTCCTCACCTCACGAAACCTAGTAGAGCTACGGCTTGAGGCATGGCAATTGCAAGCTAACCCGCGGCACTATAGGCACCAACCCTGACCCTCTTTTGCTGTGGTTGTAACTGGTTCGGATTCGAGTTGTCCGTGATATTTGGGAGTGAGCTTCGACATGGCCGATAAAGAAACCGACGTCGTGCGGGAGGCCCCCGCCCCCGCCTACTCCGACGCCGACGCTTCGCCGTATATCGACGGCGTGACTGTTCCCCGACCGGAAGGATGGATGTACTCCGGCTTTAAGCTCTTCCCGGGCACCAAGCAGACGTGGTTTGCCTCGCCCAGGGTTCAGCTGCTCATGGTGTCTTTCGTGTGCTTCTTGTGCCCCGGTCTGTACAACGCGCTTAGTGGTCTCGGTGGTGGTGGCCAGCTTGATTCGAGTATCCAGGCGAAGGCCTCGACCGCTACATATGCCGTCTTCGCCGTCGTAGGTTTCTTCTCCGGTTCGTTCGCCAACAAAGCAGGCATTCGTGTCACTCTTTCTCTCGGTGGAGTCGGCTATTCTCTCTATTCGGCTAGTTTCTTGTGCTATAACCACACCAAGAATGAAGGTTTCGTCGTCTTCGCCGGCGCCTTGCTGGGTTTCTGTGCCGGTCTGCTCTGGACTGCCCAGGGTGCCATTATGATGGCTTATCCCTTGGAGCGGTTCAAGGGTCGATACATCAGCACGTTCTGGATCATCTTCAACGCTGGTGGTGTTATTGGTGCCATCATTGTGCTGGTCCAGAACTTGGACAACAACACTGGAACTGTTACGGATGGAACCTACATCGCCTTCATCGTTCTCATGGTGCTCGGCGCCCTTATTGCACTGATCCTCTGCAATGCTGACAAGGTGGTTCGTGAGGATGGCTCCAAGGTCATTATCATGAAAGAGCCCACTTGGCAGTCTGAGTTCTATGGTCTTTGGGAATGCATCAGGCTCTCTCCCTGGGTCGTCTACCTCTTCCCCATGTTCTTCTGCTCCAACATCTTCTACACGTACCAACAGAACGGTGTTAACGCTGCCCACTTCAACCTGCGAGCTCGTTCGCTGAACTCTCTCCTTTACTGGCTAGCTCAGATCCTGGGTGCCATGGTTTACGCCTCTGCGCTCGACTACCCCAAGGTCCGCCGCTCTGTCCGTGCTAAGGCTTCTCTCATCGGCCTTTTCGTCCTCACCTTCGTCATCTGGGGAGGTGGCTATGCTTTCCAAAACAAAGTACCAGACCGAAACATCACCGACCAAGCTGCCTACGAGCCGAACAAGATCGACTACACGGATCCTGACTACGTTAGCGGTGCTTTCCTTTACATCTTCTACGGCTTCTACGATGCTTGCTGGCAGTCCTCTATCTACTGGTATGTAGATGGGATAATATATCTGTAATTGACCCTAAACGAATGCTAACCGCATTTCACAGGTGGATTGGTGCGCTATCCAACTCCGGCCGTAAGACTGCCAACATGGCTGGTTTCTACAAAGGTATCCAGTCAGCTGGTGCTGCCGTGTTCTGGGCTTTGGACACTGCCAAGGTTTCCTACCGAGTCCTATATGGCGTAACTGTAAGTTTAAAGTTTTACATTCGCTTTCTAACTGGAGATTATAAGCTAATTGTGAGGTCTAGTTCGGTCTCTGCGCCCTGTCCATCGTTGTTGCCTGCCCCGTCATCTTCTACCGCATCAAGGACACCACCGATATCGAGGAGGATCTGAAGTTTAGCGACGAGACATACGAGGATGTTGCGGCTGCCGGTGCTCTTGAACAGAAGCGGGCAGAGCTTGATACGACTGTCTAAAAGCGGACAGAAGTCTACTGACTTAAGGGTATTATTACTTGATATGGAGTTGCAAATACCCGTGACTCCCTAATTAGAATGTTTATACCTATGATGGAGCTGTGTAGACACACTGTTCACGCTCAGTCGGCCTTGGTCACTATAACCAACAAATCACGACGCTGGTTTCTTGTTTCTTTTCTGTTTTTCCCCGTTTTCACGATACCATATACATTTTTTTAAAAATCAGTGCCAAGGTTTAACAAATCGTATAATTCCCCTTGAGATACCGGTGTGATATATATGTCGGGTTTTAAGATTGTGTCCGACAGACAGTGACAAATACAGTCGCCTTATTATTGAGTTGGGAAAAGCATAACATACTGAAGGACTGGACTTAAGCGTCGACATTGGACATTCAGTGTCAGATATTAAGCATGTCTAGTGTCAGATACAAGGGATGTTCAACCGACCGTGTCTTTTCCCTCCAGGATCAGCCCGGACAGGTCATGATGCATACCTAATATTGTATTAACCTACCACCACTGACTTTGCAGGATAGATGGCGTTCCATAGACACGTACGTAATTATAACCCACTGGAGGGAGAGAGACCTTACTGGTTAGCGAAAAGACTCCTTCATCACGAACACAGCTCGGGAAACACTCCCGCATGAATGAATCCTTACTCTCTAAGCACTTAAATAGTAATGCACACCAGCAAGACGGGATCAAATGCACGTAACGCCCTCCGCCTAGTTTCTTTAGCATCACACCCCTAACTACCTAACGTATATAGCACGAGCACGAGCTCTCCCTCTCCTCGACACACATGCAACTTCATATGTGTGCCTACATGTATGTGCAAGTACCTACTTATGCAACAAGAAGTTAACCCGAGCAATACCCGGACTTGACGGGCTCGCAGCCGTTGGAGCAGCCCGTGTACATCTGGCACGGGTGCTCAGCGTCGGTGCAGACGTTCTTGAGGGTGGCGGTGTCGCCGTAGTTGGAGTTGATGCCGACGACCTCGCCGCCGTCGCGCGCGGTCGTGCCCTCGACGTAGACGTTGCGTTGACATTGGGAGGAGCACTGGATGAGTGCGAGTCAGATAATTGTCAGCTATCCATACCGGGCATTTCGACTGAACAAGGGAAGAGGGACGCTGCATTGAGAGAATAGGGGAGGCGGAATAGGGGAGCATACGTTTCCGCAGGACCGATACACCTTGCCGTAGTCCTCGGCGTAGAAGTTAATGATGTTGACGGTACCGCAGCCATTGTGCTGGACAATCTTGTCTGAGGCATGGTAGGCGCCGCCGCCTATGATCCAGCTTTCCTGGCCGTGGCTATCTCCTTTCTATAACACAGAAAGCAACAACAATATCCAGTCAGCAAATATTATTCTTAGATAAACAAAAAGTAGATTTCCCTCAGTTTCTCTTGTACTAAGGAATTTTACAGGCACCAAGAAAGCAAAAACGTCTGCACTTTTACAGACATGCTTGGGAGTGAAAGGGGATTGAGATGAGGGAGGAGGGATTGCGGCTTACGATTGTGATGGCATCCTCGCAGACGTCTTCAAACCAGACGAACTTTAACGTGCAGGCACCAAGGCAATGCACGCCTTCTTTCTGGTTCTTGCCGATGATGACGTTCAGTAGCGTTGCGCCGGCCTCGAGCAGGAAGACGGCGTCCGAGTCACCTAGATGGTTTCAAACATCACTACGTTAGTTTTCCTTTTCCCCTTTTCGTTATGCACACGCCCTCTCCTCTCTTGCTTCCTGGGGAGCTTATGTTTGATGAAATGACTTACCGCCCTCGCCACTGTTGCAGGCACCGGAGCCGCGATCATACTTCACCCAGCCGGCATCGAAGGTCTGGCCGGCCTTGATTCTCATGGGCGCGGAGAGGGTCTTAGTACCCGTTGGCGTCGGGACACCGCCCTCATAGCCTAGGCATGCCAGGGTTGCTGGGATGGCGGTGGCTAGTGCCAGGAGCCTACTGGGAGAGAACATTTTTATCGACGACAACGAGTTTGGAGGTGCGATGGTATTGGACTACTACACACAAGAGACTCGTCATTGACGGGTAGAGCGCTGCGGTGATCGTTTCCATATATGTTTCTCAGCTATCTGCACTACTACTCACTAGAGCTTGCTGGGACCGGAACTTCTGGAGGAAATTCCTCATTCGCGGAACAAATATGCCAAACTCTAATTTTCTAGCTCCTACTCTGGGGAAACGTAATGAGAAATCCTCGAGTATCCACCTATGACGGTCTTGGGCAGCAAACTGCCGGCCGTGCATAAAGAACGTCTCTCATCGATCTAATCACCTGCCTCATTGAGTCCATCGTCGAACAAGTACGGTTGGATTGAGCTGCAGTTGCACTTAGATAGTTCCTGCCAGAATAGCCGTCATGACGAGGCCCCTACCTGCTTTCCCCATGCACATCACTTGATGATCTGCCACACGGCATCATCCGAGCAACCGGTACCGAGAACCGCCTGCTCTGCAGACAAGCCTGCAGATTGGATCGGCTCTGGGGAAAGGGCCAACGCTCTCAGTGTTCTTCGTATATGTACGCTACACATGTATGTTTCCCCGGATTTTCCTCCGTCTTGGGGATTTCTTGGCTTCTCTTGGCCTCGTCTCTTTATGTAGTGTTGTCTTGTGAATTGAATATCCTCATTGGTGCTCTTGGACTTGGCTTTGTTTCTAAGCTTTGGATTGGTGCGAAATAAAAGCGTAGAGGAGAACGTCCATTTCCTTCAACTACTTCCTAGTATGGAGTTTGGACAAGTGAGACTTTAAGCGGCACATGAGCGTTCTTTCGAGCTTCTTTCGAGCTTGCGATTGAACAGCCATTGCTAGACGTGAGGCTTATCTTATTAGTATAAGTAAGTATGCTGATTCGCTGCGGTTTCTGTATGGTAACTTAACGTCTGGAGAAGTACATAGTTATAGAAGCAAAAGAGAAAATGGATTTGGGCTCAGCGTGTAGTCGGCCACTTGAATGGGGTTTTGTTCAAGAGAGTGACCCCGAAAGTGAACACGATCTCAGCAGAACCCTATGGTCGCTTCTATTGTCACGAGAATAGAGAGGTAGATTGCATGCAAAGACAAGTCCCAAGACCGGAAGCTTTAGAATCGGAGTACAAAGCTCTTTCGTACAGCCCTACAAAACTGATATAGCGGGTATGCTATCGAGGTACATGCATACCAGGCCATTGTTAGTATAAGATGACAAGTTCACCATAATGCAGCGGTTGAAGCCGGAACCCTTCAAACTCACACGTATGCAACCCTGGGGTGCAGGGCGATTCTATCCGCGTCTCTAGATACCTATCTATCTTTAATTGAAGGACGGGTTGCCAGGCTGTTTATTCCGTCAAAAGGCAGTAGTCTCAGCCTCCCGTGCCTCGTTGAGCTTCTAGCTCAAGTGCTATGCTGGCCGGCAAGAGAAACATATCTAGACGCGTTGGCTACGAGTAGAAGGCGGTCGGAAGCGGCAGAACCAGTGGACTTCGGTGCAATTGGCGCAACTCCATGATTAGTCAGCATATAGCTGTAATGGCTGAACGCGAAGGACGCGCTTTGTACGGAATCTTCGGTTATGCCTTTCGAAACGGATGTTTTACAGATCGCCTTCGTATAAACTTAAAAATTGAGAAACCAGATAGAACTTCTGAACAGTGCTAAGTTGTGATGTCAACGGACGACGACCTAGGTATCCTGCTAAGACCTAAAGCGTCCGACCTACTAGTGCAGAATGAGTAGAAGGTTCAGGGGCCTTTGGTCAGTGGCTGTGAAACTTCGTATTCCCACATTCGCTTCATCGCCACAGTTTGGTGGTATCATTACTGCTGTACACGTGTCGACCCGTGCATAGTCAAGTGTTTCCTCATGAATCATTGGGACGAGATCAGCTAGGAAGGCCTCCGAAGGTCATACACGTCCGTGATCACACAAATTACAAAATGACAAATGCTCGAGACATGTAAGATACTCACTAAGCTATAGACAAAAGACTGCAAATTTACCCGAGGAGATATATCTGCCTAGTTAACCAAAGTATGGTTTCACGTCGTCCTCGAGGGGCAGGACATCCCGCATGGACAGAGCCACGCTCTCAACAGCCTCCAACACTCTCAATACATTCATACCCGCCACCCCCATGAGATCCTCTACGGAAACACCATGATCGGTTAGGGCTTGGAAAAGATCCTGATACTTGCTAACATCCTCTAGCCCCGTGGGCCCAGCCTGCATGCCATCAAAGTCCGAACCGATGCCAACATGCCGATACCCTATCATCTCTCCAACATACACGATATGATTTACCACAGACTCAAGCGACGCAGCCGTAGCATTAAGTTCCAAGAACGAGGGGTAAAATGTGATCATGATGACCCCGTCGTTCTTCTTAAGCTCATAAAGGACATCATCCGGCACGTTCCGGGTATGTGGACACAGTGCGTAGGCATTCGAATGCGAGAAGATGACCGGAGCAGCCGATATTGCGAGGACGTCGCGCTGCGTGGCGAAGTTGGTGTGGGATATGTCCACGATCATACCCATACGGTTCATTTCTCTCACCATGGCTCGTCCGGCTTCTGTTAATCCCTCCTTCTCATCGGAGGACGGTTCCTCGCTGTGCGCGTACATGTTGTTGCATGTATGCGTAAGAGTAGCGTATCGCACCCCGAGGGCATAGTACATGCGCAAGATACTAGCGCTATTGCCGATCTGGTGGAGACCCTCGACGCCCATGAGCGAAGCCACCCGCGAGTCCGACCCCGACTGCTGCAAGATCTCTCGCGCGTCGGATGCTGTGTATGCTGGGGCCAAATGTGATGGGTTTTGCTGTATCAGACGCTTCACCAGATCGATTTGTTGAAGCGTGTCGTGGATGATCTCGTAGTATGTTTCGTCGGAGTAGTTATTCCCGACTTTTGGGCTGCATGAAAAGTCAGCATGATTAACTGACACGTTATATGTGGTGAGTGAGGGACGGAGAAGCGGGAAACACTGACCATTCTACGTAAACACTCCAGAATTGGCCCCGACTTTGGCCCTGACGCAGTCGAGGGAAATCTACCATTCCGAAGAGCTCTGTTTCGCGAGTGAAGTTCTCTTGATATATATGGTTCTGGTAGAACGCCCGGATCCATATTGGGAAGTCATTGTGGCCGTCTTTTGGTAGTTAGCATTGATTGATCGCGAGGAGTGAGTGGTTGGAGAGTGCGTGCTGACTTACCGATCACCGGAAACCCGGAAAACGCCTGTCCTCCTACCCGCGGGAAGTAACTAATCCACCCTGGAGTGCCCAAATGCCAGTGTCGAAGTTCGAAGAGACCAAAGAGCGCTATACTGATGCCGATGAATACTTTGATAAAGCTACGAAGACGGCTCTTAAAATTTACGGCCTGACACGGGGTATTCGTCTCATGATTTGGGATCTTCGGCGAGCTGGGCGGGGTTCGCGAAGAAGGCTTCATACTACGGACTACTCAAATACAGAAGAGTTGCATAAACTCAAATTTATGGATTTATTAGGGCAGATCGTATTATTTCGATGAGATGGTATCGCGATTGTATTAGCTCGGACTTTCACTTGTCGCACATTTGCGAATGTGTGGTGGTGAATTGATCGGGTTCGGTTCGGGACCCGAGATATATTTAAGGTGGCGCCAGCAGGAACCACACTCTCACCTCCTGCGATAAGCATTCTATCCAAACTCCGTCGCGAGCCTCATTTGCGCATATGGTCATAAGAGAGATTAAAGATTTTGCGCGATCAATTCTAAATGCTGGGGTAGTAATATTCCCGAGCCACTAAAAAAAAAGTCATGAGCGTAGCTCTAGTTAGAATCTATGTACTCTAACGCAGACGAAGTGGATTAAACAGCCGCGGAGTTAAATTGTATCGTACCTCGAAGGCGACAGATTAGCTGAGCCATACATGCCGGCTACATAAATGCCCTTTGCTTCTCCCCGCTTGACACAAACGATGATATCAACAAATGAATCAGCTGCGAACGATCCGCTAGTAAAGTTGTGTTCGTCCTGAAGTCGCTATCATGCAATTTCCTCCATATGTATGCGTACCCCGTTATTCCTGCTCAACTGGGCTTGCTGAACATAGAATCAAGCCTTCGCAATGCTTCAGCGAGGTCCGCCGGCGTGAGTGCGAAGTTAATCCTTGCCCAGCCCTTTGCGCCCTCGGGGGCATGGAAGCTCTTCCCCGAGGAAACCGAAACACCGGCATCCTTCCACTTCTGTACAGCGGCCGCTTCATCCTCCCACGTATCGGCCTTGGAGACGAGCCGTGCGAAGACGAAACAACCCATATTAGCAGGGACATAAACAAGTTCTCGTTGCGCCAACCATGTTGTTAAAGTCTTGTAGGCTTCCGCAAGCCTCTGCGAACTTAGCGCGAATAGCTCCGGTAAAGCGGGCGATGTCAATAGGCTCGTCGCCGCTAGGGCTGTGAGAGATGAGACCTGCGTATTTAAGGAGAGCGCGAGCCCGGTAGCTAAGGGCCTGTTCGCTTGGCTGACACTGCAGCCCTAGTAGTTCGTTAACATCACGTAAAGTTTATTTGCCGGAAGAATAGAGATGAGGTTAGGGAATTTACCAAGCGTAAACCATTCGACCCCAAGTCCTTGCTCAGACCCCAGATCACATGTACGCGAGACGGGTCGCACCCGATGTCCTTGAGATCGATCTGTAAGGCAGATACGAATGGCCTGGGGTTCGGGATATCCGGCGAAGCGAACTGGGACATGGCGTAGATCTCGTCTGAGATGAAGTGGATCTTCTTCTCATCGCAGAACTGGATGATGCTCCTCAAAGCCTCGACTGAATAGCATTGTCCAAGTGGGTTATGGGGGTTAGTGAGCATGAGCGCCTTGATGGGATGAGGAGACTCTGAATGCGCTTTCTCTAGCGATGCTAGAATACTCTGAGTCGAGAAGACTTCATCGAGTCCATCTACGGGCGCGTAGACGGGATGAACGCCGGCTGTGACTTTGATGAGCCAGTCGAACGCGCCTATAAGTTAACCACCACTCAAATCAGTTAGTTAAGTGCTAATATGAACCGGGATCCCCAAGATTTGGTGGGTTGGTGTAAAAGGACAGAGAAGATAGATGATGCTCACGTACTCCAACACGGCGTGGGCATCAGAATACCGTCGCCTACTTCGCAAACATTATAGAGAAGCGCGCTGAGTGAGTAGGCGGCTCCAGGCGCTACGACAAGATGCTGCTTCTCGACAGGAACAAGCGGCTGGAAGAACTGGTTGAAAAACCCGGCCAACGCCGCTATGAGGTCTTGGTCACCGTTGAAGCCATCGGGATATGAAAAGTGCTATACTTGCGCGCCAGATCTCAGTACGTGAATGTCGAGGTTGGAAAATAAGAAAGGGGGGGAGGAAAAAAAAAAGAGGGGGGGGGGGGGGGGTAGCGCAGTGTTGATTATAACTCACTTTGCTGGAAAGCCCTTCTTGTACGGCCTTTTTATAGATTTCAATCAACTCCTCGCGTATTAGCATGTTCTCAGACGTCCCCATGTCTATGGCCTGATTTGCATTCGCCTTTTGCTCGCGCTCCTCCACGGCTTTGCTGATCCGTGGCCAGACAGCCGCGACGTTGGTCGCGCCTCGCTGTGATAGCCCGAACCCTTCCATTTCTGACATGTTCTTGAAGAGGGATGTAATAATCTAGAACCGTCCGAAGATAAGTAGAACTAATAAGGTAAGAATAAGAGTTAGGTGATGGTTATTGCTACGTAGAAACGTCTCCAGGCTGAGACAGGTTGCGCCCGGCAACCGGGCGGTGTCGGCATTCGGGGTATAAAATGATCTATCAATAAAAGGGCTCTCGTTTTGCTATGTAGACCATCCATTTCGCTCTGAGAACAGAAGAAGATTATATTGAAACTATCGCCATTGCTTATTTTGACCTACAAGCAACGATGACTTTATTCGTGATACGTTACTACAATCTGGTTTGTTCCAAACCCCTTGTTTTTTGGTTCCCTCGCTCTGATGTCCGACCTCCATGCTGTTGTATAAAGGACTGAAGAGTATAGTTTATTGACATCCAAGATCCAATTTGGAACTTATTTAAGTTCGAGCCTAATATGATAAATCGAAGCTTATTAATCGGAGGCGTGATCGCCAATGTGACTTACCTAAGTTACCTTGGATATTAGATGTAATGGCTGTGGTATACAAATGAGATGCACGTGTACCACATACAGCTCAGCTTCACCGTTCAGCGTTATCCCTATGAAGTAAACCTACATACTATTCCTTCGGTAATGACCATATGGTAAGATGACATGAATGAATAATACCGAAGATCTGACATGGGCATCATGTTAGCCATTTACTTACTTGCCTGCTATCACAAGGCAGATGTGCTTAAGGATTCTCCCTGTAGATATGAAAGCGAGCCTCTTTCCTATCAGATGAGATGCTGTTATAACTCTTAAGAGTTTGATGAAACTGGGTGTAAGATCTCTGATCATGAGAATGGGAAGCAGGCTACACAAAGTACCCATTGAAAGGCTCATGTGGTTTTAGTCAGTTATGAACTGAACCATACGAAATATGGGAATTGCGCTTATCAGGTGATTGAAACCCAGTACTACGAAGTCGTACTGACTCAAACTCATCTGATACGAGAGATAACTCGTATAGATCCGATATATCCGTCAGGTTCTAATCCCCTATGCATAGCCCCCAACTGCTGTCATCATCATCATCATCACCGCCCTCCCTATGCTAGGTGCTTATTTTCCGTAGGATCCGAACTGTGCTTCCTAATGGCTGACTACCTCAGGTACCTAACTACACGCCTGCCTAATATCTACGAACGGCTGGGTGACTGGGTGGCTGGAGGGCACACTAAGTTGCATTTCGGCACCCGAGCCTCGTTGCACCGCGCCGAGTGAATATAGGTACTACGTCAAGGTAGGTTTGGCTACAACTCTCAAAATATCAAATACTTTAATTGATATACCTTAACCAATTAATCCCGCAGGGGTACGGAATCCCGTGATATAGATACCCGCTTTATATGTCGACGAGAGCATGGTCCTCGGTACGCTCTCTGTAGGTAGTTGGGTAGGTAAGGATATGGTTAATCTAATAAACGTTTCAGGGGAATGTATCGACTAGAGGCGCGACGTACTGATGTGCATAAGGCTTATGCGATACTACAATCGGCGGTTCGGATGATAGGGCGCTGATTTTCATACAAGTTGCATGAGATGAAAACTGTCATCTGATCAGCATGCTGCAGTTCCGCGTGCGAGAATGCAGGGCGACAAAGCCCAGGTATTTGCCTCATTTACTCCCTTTCTTCTTGCAGTGGCTTTTTGATATGCTCAGTTTATTTTTAGGCTGATTCATTTAGTCTCTGCAGAATGAAGCTCAACTAACTGCTGTTATTTTGACTAGCTGTGGTTCTGCCATGCTGGTAGGGCAGCTTTACAGTGCTTGGGTCACGCACTTCCTCAATATAGTTCCTTGTTGGCAACTCTGAGGTTATTAGTCGAGCTAACATTGCTTGTCATTGCTTATAAACCGGAAGACCCGAATGAACAGCGCATCAGCTTTGATCGAGTCATAATTTGTAGAAGAGTAGATGTGTCATGCACACAGTGTTTATGATAGCCATACCTGAGCAGAGATCGGAATCTGAGTGATTAAGTATTATAGTGAGTTGGAGGCGTACACGTATACTACACTCTCTCTACTTTGTTGCGTAGAATATGAGACGGTGTCGTTAGCGGGCATGGGACTCGTTGAAGCCCATGTGGTTAATAGACAGGTTAGGGGTAGGGCCACTGAGCTAGGGGGTATCAATCTCATATTCACGTAGCTTTTAGCATTTCCCTCTATTTTCATTTAAGAATACATAAGATCGTTGACGTCCTAATCATTACAATACTTACCTAGAGCCCTCTGACTTCCTTGACCGGTTAGGCCTTCTCGAGATGGTTAAATCCCATTGCGGGAGCAATTGTTCAATCACAAGGGTAATTATGTGTCATATGTATTCCACCTCGATAACTGGCTGGCCATGTAGGGAATCGGGAGGTCTGGAAGCTCGGCTTAAACTCTCCAATAAGTCATATAGCCTCCGCAGTTCATGTCAAGGGGACCGTCAATCCTCTTGTATTCCTTTCCTCTGGATCCTCGTCCTCAGCCCTTTGAAGCGTATCTCAAGGTCGAGGCAATGATCGCTGCGCTGATCTATATCCCTTAAGTCAGAGTTATTCGGGTTGATAGAGGTCCCTGTCGATATGCTGCGCAACTTGCTGAGTGTCTCGATGGCATGCTGGACTTCTTTGAGTATTGACTGGGTCCTGAAGGCAGACTGCTCCTCGGCATCGATAGTGAAATCGCCAAATCCGAAGCCTAGAGATCCGCCGGCGAAACCCTGACCTTGCTGCCTGCTCGTCTCGGCCAAGACGGTCGAAATGCAAGTCTCGAGTAGCTCTAGTATCTGGTACATGAGCGTTGTGAATAGCATGATGCACCGGATATTCTTGGAGTTCTGTTGAGAGCTGATGAGCTCTGCTAGTTTTCCCAGCGCCCTTCTTATGATTCCTAGCAGGATTTTGAAGGCTTTTAGTTCGGCCATGATGTAATTCTCAAGATCGTTTATCATTTGACAGCACTCTAAACAACACTGGCTGTCCCTCTCACTTCTCGGAAATAGGCCTATTGACATGGGCATCGCTGATGTTGTTTCGATCCCGACGGGAGGTTCCGTCTGCATGGGAGTGGCCAATTGAAACATTAAGAGCCCTTCCAAATTAGCGTCCGTAGGAGAAAGCATGTATGACTCTTCGCTCGATGCTGTTGTCACGAAGCCGGCTGAGCCTGACGATCCGTCCGCAGCCCCTGAATGAGCCGCATTTATGCTTGAAGAAGTGTGGGGATCTAGTTCATCTAGGAGATCGAAGGTCGCCGTGGCGGATGGCTCAAGCTGCCAATCAGTAGCCCATGACATGGTGTCATCAGGGTCTTGTTCACATTCATGACTCTGTTCAAAGAGTCTCGCCTCTGTCGAGACGGATATGGAATCAGTCACCTTTTCCGCAGAGAACCCATGCTTGCTCGGCGCCGGAGTATTCATATGCTTCTGGATCTGGTCCTTGTTTCGCTTCGCCCTAATTCCTGGGACCTTCCCTACCCTCGACTCCTGAAAGACACATTCTGCGCCGGTGTTCCGACATCGCATGCAGCCGGTTTTCTCGCCAGAGCATTTGACCTGCTCGAGTATTTAGCTTGAGTGCCTCCCTCAGTCTCGTATTATCATGTATAGGTCTGACCTTAGCAGCACAGCACTGGTTACATGCACTGCGCAGTTTCACTGGACGCGAACGTCTTTCGTCCGGACTGTATGGATACTGTCTCAGCTTATGAAGAGTCTATGACAAGAGTGTATATATTACCTCCTAGGTGAAGCTCCCATTTTTCTCACCGCTTTCTCCTTATGTAGCGTACAGAAATCAGACAGCGAAAAAAGAAAACCTGGCTAGAGAGTAGTATAAGGGAGTACAACACAACAGATAGGTCATATGATGCGAGCCTGTCAAACGGCTGAATGTCACCAGCCTGTTGTTCTAGACACCGACGAGCCATCCAGTACGTTCCTATTTAAAGCGCCAGGAACCTCATCATACCCTTCTGGCAAGTTAATAGATATATCGTCGCAATGAGGCTTCTTGGTTGCTTACAGGGCAGCGAGCTGTTTTGAGGGTTACAATGCAACGTCCACATTATGAGGGTTACAGTTTCATTGAATCCTTCCAAGGGGGCTCACTGTTAGGCGTATCAGAAGCGACGAACTATCCCTTCCGTGTTAGGATATAATTACTATTGTTTAAGAGGGAGTGTTCTTCCAAATGACCTGCATGGCCTATGCAGATAGAGACTTCTGGCGAGCAGCTGGAGCGGGGTACAACATCCTTCGCCTAGAAGCCTTCATGTTGTACAAATATATGCAAGCGCCTTTGATGCGGTATAACGCGGCACATCTGGATGAGTGGCGTGATGGTATTATGTGGTTGACGGGAAATAGGTCCCTAGCATGCCAATGACAAAGATCGGAAATAAGCAGCTTGTGTATCCCATGTTAAGCAGACTGTAGCAATGTTGAATATAGTTAGAATGTAAGTGCTCATATCACTTGGGACCTTATCCTAGCATACCACGATCAGCAAGTTACCTCCATAGGTACATAGTACTTCGCCAAGTAGAGTCCTAGGGGTTGGAGGGGTAGAATCGTACGTGTGCACTATCTATCTAGGGTGAGATAGTGTATGGCATGTTTGTAAGACCGACATGCTGCTTGTCCGTTCACATTGACCTATAGTTACATCTGAGAAAGATTTCTATGCTTAATCGTTGGCGTGCGTCAATATTACCAGGCTGAAGCTGGCACTAAACTGGCAATAGCTTCGTCGATACGCATTTCGATAGAACGGGTTTCCAGGTAGTCAGAATTGGGGAGTTCGTCGTCTCCTCGAGGACGCGGAGTTGCTTCAAGCTCAACTGGCGATGTTGCAATCAAACGGGCCGGTAGCATCGATGCAACAGCTGCTTATGTCGAGACCCTTTAGCGGGCCACCAGCCTACATTTAAAAGCATATGTAAGCAGTTTTTCCCTTAGGCCACTACTTCGCTTGACTCCAAGTCAAGACGTTCTGTGCTATTTAAGAGCAGCCACACCTAGGCTTTTCGGCGGAATATCTGACCCGCTTCGGTGAACATCGTCAGTCGGATACAACCATACCCACTTATTAGCTTTTACGTACTGGCCTCATTACGACAGCGCAAAGACCACGCATATGAATGATATCTTCACGATACGGGACTCGGAACATTAGAGTAATTCTCGAGACCCTGGAGGTAACTCTCAGGTTGAAGTAGAAGACCACGAATCAAGCCGCCAAATGTGTATATGTAATTTACCTAGGTTAGGTACTTTGTGATCACTTAATCCCGCCTCAAGGTCGTAGGATAGCCCCTTCCAAACCCGTCGTCTTACAGCATGTTATGCACAGGAAGCCAAGAATACCCCTCAGTCTAAAGGACATGATTGTTAAAGGAAATATGATGACTCTTTCCATGAAGGGCGGTGTGGCCCGTGAAGAGGCATACTCGAGATACGCGCGTCTTTTGATCCTGGTACCTGTTGTGGAAGGCGGCAGATGTTTGCGCCACACTGCGGCGTCTGGGGAAAGGCCCGAACTGGCATTAACCAGGCCTTGGCATTAAGTAGCGCCGGCTGGGCTGGTATCTACTAATTGGGAGTAGGCAGAAGTATTTTATAACCGGGAATGGAAAAACTGTAGGGCAGTACTACCCAGTCGTCTGTAGGACCGAGGCTGATGTGAGATAAGTCTCACCCGCGTTGGTATAAGGTTGTATTACCTAGATATGCCCTTGTGCGTGCAATAAGAGGATTACCCTTACTAGACAATCAAGAAGTAAGGCATCCCCCAACGCCACGCTTATGCATCTCATCACTCGCCGTAAAGTACCAAACAGCGGACCTCCACACTCTCCCTTGGCGTTGCACCGGGAGGGGTGTGAGGATGCGGGAATGCGGCGTGTGGGCATACTGCATACGCCACGAGTCAGTCCCTACGTGCCGACTTCCTACTCCTGCAGCAGGATGGGGAAAGTAACTAACCGTCCGCTATTCCACGACTACCCCAGCTATCCCAAATTTTCAGCAGCGTTACCTCGTCAGGGCGATGGCTGTCTAAGTACCACCACTTCTGGTTGGGGTTATGCTCAATTGTTACAGTCTGTCCGCGTTCTTCGTATCGTCCGCGCCACAGATCGCAAGGATGGACATGCGTGGTATCGAGCGTGGTGAAATCCATTTGCGCCAATGGCCAGTCGACCGCAGGGCCGTTTACCGGTCGCCAAACGCTGTCATGCTACAGTGAGCCCGGCTGCTCTCGACGCTAGGGACTAGGGGTTTTACTCACTTGATCATTTGGACACGGCTCCGGACGATGTCCTCGTAGTTGTCGTCAGGCCCTAGGTTCTGACGTAGGCGACGTAGGGCTCCCTTCCCGGACCTGTATGCGCTTAGTCAGCCTCCATCTGACGTTCGCCCTCGCCTTGAAATGTCAAGAGGAAGATCTTGTTCAGTCTGGGAGACGTAACTGGTCGCAGTGCACCTATTTACGACGGGTTAACAGGAAGGTGCAAAAAGTGCTCGAGGGTTCCTCCAGATGCCTACCGTCGTAGCTGGTTGTTCTTTCCCGTCAGCGTTATCCCTCTTGTCGCGGGCAGGATTACGCTTCCTAAGGGTGTGGTCGAAAATGATTACACGCTTTGCGCCTGTGGCTCCCTTGACCAATGATTGTACCTTGGGGTAGTAGAGTGCTTTGACTCTTTCGTTGTCGCCCTCTCTAATCGCCTGCAGCGTCTCCTGACTCAGGCCGTCGACATCGTCTATGTAAGCAAATCCGTTTTGATCTAGGGTGAACTGATCTCGCAGTGGTCTAGCGTTCGAAACGGTCACCGTATTGTCGACCCACTTGAAATTGACACTTTCAAGGCCAGGCTCTGGAGCCGAGCGGTAGAATGGATTGCCTTTTGTCTCCTGGTCCCATGGTTCAATGAATGTCATGGTGCTTGACACCTGTTGATTAAGCATTGACGACGACATGGTAGTTGATCTCTTACACCTGCCCTCGGTATATAAGACGTCCGTATTATGACAGTATTGTGGCAGCATGCATCTGAACTTGTTTGAAGTGTCACACTCTTATGAGTGCTTCCCTTGCCCCTGGATCCATGTTAATCCGTACACGTAAATAATGGAGGACTGTTGGAGTCAAATCTCGGCAGGGGCGCGGTACGCCGTCAGCAGGGTATGGGAACCGGGCGGCTACGTAGGAGCCTGTCGGATACCGAAAAGACCTAGGCCCTCGAAGACTTCCCTTTTGACAGAGAATGGATCCGACGCCAAGTAACTCAACTGAGCGGACCAGAATCAGTTTTTGATACCAAGAAGTAACCATACTTTGGCGGTGCCGGGTCAGGAATGACTTAACCTAGAGTATCCATGCATTCTCATCCTCTCTACCCTTGTAACGAATACCCAAGCCCCAACAATGAGCCAACATACGTCCTATATTGCGGAGGAAGAACCATTACTCGCCCCGGGTGGACCAGATACCCCTCAGTTAGTTATAGCATGCCCTGCCCGGGAAAGCTCTGATAGGGTCCGTTTCAGTAATTCACCCGCGTCCGCGCTTCCGCTGTCATTCATATCAGCTCTAGCTCTAGCGGCTACTGCTGCGACCAAGATCTATGCTTATGCAGCAATTCTCTGCCGTGATCCCTCACACTGCGATGATGACGAACGCCGCAAATTCGCTGCCTCTGTTGCTATTGCCGCTACCATCGGAAATGCCTTCGCACTCTTCACATTGAGCGGGTTTGAGGCCTTGGGGAAGCGAAATAGTCAAATCAGCCTGGCAATTTGGCTTTTCTTGCGGTCCTTGAGCGATGGTGCTCTTGTATTAGGCGGTATGTGGATCTAGATCCCTTCGTGTATCTTCATGCTGCTGACCGAACACTTACAGCCTTCATCGGGAACGTTAGTATCGTAATGTCGAGTCAAGTCTTCGAGGGCCTTGCATCCGATAATATTCTGCACTTCAACCTGAATGCCCTATATGCTAGAGAAGTTGACAGTAATAAGACCTCGAGACTGATAGGTTCATCCCTCGCCTTATACATGATCGGTATCTCTATCAGCCCTTCTGTTGCTGGCCTTCTTCATAACTATACAGATAGTTTCATCGTTTCTTATGGATTATTCATCGGCGCCTTCGTATACCTCTTCTGCGTGGTTAAGGTTCCTCCACTCAGGATCCCCATCCGCCATACCGACGCCAATCCCACGCCCGGAGTTGAGGACCGACGGTTTTCGCTTAAGAAGATCGTTTCTCATTCATTAACACCGTTTTACTTTATAGTACAGGACGTTCGCTCATTCTCTATCGGGCTTGTTTTATTCCTTTACAACACAGCTCAGTCATATACCTTCTCAGCTATTATGGTGCATACGTCGACCCAATTTGGCTTCTCTAGTCGCGAGAATGGGTTTATTATCACCCTTGTGCATATAGTTGCATCCTTGTATCTTTTCTGTGTATTGTTCATCGCCCCACGACTTGCCAAGTTCAGAGAAAATGGCCGCAAGAAAGATTCGCCGCTTCGTTCCGAAGAGGGCGACCACCAACCCAGGACAGCAACGAATGCGATACTTGCGCTCGCCTCATTGACGATACAAGCATGCGCACTCTTGTGGTTCGGGCTGATGAGCGAAGCATGGCAAGTGTATTTGGCGTCCGTGTTCCTCGCTATCGGCTTAGCGTTTCCCTCGTTTCTCAAGAGCGACTTTGCTTCGAGGTTTGACCTCGCGCAGAGACCCAGAGCCCTCGCGTCGCTTTCTGCTATGGAAATGACAGGTAGCTTCGTGGCGCCTATTACGCTAGGTAGTATACAGACGCTTTGGCCCGGGAATCGTATATTTTTTGCAGCATCGGGATTTGCCTTCTTAGCTGGCGGCATATTATTCACAGAAATTGTTAGCGATCAGCTTAGGTTGTACTATTCAAGGAAAACTCAAAAGATTACTATCTAGGCTACTATACTATCGTTATTCTATTCCTTATACCGGTAAATTCACCTAAATTAGGTCTGTTAAATGACTGTTCTTATGTGAGGTACCTGCTGCAGAATGAGCTGGTAACGGCCATTGAGTAGTGGACTCCCATTGAACGAAGGCAGGCTGCTTGACATAATTCTCAACTGAGATCTCAGGAGATTAGATATGCTACATAGGCAATTTTATCACCTATTTTGCGCTTGTCCTAAGAGATGCCGGTAGCATGTGTTGTAGACGGTTTCCGGTTGCCGAGTTTGCTGAGCGTTACGTGCAAGGGG
>Ga0247782_1000492_pt1 | contig 21678 bp, 20 predicted proteins | sample UWRJL019104C5_FD_179928 | JGI IMG/M metagenome (GOLD analysis project Ga0247782, IMG submission 179928) | Plant litter microbial communities from Arlington Agricultural Research Station in Wisconsin, United States - UWRJ-L019-104C-5 | ecosystem: Environmental > Terrestrial > Plant litter >...
TTCTTTTTTTTTTTTTTGCTGTTGCACTTGAACCTGTATACTTACACCTCCATGTCCCAATCCTGCGACAGCGTATGAACAAGATCTGGTCTCGTGGCTGCAATCTCATTATACACTCTCCACGTACTAGCCAATTTGCTCGCGCCGCCCTCCGCCGACGTCTCCAGCGCGAACAACGAGACAATGTCACCCGCATCCGTGTGGAAGACCTGCTTATCGGTCGTGTAGGCCGGGCTGCCGATCACACCTGCGTTTTCCGAAGACCAGCTCAGGTCCTTGATGTGTGACACCACCACGTCGGCCTTCTCGCCTTTGTATTTGTGGTCTTGGCGCCCGCGCCGAGATGCCACGTGCGAGGAGACGCCTGCGTAGATGATGACGTTCTCTTCGCGGGTGTATTTCTCGACTTGTAGGCCGCGCAGCACTGGGTAAGATTATTGTGAGTTGGTGGGTTTTTTGTCACTCTGAGTAAGGTTTACTTATAAGTGGTTTCGGGGTCTTGGGATGCTTTCATTTTCGAGCTTCTTGCTCATGAGCACTGCCCATGGTATGAATAATGCTGAAATGCTGTTGAGAAATACCTACCGAAAAAGCCGTGACCGGTGTGCAACTCGGTCGACAAGCGCCGAAGCTCATCATGTAAAGTCGGCAGCGGAAACGTCTCCTGACTTATAGCGCCAAGGGGTTCATTGAGTCCTGCAGGTCATTTAAGAGCTCAGCATCAATTCTATTCCATTCCAGTTTCGTGTCATGAAACAAGAGACTCCGGCCATTCTCACCTTTGAAATGAAGCAACGCCTGATTGATCTCGGCCAATTGCTCCGGGCTGAGGACATATGTCCAGTCATACGTATCAGCTATCGTCTGACCCTCCCATACCAAGTCTCCCGTCAACTTCCCTGGAAACCCTCCCGGGAGGGTTTTTGGTAGATTGTCTGCTTCTTCCTGTAATCGATGCGCGGTGCGAGCTTGCCATTTCTCATAGACTGGGTGATATGAAATGTCGGGTTGTCCCGGAGGGGGGCCTGTGACTTCTAGGGTTGTTGAGGTGATTGTTGCTGTAGTCATGGCGTAAGTATATTTGTAAATATTTGATACTTCTTCTCTTTCGGTTTGTCTCTGCTTTACTGACTCGACTAATGTCTGTCGACGTACGGTTTTATAGCTCTGTTGTCCCTGCTCGCGAGGTCAACCCCACGCAAGCTCCCCCCACAATTGCGTGATCCGGAGCCGATGACTCGTCTGCTCCATCTCGGGACTCTACAGATCAGTTATCAGTTTTGTACTTGTGGCATACACTGCCCATTCTATCGTACATGAAAGGATGAAATAGGCCACAAAGGTACCTAATTATTGCTTGGGGATAAGTATTGCCGCTACCAGATGTAAACGTGGTTGGCTATATCACGTTGCGACGTCGATGTTCCCCGCACTTGAGCCATGGTTGTAATGATCTGCGATGGGTCGGCAGCACATACGCCTGTCGGCACACAAGACAAAGAATCGAATTCATGTACTTGTAATTATATTTACTAATTGATTTCTATAATGCTTCGCATCCGCGAGCGCTAAACCGTATATGCTGTATGTATCACTTCGGTCTTAAGAAAGGGTGCGCCTCTGTATTCAAGACGTAGTCATCAAGGCTAATGATATCCGGCGGCGAGAATAACAAGTAGAAGTACTTGAGCGTCTCCGCAAACCAAAAACTCTGCGTGAACTTGTTAGAGGGGCGCTTAATTGGAGTACAAGTCGGAAATAAACACATACCTCCATGTAATCATCTTGCGGTAGCCTCGGGGCTTTCCGGGTCACATCCCGTACCGCCGCATGCGTGCCCGACGCCGTCTTCGTGCCGTTGACAATGGCCGTGAACATATCCCAGCCCAACTCTTGCCACACGGGTTTCCCAGTTATCCGATACATGATGAAGACGCTTTCTATAGCTTCTGGTCTGAGGATGTAGCGGGGGTCCTTGGCTGTCGTGAAGCCGGCAGGTAGATGGTCCTTTGCTACGAGGAATAAGTACTGTGTACATACATAATTGACACGCAGAAGAAGATATCCTTAGAAAAAAAAGACCAAAAAAAAAAGAAAAAGAAATAACAGAAGCTGAAGAAGCTTGCCTTCACGCTGCTTAGCTCTCTCTTCTAGGAATTTAGTCGTGTTCCATTGGCAGTTGTCATAAGACTCGCAAGCCACCATGTTCAACCGCTCGGGCATGATGCCCGTGGGAAACGACCTGTAGCTATACACGCACCCGAGGGTGAGCTTCGCGCCGATATTCACATAGTCTTGGTTGCCGAGCAATTTTCCCGCAAGAGCATAGGCGCCGCCGATGAAGCAGGCTAAGTGCTCCGTCTCATGGTCCGGCACCACTTTACCCTGGTTAGTCACCTTAGCGCTGCTGGGAATGAGTATGGGCTCGTTGTTAGGAATCATCGGTCTGAAGAGCAGAGTCTTCGCCGCCTCCAGGAACCGCGTGCTCATCACCTCGTATTTGGGCTCCAGCCCATCGAGGAGAGCGTGCATTTTCGGCAAGTACTCATAGATACTATCCGCTGAGCCCGCAAGGGTGAACTGGTTCCCTGTCACCACATCCTTCTTGCTCATGGACACATACGTAGGCCACAAACCGGGGATTTTGGTCTTCTGCTGACCATTGTAGAAGACGTCCATCACGCGAGAAATGGCATCGTAATACTTGGGGTCCCCGGTGATCTGCGACAGCCGCGTGAGCTCGAGGGACAGTGTCCCCGGCGAAGCAGAGACGACGTTATGCTCTACGATCAGGCCCTCACCCGTCTTGGCCGTCTCGAAATCAATAAAGTCAACCGGCATCCGGTTCCGCGTGTTGAACGCCGCATAGATGAGATCGCCGAGCTCTATGGCTTTGACGAGCAGCGCGTTGCGTTTGCTGAGGTCGTAAGCTGCGATCAGACCGCCCAAGTACCGGATATTGGTCTCAAAAGTGTTGACGCGGGAAGAGGTCGAGTTGCCGAAGTCGATCTTGGCGACCGCGGCCACGGCCTCGTCAAATTCCTCCCGCATCCCCAGGATCCAGAGCGTGTCCAGAGAATCTACGAGCGTCGCCGCCCAGCCGCTGAACTGGTCGCGAAAGCCGCCCGAGATGGGCATCAGCGCGTCCTTCAGCCAGGCATGGCGCCGGTACGCTTCCCAATCGCCGGCGAAGACCTTCTTCACCTCCTGGCGACGAGATTCCCGGATCCTCTCCTGGGCCGCGCTGCTGCCAGATCGGTGCTGAGCCTTTTTTTGCACGGCAGGGAGAGGTTTTTGTTTGTGTTGTCGCTGGTTATCACGACCGGTGGTGGGGACGGGGGTGAGAGCGCCAGCGGAGAATTGGTAGCGGACTTTGCTCCAGTCGAAGCTGCTTTTGGTGGAGACCTGGGGTAGATGCGACGGTCCCTGGTTCATGTGCCGCTCCAGGTCCGCGAACGCCGATCCGAAGAGCAGACCCTGAACGAAATCTGTCGATAAAGTCCACCATATGAGCAGGATCCCGGCTAAAGCGACAACTACATTTCGTTGTCTGCGGCTCCTTTTCGACATGGTAAAAAGGGCAAGTATACCGAGTAGGCGTACCCTCTGTAATTAGCCCCGGGAGCCTGCCGGCAAGCTAGGTAGGCCTCGAGGTTAAGTAGGTGTCTCGCCGTGGGGAGGTCCTCCGGCGGGCGCGAGTCATAGCAGTCACATCAGTTGATCCAGCACTCACCAGCGTAACATGGCAATTATCGCGAAAAGACAGCACGATAGACTACACCGGATAGGAAGCAAGAAATAAGGATGTCTACCACTGTTTTGAAGCTGTCGAGCAGTGAAATCTGTACTCAGCTGGCCAGACTCTGGCCCTCATTTAACCGAGCTTGGCATACTAACTATGCTCGTCGAACTAACGGAAGTGTCACCGTGATAGAGCCACACACTTTGAATTATGTAGGTAGGTACAGCAGTACAGGTGTAACCAAGGCTTGGGAGTCGATGTAACGCTCTACTCCAAAATGAACCGGTGTTTATACATCTATACCAGTTTAACGTGGCTATCCCGGCGATGCAAAGTTCTGGGAGAGTGTGCGATGTATTTGGTCCATATAGACTACTTAGATAAGCGGGTGGTATTCTCTAAAGAAACTATTAAAAACACAGGCTTTAGTTTTATAATATAGCGACGAATTCTTGTAATGCTCTCTTTCCGAATGAGTCGAACGTGTCAATTGGCGATTAATGAGATAGCAGTGCTCATCTTTATGAGATCCTACATTTCCAATACAAGACAACAAACGGCGCTAAACCGTTGAAAGTTGGAGGGGCTTGGCTATGATCTATCTCAGCCCAACAGACGCATCCATGACCAAAAGAAGCACGCGTCAACACACGAAAGTATAGAAGTTCCTTAGCGTAAGTCGTCCGCTGTAATGACGAAGACTTCATCTCATTTATTACGGGCGAATACTAGAAACAATGATTATCAAGTTCCTGTTGTACAATTCCCTCTTTCAAAGACTGCGCGGTGATCAAGTAACGAATGCTGTATGTAGCCTGGTCGTTTACTGATCTACTAGTAAAAATACAACCCCATTTTCGAACTGCAAGTAAGGCAAGGTAAGCACAAATAAGTAATACACCACGCCCGTGGATCGTGAATCGTGAATACTCTTCATACATCCCTTCCGAATAGATGACGAGTCGGCGCCGAATAGTTACCGAGCTGACTAATGCCACTCCCCCAACTCACGTCGATTCTGCTTTACATATTACATACCGACCTAACCTAGTTCTTGACGCCGAAGGCACCAGCACAGCGGCTCGATAATTAGAAATCAGGCCAATTCGCTAGCTCTGTATTTTCGTATCATCCCATCGGATGGTTTATCAGCCCGTCGTCTATCCACGGTAGTCCCATTCGTTACACGGAACTCCGGATCATAAATCATAAAAATGGTCTGGTCTCGACATAGAAATCCTCATAGTAGGTACATACCTTAGGCAGTATCTTCATCCTAAACTTCACGTCCGAGTCCTCAATCACTATTTACTACCAAAAGAAAAACTTGGCAAAAATGAAAGTCTTCATCGTCTTCGCGCATCCCGAGCCACAATTACTTAACGGAGCCCTCCTCTGAACCACAGTCGAGGAACTAGAGAGCCAAGGCCACGAGGTCCAGGTCTTGGATTTATACGCGATGAAATGGAAGAGCCAAGTCGACCGGGAAGACTTTCCCGACCTTGCCCCTGATAAGCGCTTTTGTGTTGCGTACGCGTCGGCGGCGGCGACGGCTTTAAACACGCTTACCGACGACGTTAAGCGCGAGCAGGAGAAGCTTGTCTGGGCCGACATTGTTATCTTCTAATTCTCTATATGGTGGCTAGGCATGCCTGCTATCTTAAAAGGCTGGTTTGAGCGCGTTTACTTGTATGGGTTTGGCTACGGGCTCGGCGAGTATAACGATAAGCGATGGGGCGATCGGTACGGCGATGGCAAGATGCTGGGGAAGCGTGCGTTCCTACTTGTTATGGTCGGGTGGTGGAAAGAACACCTGTTTGCCAGGGGGATTGCTGGGCCTATCGATGATGTCCTCTTTCTTATTAACTACGGCATGCTTTACTACACTGGTTTTGTTGTCCTGCCGGCGTTTGTCGTTTACCTGGCTGATTGGTTTGATGACGAGAAGTTCTGGTCTATGGCTATTGATTTGCGCCAAAAGCTGAAGTCCTTATCGGATGAAAGGCCAATCGCGTATCGTTGCCAGAATGGCGGAGACTATGAACTGCTAACGCTAGTCTTGAAAGACGGGTTGGGGGATAGCTCTGCACCGGGCTTTTCTTTGCACGTCATGAAGGAAGAATTGGGTGGCTTGTCGGGATAGGATAATATACAATCATTCTTGAGGGGAGAGAAATACATTCATCACGTAGGAAAGAAAGTTACCATAGACATTACTTAACGGAAGACCGCATTTCGATCCCCTTGGACAGTATCACTCTCTAAGCCCCTTTACCTCCAAAGGGCTGGGCTGTATTTATTGTGTTTTGGATCGTGAGTTCCCTTTAAGATTGAAATATACTCTACCATCGCAAGTTATGCAACAAGTTATTGCATAAAGCAGGGAAGCATCTCTTTGAAGAAGGTTTCCTGTATCTACTTATATAGGGATAGCTGTAGCCCATGCCCAGTGTCCGCACTTCGGGCCAGGGCTAGTCTGGATCAGAACTGTGACATGAGCGTTACAGCTGCTAATGGCATTATAGCCTTTGAGACGTAATAAAGTACAAGGCGATTGTAAATCTTTCATATAATACTAGCTAATAAATGCTCTGTTGCCCAATGCCAAAAAAAGAGAAACGTAGCATGAATCCGTGGGGGACCACTCCCGATAGGAAAAATAAACATGTTGGTATGCCGTTGAGACCTGTTTCACTCACCGAATGCCCCTCGAATTACAAGAGGCTTACAAGTCACCCTATGCAAGCCAGGGTGATCAACCACTTTTGATGCTTGTTTGACAAATGGGCATACTGTTAGTACCTCAAGACAAACTTGTGTACCAAGTGAAAGGGGTTACATACTCGACTGCTCCTCGCGAAGTCTTAGAGACAGTCGACCTTCACGGCTAAAGACAGCACAGCTGGTAGTCTGATGAGGTAAAGAAGCCATGCGGTCTCTGACGACATAGTGATAGATCGATTGAAGAAGCTCACAGAAAGCGGGATTTGAATGAGGGAGAAAAGCAAGTTATACTACTAGAAGGCGTGGCGCACGGCAAGGTAAGAAGCAAAAGTGAAGCTATCTCGCGAATCCTAGTCTGCCACGAAAGTAATGTAGGAAGCCCTTGGCGTCCTATCCACATTGTCTCACCATCACGCGGGACGCGATGTATTCACTCATCAAGTTCCTACTATGCACCTTAGTCGATAAGCAACGCGGGATATGGATGGTCCTAGTAAAGAGCATCTAAACCATGGGTACCCGATACTGAGTAGGAGAGATGTGAGTTATTCTACGTAAGACTTAGGCGGCAGTCATTAACCGTAAGTCGAACCAAGTCTACACTCTACCAGGCCATAGTCTCGCCATTATATAGCAGAAGCCTCCCACCATGCTCGGCCTGGGTAGTAGTGGCGAGCACCTTCTTCGTCATACCATCACTCGACTCATCCAAAGATGGCCATAGACTTACCCTTGGTTTTTGGGTCAACGCTGGAAGATGGCGCTCCGCGTCGTTTAGAGCCCGCGCGCACTCTACCCGTCCGGGTCCCGATAAGACAGCGGTGAAGCCAGTCATCATCCAGGTACATACTAAGCGTATTGTTACCATACGGCAGTCAGCTTAGACGGCCCATAAGCGGCGTTTAGGAGTGGAAGAGGGGAGAGGCACTATTACCACCCACGTGGGCGGCCTTGAGCCGTGTCATGTATGTAGTATTACTCTCAACAACATGCTCCCGAGGTTTAATGACTATTAAGGATGATGATGATGATGATGTGTAAATGAAAAAAATGTAGTTTCAGGGGTAGTACGAACCGAAACAAAAAAAAAAAGAAATGTCTAAAAGTTCCCGTTCTTGATGACAAGGTGCCCCCAGAAACCCCATACTTGATCAGCGGCGTGTTGATTTCGCCACGCGTATTCGACGTCCATCCAATGCAGAAATGGACCGATTAAACTTGGCTCAACTTTTTGATATTACCCCTTAATAGCGCGACAGAGGCTTTATGCGCGTAGCGGCATTCCGTGGGATGATTGATCGCCCTCTCAATAGATTGATTACTCATATTCCGGACTGCTAAAAAGGCAGAGCTTTTTCTAAGGGGCAATTGGAACTACCGATGGGCGCTGAGACATGCGCTCCTAACTTCGACGATGTCGCGCTTTTAGCTCAATTTGCTGCGAATCGAGGATTGTCGCTCATTTCCACTTCTTTTCTTCTAGATATGTGATCACAATAGTTGAAAGGCGGCCTTTAACGTATCGTGATAAGTACAAATACAGGTAGTCGCCCAACATCGGAATCAAAGTTGGATACATCCTTCCTCCCGTCAAGTCGCTCATTCATCTGCTCCTTTCTTTTTACTTTTTCTGCGAAAAGGCTTTTTCATCTCATAGAGCCAAACGCAACCACTCACTCGCATTCCTAAATACATCTCACCTCGTTCACCTCGCTAAAACACCGTCACAATGCACTACTCATTCACGACTCTTGTCGTCGCCATCCTAGCGGCTACAAGCACCGCCATTCCCGTCGCGCCTAAGGAGCCAAGGCAGATAGGCGGTCTGGGTGGGCTTAGTTCGTTAACGGGAATTCTGTCAGAGCTCGGGAGGCAAGCCGTTCCCACCGCCAACAAGCTCAAAAGCGCAGTCACGGGTCCCAACGATAAAGCGAACCCCAACGATAAAGCGAATCTCAACAATAAAGCGAATCCTAACGATAAAGCGAATCCCAGCAGTAAACCCGCTAACGGCCCCTTGAACGGCCTGAGCGGCGTGACAGGCTTGCTTGGCGGACTAACTGGAGGTCTATAGAGTGTTTTTGGTACGTCCGTCTGCGTACTTATGTCCTTTGCCCTTGTACTTCGGTCGCTAACGGGTTCCTAGAGGTGTCACGACACCATCGAGGTCAAGAAGTGGGATGCTTATCTAAAATTGGGGGTTATACATGGAGAAATATCTGTTCGGACACGGCGGGGATTAGAGCATAAATACAGTGCCTCTCTACTTTCATTTTTCTACGTCCGAATGATGCTATGCTACGTTCAAAAGGGTCTAGGCTCTCTAATTGTCGCCTATATTGCTATTGGTAAACCATCCTGTGCTATCCCTGCAACCATCTTCTTGAATTGTGGTCCAAGTACTTCAACCACTATGGACATGTCAGGCGGTGTGAGGCCTGGACTGCCGGCATCCCATACGGCTGCAGTATTATAGTTTAGCTTGGTCAAGTCGGGCTCATTGTCCGGTTTTCTCACGGCTTTATAGCCCTTGACATCCTTTCCGAGTCGCGGTGGTCCTCTGGGCATTGACGGTGTGACTAAAGTCTTGTCGAGTAAAGCTTGCCAACGTGCGGCGTATGCCCCGGGACCTGACACATTCTTGGCGCCGTGAGGGCTTTTACCATGGAGCTCATCAATGACCTTTTGCATTTTCGCTCTTGAAGTCTCCCCAAGAGCGATAAGATATTTGGAATGGGCATCAATCTTTTCAAGGACCGCTTCCTTTTGGGTATCAGAAAGTTCGTTGAACATATGTTGAAGCTTCGGTGCGACTGTATTGATACTATAGCCATTTTCAACCCCCGCTTCTGGAGTTTTGACTTCTTTACCCAACTCATGTTGAGGCTTTTGACAAAACACCTCAAGAACACTAACAAACCGCAGTTAGTAAGAAGGGCCTATGGTACGGCTCCTGTCTAGATTGGTACAATACTTGTAAAAGGACAAGAAGAAACTATACAGCCGTACTCTTTCATCCAGCTCCGCCATGTATCGCGTAGGTCTGGACATCCGCTACAGAACTCGTGAAGATACACCCATAATAGATGTCTATGCCTCTGGAGCAATTGGACGATGGCTTTGACAGAAGGGAAAATAGGACTGGAGGCGGATTTTTGTGTATTCGGTTTCGTCGTTTTGATGAAATCAGAGATAAAGCTCTCCATCGCGCTGAGATGCTTGCGAAGGTCGATATTTTTGTGGACTGCTCGGATCATAGGGTCCAGCGCCGCCACGCCATCAGAAACGATAGCAGTCGTAAGATCAGGGCTTGAGTTGCAAAGGACATTCGTGATTTGTTCTCGGTCTCTGATCGCAAGCCTGGCAGCATAGTATTCTAGACATAATGTGTGTTGTTCATCCGTTAAATTCTCCTTAAGTCGCTTATTCCGATCATCGAAAACAGCAACTATTATCGATTTCTGTTCCTGGATGCTTCTGTGCCGTGTCGCGTCATGCTGACTCTGATCCGCGGCCAGGTGCATTTCAATAGCTTCTAAGCGGTCGTTAGAAATACTCCCCTTCTTTTGTTTAATCTTATCTACTGCTCTTCGAAAATCTGTAGTGTCCCATTCAAGGACCAATGAGATGATTCTAGAACTCGTTAGGATAAATCTGCACAAGTTCTCACGACGTCACCTACCTCTGCACTGTGAAGCCTAGCGTTAGCGAAAAATCTCCTTGGGGTTTCGTAAAGACGCGGGTAAGGATAATCGACGGTACTCACTCAGATTCATCCCATCGGCCGCATTGGTCGTTAACCCAATCCAATTAGAAATTGCGCCGACGCTGACCTTAGATAGGACCAACCTGCTCATTGCATTTATCATGCTGGCGGCGTTGCCGACCCGTAAAGTCTGACCGAGTACAGTATATGGAATAAGTCTATGCACGTTCTCTATAAGTTTAAGTAAGTCTGGACCTTCAGCAGACAGTATAAAAATTTGGTGAATAAAACTGGCGAGATGGAGCTCGGCATATTCGATAGCCGCCTCAACCCCTGGGGAATGCTCCTCGAGATTCTCGGTTCGCGTAAGCTGGTCAAATATTTCATCGACTAATTTCCCGTAAACAAGCTGGCAAATGCAATCATGCCATGCTCTCTCGAGCTCTTCGGCCTTTTCTCTGTCATACGGCTGATGAAGGTCGGGAAGCCCGGGCAGGGAATCGTGGGATAAACCAGCAAGTATACCCCTGGTAAGCGCCTCGTGAATGACGGATGCCGCAGTGGCAAGCCTCTTCCGTGTTCCTAGAGTGCCCTTCTCATAACTGTCAGAAAGGTCGGCATCTCCCAATTTTTTCATTATCCCCTTGAACCTCCCCGGCCAAAAATCTGGCGGCAAGTCCCTAACGGCGGGAGCGCCCAGAGCTAGCTTCGTGAGGAGGAGTTGCAGCAAAGGCGACGATGACGGATAATGTGGTTTGGATGGGTTTCCCTTTGCATCTCGGTCGATAAAGGGCCATCCATAGTTCTCGATAGATTCTCCCTTTCGGAAGCTTTGAACTTCCGCGTATGTTTCGTGGTGCACTAAGATGTCCAGGAGTGCCCGAAGCTGAAGAGCGGTCAAGCTCCCGGACCCCGCCATGTCCGGTCACGTCAAATCTGGAAAGTTCCGATATGCAAAGTGTGAATAAGGTACCATACAAGAAGATGTAACCTATGTAGTTTTGGGTTATGTGCATCAACCTAGCAATAGATAAATGCACTAGCAACTTGTGAGATCAAGAAGCTGTCAGTTACTGAGAAGCTTCATGTGAAAGCTCACTGTTTTGCTATGTACTGACGTCATAGGCATGGAGGTTAGTCCTGATCAGCACCAAAAGCGTCATATTAATACTGTAGTCACTAGGGTGATTTAGTACCGAGATGGTCCAAGCTCCATGCCTAATCGAGACGGCCCAGCTTGCTTTAGGTGTGCCAGGGTACAAAGCCTCAAAACACGGCTTCAGCATTGAAGTTTGGCGACTAGAATCGCATTTCAATATTTATGTCTCAGTTTACTTATTATATCGGACATTTCTAAAGTTCATTTTAGTGCCACTGCCAAGAAGCGCGCCAAAAAGTTCATGCCTCTCAAACTTGGTACTTGATGCGCCGCCTGGTCCATGATGCGCCGCCTGGTCCATGGCTTTTGTCCTGGCCCGGGGTAGAGTAAAGGCTCAAGCGCATTCGCGCGGCCTACATGTATGCTCAAGGTGTAATTTATGTGTACAGCAGAAGTGTATAGAGCCTCACAAATATGCTTCTGCATTTATCAAACACTGCACGTCTCGTTGTAACTACCAATACAATATAGAAGTAAGTTTTTACGCGCGACATAATGGATATGTACTAAAGTATTCGCATTAACTTCCAGTTGCAGCTAGGTCAACCGGCCAAGACGGTCATACCATTCGGGGCGAACAGAGGGAACCTCCGTGTAATAATGCGCCCAATGTAGTAAAAAGTGGCTCTATGTAGAGCTGGTGATACACATACATAGTACATACTACGGAACTGTGCCAGGACTCCGGTTGCTACAGGCTGTCATAGAGACGGTTCTCTCTGACGATAAGGAGCTTCTTAAGAGGACAACTGAGAACGATCGATTCGGTGTAAATTTGTCACTGGGATGATTAAAGCACGTATTCCATCCAACGACAGGAAGTGTACGCGTACGCACGAACAACGACCTCCCTATCATGAAATAGTCAATCGCATTTGGCTTAGCAATGCGACAGCACCGTTGTTTCAATAGGGGTATCGGGCAACTGACGCGCCCACATCCGGATACAACTGCATGTTATCTAGGCTTAATAGGTACGATACCCGAACCTCGGGGTCCTATTATTCAGATACAACTAACTGAAGAAATCTGCTTTAGCTCGGGGTGTCCCTACTTCCGGACTCAGCAATCGCCGATGATAGGTAGACTCTACCATCCCAACTCTGCCAACTGAGAGAGAGGTGAGCTTACTACAGTTGTCAGGGCAAACGAGCAGGCGAATCATCCTTCTGGTTTCACAACTGACCTTGCTGTCGAAAGCTGGAAATTGCTGCCATTGTATTTGCAATATAGCCGAGAGAGAACACTAAGTAAGAAATGGCCGACCCCAAGTATCCGCTGCCTAGGGACATATTGTGGTATGCCTCCACTAAGCCGCCCTGACGTTGAACTAAACTAAGCTAGAGGTCTCTGGGATTACTAACCAGTTAGGTAGGTACTTCTCTGACTGGATCGTTGAAGGCGGTCCCCGAGAGGATAGCATGAGTATGCCCCTGTCATATCTGCTCGTATGCGAGTTGCAACGAGATCTTGGTACCTGATGTAAGTAAATTGACTGCCGACGTCGGCATATTAATTATGTGGGCCATTTTGGAGGTTTCCAGGGGTGTCAGCAGGTTGGTGCGTAAAGGTCCAGGCCACTTTACGCAGATAGATGAATGATAAGCAGATCACCCGGCCTCATCTTTTCCACAGCTTTGGCACATCCATTTAACCTATTTCTCTTGTCCCCGTACCCAAATCGTTATAGCAACCAACGATGAATGCCGCCAACATCATCATCACGAATCGTTGCGTAGTTTTGCAACCGTCTTCGCGGTTCCTCAGCCAAGCAGCTCCAAGGCGCCACCAGAAAGCTTAAGAGGGATCAAGCTTTGCCAAGGGCATGGAGGCGCCGCGATAAACATCACAGGAAACCTGCCTGATGCGGCTTAGCAGCTTGTCGATCTTGCGTTGCGACTTGCTATGTCAGGTATAACCCCCATAATGACAATGATAATAACGATGTGTGCCCGTGGCAGCCTCGGACATCTTTGCTACGAGATTGGCTCGTCTTGGGGCACGACTGACAATCTCCTTCCCTATCGCATCATCGGAAGCGGCCGTAGCACTCGACTGCTTGGCTTACCCCAGATTCGAGATTGGCCAAGATATCGTCAGAACGGCCGCAGGCTGTGAATGGACAGCCTATCTATTTGCTCTTACCGTGATACTACTCCGGCATGGTGAATTGAGAAGTCAAGAAGTATTAAAGGGTGAATGCCGTGTCGTCCCGTTCCCCTCGAGCTCTCAGTCACAGCTCGCCCTGCTAAATGACATAGCTGAATTCACTATTAAACCGGCTTCAATATGGTCTCGAACATCCTCCCCGTCGCCGCTCTGGCTGGCGCAGCTATGGCTGCTTGCCCCCTCGCCGTTGAGGTCACTGGTGCCACTGGCCATGTTGCCCAAGTTGCCGTCACCAACACTGCCAGCGAGCCCATCACCGTCTTCCGGGGCAACACTGTCCTCAGTGAACATGCCACTAAGGATCTCCTCGTCTCTGATGCCTCCGGCAAGGCTCTGCCCTTCGAGGGTAGCTTTGTCAAGTACAGGCGAACCGGCATCGCTGCCGAGATGTTCCAGACTATCCAGCCTGGCGAGACTGTCACCGCCTCCGTCAATGCTGCTACTACATACAAGCTCGCTGGCGTCGAGAAGGCCCATGTCTCTGCCATCCAGGGTTTCCACTATGTGACTGGCTCTGCAGCTCCCTCCTCCCTGAGCGAGACGGAATTCTGCGAGGCTACCTCCAACTCCGTCAGCATCACCCCTGACCAGGCCAAGGTCGCCGCGTACGTATTGATATCGAGAGTATTTCGAACTTAATTAGGTTCTAACAGATACTAGTGAGCACATTACTGCCCGGAGCGACTTTGGTAACGAGGGCTTCAACTCACGCATCCAGAAGCGCGCCATCAAGTACAGCTCCTGCAGCTCCTCGCAGACCTCGTCCCTGCAGACGAGCGTCAGCGACGCCATCTCGCTGGCCAGCAATGCCCAGACCGCCGCCGGCTCCTCGGCCTACTACTTCACCACGTGGTTCAAGTCGACCTCGGTGGTCTCGAAGGTGCAGAGTGTCTACAAGAGCGTGACCAACGTCCAGTCGACGTCGCCCACCATCTCCTGCACGGACACCTACAGCGGCTGCGGCGACGGCAGCGCCCTGCTGTACACGGTCCCCAGCGCCAAAGTCATCGTCCCCTGCCCCAACAACGGTTACTGGGACTTCCCCGAGCTCGCCTCTAGCTGCGTCGACGACGACTACGACAAGGGCGGCTCCATCCTCCACGAGATGACCCATCTTGTAAGTGATCTAGGACCCTTCTATTACTATAAACTGAAATGACAAGTACTGACTCTCGATACTGCAGTACGGAACCGACGACTACGCCTATGGCCAGAGCGCTTGCCTGAGGCTGTCGGCTTCCCAGGCCGCTGCCAACGCTGACACCTACGAGATCTACGCCGGAAGCGTTCGTCTCGGAGGCTGCAGCAGCTAAGGAAATACAGTAGAAATTCCGGAGGCCATAAATAGCAAACAGCTCTTCAATCGAAATGAATGAATGATGAATGAGCAGTTAGGATAATTTCTATTTTGAGATATGCGAATCGTATGTTATTCATGTAGACTTTCGTAACGCGACCCAGCTGGATGGTAACTATGATACACTTGCCGTAGGTTACTTGTTTGAATCGGATCTACAGACGATCTGTGGGTTGTGTGCATGCCTCTCTGGACCCAGCGTCACGGCTCAATCCGATCGCCTGGACCGCCGACTATGCTTAAGATGTTCCGATTATCTGTAGATTAACTATTTAACTAATCTAGCATGTCAAATTATGGGTGCATAAGATGTTTCTTTCAGACAGAGGAAGTATTAGAGCGTGCTTGTCTCTAGTTTTCATTTGATTTCAGAATTGTTATCATATGGTACTAGAATTAGGGCTACTGAGACGGCACAGAAAGCCTGGAACGGCGATGTGGCTGATGACATACCATTTAACCGTCTGTAAAACAATGGCGTCTCTCCACCTCAGTCACATAACGTTCATCCCCCCCCATTTCGTTCCTAACACCCGTTTAGAATAGCACAGCATTGATGGAATACCAAGAAACTGGCGGAACTCGTCGAAATAAAGCCGTCAAGTCCAACAACCTGTACCGTGGGGTGTCCTATACCTCAATGGTACCAGTCAACTTGGGATCGCGGCTGCTAGCACCAACCCACACGGTATAGTTGCCAGGTTGCACAATCCAGGCCTGGGAAACCACATCCCAGACACTGAAGTCGCGTCTCGTGAGCTCGAAGCGCACGACCGCCGACTCGTCGGGCGCGAGGAGCGCTGTCTTCTCGAAGCCGCGCAGCTGCTTCGGCGGACTATTGGGGATACCGAGGTACAGCTGTGCGACCTCTGCACCGTTCCGGTCCCCGGTATTCGTGATGCGGGCTTGGACTTCCGCGGCGACCTCCCACAGCTCGTCACCCGCCGATGCGGGATACGTTTCGCCGACGCTATCTGAGAGGACGGCTTGGAAGGGCAGCTCGATGGACAGATCAGAATACGCGAACGAGGTGTAGCTGAGCCCGAACCCGAACTCGAAGCGCGGGGCCACATTCCTGGCGTCGAAGTCGCGGTAGTCGATATACACGCCCTCGGCATAATCGCACTGTGGATCAGTGTCGTCGGGAGATGTCAGACCGCAGGGTTTGTAAACAGAGTAGTCGCTCTCGTTGCGCGCGAGCGTGTATGGTAATTTGCCCGAGAACCCGGCTTCGCCGTACAGAAGCTTGACGAGCGCCTCGCCGCTGTCCTGGCCCGGCAGGTGCGCGATGATGGCCGCGGTCACGTTGGGGTGCTCTATCCATTGATCGATTAATCGGATGCCGGCAGCGTGGATGATCACAATCGTGTTGGAGCACTTGGATGCGACGTTTAGGACGAGACCATCACTGAAGTCGTCGTGGAGACCTTCTCTGTCCCAACCTTCGGTGGCGATGGCGTTGATGAATACGAGGCAGGCGTCCGAGGCACCGTTGACGCCCGGGTCAAAGGATGTGAGGTCCCAGTTCACCCATGTACCATCAATACGACCACGGTGCTGGAGAGAGCTGAGGGGCTTTGCTCTTGTCAGTTCACTCGCAGACCCAGAGGGAGGGGTTAGAATAACTTACATCTAGGATGTATGAGGGAGCGTTAGCGCCGGCTCGGCCACCCGTGACAATGGTACCTCCCCTAGCGGCTTGATCAAAGTGAGCCTCCTTACCGAGCACAGCTTGCGCCATTTCGGGGGATGACATATACCCCAGCTGGAAAAGGGTATCGGTGTTTTTGGTTGCGGGAACTGTGGCATCATAGCCGTATACTGAGAGCATCACCGGGTTTTTCTTGAACGGAAGTGCCCCTTCGTTCTTTACAAGAACATGTCCTGCGATGGCTCCCTCTAGGACCACACCTCTGGACTCTGGAATGCGGGCATCGACTTGCTTGTGGGGTTGAGTGAGGTTTTTCATGCCAATTCCGGGTGTCGGGAAGTCTGTATCTTGACCGACCAGATACCATGCAGCGACAATTCTATCATCCCTTTAGAAAAAACAGCCTATAGGATTGATATCAGACCGCTTACCGCGTGGCCATGTCTTCAATCCTCGATTTGTCAACAGTGCCGTTATTGACTGCATCGGTGAGGTTATTACCGAATAATCCGCCCGATGGCATGACCATATCAAGACCGGCATTGGCACTGAAGACATCGTGCTGGGCGTTCCAGTCCAACATGACGAAGCCGTCGTACTCAAGCTCAGTCTTAAGCACCCCGTTCAAGAGCTTATCATTCATGCAACCGTAGGTGTTATTGATTCGGTTATACGAGCACATGATCGAGGCGACGTTAGCCTTGACGCCGTCGACAAACGGCCATAGATAATACTCGTGAAGAGTCTTGTCGTCAATATTAGAAGAAGCGGCCTCTACCCCGAAGTAAGGTCGCCGGTATGTCTCTTGCTCATTCCCGATGAAATGCTAGTTTGAAAGGGTCAGCCCTAAAGAGAATGAGCGGGATAGATATGAAGAACTACCTTCAAACAAGCCATAACTCCGGCATCTTGGCTACCCTTGATGGTTTCGCTAACAAGCTGTCCGGAGAGATAGGGGTCAACAGAGAACCCTTCCCAGTTGCGGCCACCCAGAGGTGTTCGTCCGAGTGGTCCCGCATTGGGTCCTAACATGTTGTTGACTATATTATACGTCCAGTTAGTTATCAACGTGCTTTGAACATGAGATAGATGGCCGTCGTACTTCCTTTCGCTTTAAATTCCTTGCCCATGTATACTCCTCTTTGATAAGTTAGATTCTTATCCCAACTAGCACCTACATGCAAGGCAGAAGGAAAGGAGGTGACCAAGTCTGCAGCCCTCACCCCGTTTCCGGCGTCGTGAACACACAAACCAGGCCAATTGAGCCTCGGTACAGTTCCGGTGTTGCCAGCGCATATATTGTCGGTGCTAGGATAGCCACGGGTAACGTTGGCTCTCTCCTCTAGGGTCATCTGTCCAACGAGCTCTCTAGCTTGAGCATAGGCATGGGCCCATGCGCCGGCTCCTTTCCCGATTGCTTCACGCGTGTTACTTAAATCGTGTCCTGTTCACGGCGAAGCGATGCACTCACGAGATGGGTAGGTTAGGGGTGACTGGGCATTGTCTGACACGGCCGTGCTCCCAGCTAGCAGCGCCTGAAGCGGGAAGAGCGTTGAGGACCGCATCTTTAACCCCAAACTACTTTAGCAGTGGACGACTACGAAAAAAAAAAAACCACAGCAGAGAAAGATACCCGAATCACATTTTCCGGCCACAGATGCAAGTCTCTGCTATTATAAGTTAAGTCTATAAACCTAGAACTGGGGATGTGGGGTTCCCCACATTACTTATTCACTGTTCGAATCCTGGGCAGTACCAACTGTTGTGAATAACGTGGGGGTTGGGTGTCGTTGGGCGGAAGGTGGAGGCGGGTAGGGCGGACTTGGCACAGCACAGTGTTACGACATTACTTGGCACCTTGTAAATCTTTCCAATAGAACGAGCCTGCCATGCAAGTAAAAGTCACTGATTGGTTGCTTCGCAACTGGAATGCTCACCGCCTACAGCATAACAGCTTCGGAAACATTCCCGGCGTGCCTAGTTCACCAAGTCCAAGACGAACTCTCGGCCAAACTCATCAATCAGTCCATTCTTTGGTCATTGACTCCCATTAGTAACTCCTTCGCTATAAATCCTCCCCCACAAAACGATATCCTCGAGCACGCACCGAATAAGCAGGAAAGGTAGAAGCTTCGACTGGGCTGAATAGAGGACAGTTTCGAAACCGACCGTTCCCGGGACATGTTTTTGTAGTCCCCTCGTCGTGACGAGTGACAAATGGAGCGGAGGGAAAAGACACGATTTAGACGTATGTGGCTGAGGTTCCTCTTCGTCCACGGCTGAGGAAGTTGATAATGATGGACGCGGCGCCGAACACGAAAGCCACGTATCCGAACACATAGTCTGCCTGGACCTGCTGGCAGCGGCCGGAAGTATACGAATCCGGATGCTTGCTATCTGAGCCGGCATTGGGGCAGTAAGGACCGCCCGCGGTGTCCTTACAACCCCCATTTAGCAGCTTGTTCAGGTATCGCTCTTCTCTTGCACTTTGGCTCGATGACGTGCAGCTTGACACGGACTTCAGCGCTACGGTCAATGCCTGGAACTCAACTGTTAACCATAACTGAAGCAGCCAGACGGGGAATTAGTGGGTTAGACCTACAATGGCACCTGCAATGTAGAAGACCGATGCGAGGGCGTCGGCGACCATGACCCCTATTGTTGGTATCTGATCAACAAACATGGCAAGGATGGCGAGCGCAGAGACTATAATCCCAAAGGCGCCAGCGAAGCTATAGAACGAAGTTTCTGGCGGTGGGCTGCCGATAACTTGCTGCTTGGCAAGCGAGACGGAGAGGCCTAGGATGATGCCCCCGAAGATGAGCTTGATGCCGTTGTCAGCAATCCCCGTACAGTTATTAACGGCCTTAGGGCTTAGGTTACTCACGAGAAACCCCCGGAGCGCAGCGGCCGCGATGTTCGCCATGGCCAATGTTATCTCGATACTTAGAAAAGGTATTATGCTGACAATGGAATGTTTGACAATAGGGGGATACCAGGACCTCACAGACGATAGCAGACTGATGCTTATGTGATACAACAAAGAAAAGAAATTAGAAAAACGAAACAAGAACCGTTAGGTCTCACAAGGACAGGCTGGTCTCCTTTAAAGAAAACAGGTTTTAGGCGTCGACGCATATACTTCAGAGTTCTGCGCCACCCATTTTTTCAACGAACCGCAACAGGCACAGAAATACTACCGGATATCAGGAAGCGTCTATTAAGAGTCATCAAAACCTTATCGCTTAACCGTCAGGCAACCATTGTTTTTCCATTCTTGTCATTGTTATACAGAGCGCGATCCTATCATACTACATAATCTGCCCTAAAATAGCGTTAAATGTAACAGGCACGAAGGCATCGACGTGGCACAGCAGCCAATAGAATGCATCATCGTTTCGCTTCCATCTCATCCGCCTTAGTAGTCCAATCAGAGCCTCTTAAACCCTCGTCAAGAACGACTTGAATCGTACGGCCCCCAACTTCATCTCTTCCCAAAAGCGGCCATGAGCGTGGTGTTACGAATACGGCGTATGATTCTACTCTAGAAAGCGCGGTGCCATTGAAGTAATCTGTGGAGAACGTATACGACCAGGCTCGATGAGCAACCCTACATATTGTTACATGACTACGGCGGTGCGCGCCCCATCCTGTCACCAGGGATCGTGATACCAGGGCAGTTTTGCTTCATAAGGCTTAGGTAGCAAGGATTGGAGAACCGAGGTACCTTGTACAATCTGCCGCCCAGCCCTATCTGCTCTTGCCGCCTATGCGATACGCCACCAATTGGCTGGGATCTTCACCACATTCGCCGACAATTACTATTTCCCGAATCCATCAACAAGCCCAGAACCCAATCTTCCATAGCTTGGACGTCTACAGCATGTCGTTTCGTCTGCTCCTTCGTCAGCTGATTCATTCCAGCTCTGTACCAGATGGTACCTTCTAATTCGGTCATTGCTGTCGCATGGAGGAGCGCAGTATTTACGTCGCGTGTATCCTTCTCGTCTCTCGCCCTTTGTTGCGTCGTCTTGCTTTCGCGGGTAATGAATTCAGGCTGGACCAACTCCATGACCTGGGCTATCGCCTCTCTGACACCGTAATTCACATGCTGAGCACGATGGGCGCTGTGTTCGTTAGGGTCCACTGGTATGCCCGCACTCGCCTTTGCCGCACATATCACACACTCCGTGTCAAGAGCATAGCGGAGCTTCGCCTGCGAAGCCTCCCATCGGCACTCCTTGCAATGTCTCGGCTCTTCACCACCTTCCGGGATCGTGAGTGGAAAAGTATCGCGAACAGAACTACCATAGCGCACCGGGATGACTGCTGCCGCGATCGCGTGACCGCAGCGTTTGTATGCCATTTTGAATCCACATGACGGACAAGTCAAACCGCTCCGGTTGTAGAACCTTTCCCGTACGCACCGATCTCCAAAAACGTGCCCACAGGGGAGCACGACAGTTTGTTCGAATCCATGAGAGTATAGCATAGCCATCAGCTCAAGGCGTCCGGTGCACTCCTTCAAGCCCTCTTTGCTCGCGATGAGGGACTGCGCGAGTGCTGATATCGTCAATATCCTATTTCGACATATCTTACAGATTATTACCAGCGGTGTATTCAGATCGTTTACGTTGGCGTCTAGGTAAGCTTCCAGATCAGGAACGAAATTGCACGAGCCGATGAACGCCATTTTTAACGAATGAAGCATTTTGTATTGCAGACCGAAATTTGTGGCGCGACAGCATGGTCACCTTTCAAATATACCTCCGGAGAAACAATTAAATCTTATGTGTCTTTGAGAGCTCTTGGTTTCGCCTTTGTAGCAAAGGCAGCAACAAAGAACGAAGTATGCAATTGTTGGGTGAATCGCGAGATATACTAACAGTTGCACAAAGACTAAGAGATAAGAAAGGTTCATAGTGACTGTTGGTACTGACTGCTACGGAGTTTTCAAACATCATACCGGACTACCTAACGATTCCCCTGCCCGACACCGGAATTTACTCATTCTTTCCAGCCATCTCCAGCACAATACATCCAGTTAACGCCAACAAGGCGCACTATAATTCGAGTCAGGGAAATTTTTAAATCAAAGTATAAATCGGATAGGAAAGCGCGCAAAAGCCCTAGATACCACCGAGAACAAAGAAAATAAAAAGGGGGGGGG
>Ga0247782_1000493_pt1 | contig 21652 bp, 9 predicted proteins | sample UWRJL019104C5_FD_179928 | JGI IMG/M metagenome (GOLD analysis project Ga0247782, IMG submission 179928) | Plant litter microbial communities from Arlington Agricultural Research Station in Wisconsin, United States - UWRJ-L019-104C-5 | ecosystem: Environmental > Terrestrial > Plant litter >...
AAAAAACCCAACAAAAAAAAAAAAAAAAAAAAAAAAAAAGGACCCCCATTTTGCCAAACTTCCCAGTCCGTCATTTGTTATCCTACAAGCAGTCGCTTTTACGTTCGCTACTCATTCTAATAATTTTCTTTCTCCTTGGCTTGGGAAACTAGATTAATCTAATTCCCTCGCAACATGAAAGTGCCCGCAGAACCAATCGTAGAATCTGCGGCTCCAGAGAAGCCACCCAGCAAATCAGAAACCGACGACGAAGTTGAATTAGAACGCCCTGACGAAACCAGTAATGATACATCCACCAGTTTTCGAGGTGTTAAACGGCCCGCTGAAGATGATCTTGATGACGAGTACGAGAACAACGAGGAAGATGACGGTCAAACGCCGCGCGATGCGGATGGTGTGGCAGGTGAAACTACCATGACGAAAAGCCAATTGAAGAAGTTGAAGAGACGAAAGAAATGGGAAGAGGGCAAGCAAGACCGACGACTGAAGCGCAAAGATAAGCGCCATGAACGACAAGCCCGTAAGCGCGAAGCTAGAGAGGAAGAAATAGCTGCCGCCGCAGCCGAAGGCAGGGAGCCAAGCCTGCCTAACGACCGTCGAAATAAAAAGCAAAACCAAGGCGCAAAGGTCCCCGTCGCAATTGTAGTGGACTGCCAGTTCGAGAAATACATGCAGGAGGCAGAGCTGGTCTCGCTGACTAGCCAGGTCACCAGGTGTTATTCCGACAATAGGAATGCCCAACACCCTGTACATTTGTACGTGAGCTCTTATGGCGGTTTTATGAAAAATAGATACGAGACAGTATTAGAGAACCAGCACGTGAAATGGAAAGGCATCCGCCTCTCCGAGAGTGACTTCATCACGACCGCCAACGAAGCAAAAGAATGGATGGCCGGACCCAAGGGGGGCAAGATAATAGACGTGCTGCAACAGGGCTCTTCGAAAGACTCGGTCTCATTGGTACCTCCTATTTTCACAAATCCGAAGAAGGCTAAGCTTGCACCAACCCCAGAGCCGGAAGCAGAAGATGTGGACAAGTCTATCGTCTACCTGACCGCAGACTCCCCGTATACACTGGAGCGTCTTGAACCGAATACCTGCTATGTGGTTGGAGGTATCATCGATAAGAACCGAGAAAAAGGGCTCTGTTATAAGGTCGCGCGCGAAAAGAAAGTCAGGACCGCCAAGTTGCCCATAGGCGAATACATGGTGCTACAGCATAGACATATTTTAGCGACGAATCACGTCGTAGAAATCATGCTAAAATGGCTAGAAACTGGTGACTGGGCCACCGCCTTCATGAAGGTCATCCCTACGAGAAAAGGCGGGAAACTGAAAACGGATCAGGAATCTACAACAGGAGTCGAAGAAGCAGATAACAACGAATCAGCTGCTACAACGGAGCCTCCTAACGAAGATGCTCAAGCGGAGGCTTCAAAGGCCGATTCTATCCAGTCCGAAACACTGGACAAATCTACGGGACAAAAGACCGATGGGGCTGTCGAGGTAGAAGGAGATAATGCCAAGGACGGTCTACAGCATAACACACTGGCCGAGCAGAGGTGGTTGGATCCGCCGCTCGAGGCTGAGGCAACGAAAGAAGAAACTGCACCCTCAGCTAACTACTTATTCCATGCTCTATCATATGATAGCTAGGTTAGAGATCCCAGTCGCAAGCAACATAGATCCCACCTACATGTGAAGGTATCATGCACTTTAAGTCACAGCTAGGTTTGCTATATCGAACTGCTTATCCACCTAAGCCAAGAACGATAATCAAACTCGCGTTTAAAGGCACGAAAAGGACAAATAAATGAAGCTGAACTGCCAATTTTGCTGGAGTATGGACATTAAACTCATAATCCGCGAGATAACACCTTGGTAGCTCATTCTTACCGACCAAGCAGCGTAACTAAACACCTGCAAACATTAGAATACTCAGAGACGCTTAATATAGTTATTGCGCCTCAGTCTGGCGTATTTGGTTCGCCACTTGACACTCGAGAAAACCGGTCCTGAATCGCCTAAATAGCCTTTTAACCCGGTATGGGGCCATAGCTGACTGAACCAAAATAAATTCATGAGAGACTTGAGATGATATTATTATATTAAGGTTTATTTAAAGAAGCACCTTAACGACGAGGGTAATGATGCAGACATAAACGGACTCTGGTGTTCAATAAAAAACAAAGCTGTCTTATGTACAATAACCCAACCCGAACGATACTTAAAACAACAAGTATAAACATGCTTTACCACTTATTCCGTACCTTCTCAGCCGTAGCCAAGAGATTCTCAAACTCGAGAATACTCCCATTATCAAGCGTGACTTTCCCTGCACACCGTCCCACGATCTGATGCTGATCACTGACCACCAAGCCCAAGTTTATGTAATCGATCCTGTCGACGATGGGCGTGAAGAGCATGTCCAGACGTCCGTCGTTGGAGGTGAAGTGCCACGGCTTCAGATACGACGGCTTCTGTTTCTTGTAAGGTGAATTATCGTCGGGGATGCCGAAATCAACCTGGTCGAGCTTATGCGCTACGCCATCGACGAAAAACATATTCTCCGTCGTCGCGGACGTGTCGCCGAAGCCGTAGCCGAGGTTAAATCCTATGACGCGTCCGTCGCGGTGGTGGTACCCGTGCGCGGCGGCCCAGTACCACGTATTGTCCCGCGTCCAGACGCCTCGGCCCCAGTCCAGCAATCCCAGAGCGGGGCCGGCGGCAAAGCCAGACCCGTTTGGTTCAGGGTCTGGGCTTGGGTTCGAGCTCGTGTCAGGGCTGAAGATATGCGTCTCCCTAGCGAGCGTAAACGAGCCTCTCGCCCGCATGCCCACGATCTTGCGATTGTAGAAAAACGAGCTTGGACGTTCCTTAAAAGGCGTGGTGATGACCATCGAGTCCCGCGGCTCGTCGGTCAGGGTTATGTCCGCGGTGAGATGGTGGCCCTCGAAGAAGTCGTGCACATATACCTCCAATCGACGCTCGGTTTTTCCATCTCCTCCTTCCTCGTTGTTATTATTCCTGACGGTGAATTTCAGCCTCACCTTACTACTCTCAAAGCAGGAAACACCCTCCGTGCTCGTGACGGGGAGACCCGTCTTTCCGAGCGGGACAGCGCGGATCACGGACGTCGTCTTGCTGCTCGCGTGACTGCCTTCCGGCGCTGCGAAGCCCTTGTTTTTGTTGCTAGTACTACTCCTGTGCATGTCTTTTGACAAGATCGCTTCGTCAGTAGTCCCGAAATCGATCAGCGAGACAGAGTAAAGACCCGAGTAACCCAGGTCCGCGATCGTCAGGCACAACGCGCACTTGTCGTCGCTGATGAGGTAGTAGTCCCATTCCTTCCGCCGCAGACGCGACGCCTTGATGAGCGAGCGGTCGTATGTCTGATATGGTGTCCGCGCAAACCCTGGGTTGAAGAGCGTGCCGTCTTCGTTGTGGAGGGGCTCGGGTTTGGTTATTTCGTTTTGGTGTCCCATGTTTTTTTTTGCTGTTGATAGTCACTCCCCCCGTCCTTATCTGCTGAAAGGGGTCGCGCTTGTCGAAGTGGTTTAACTACGATACTAAGTGACCCATCCTCCAAGTTTTCTGCTCAACCTTTGAAGAGCAGGTGGATATATGCACCTACTTAGACAGGGCTTGGCTGAGGTTGTTCCCTACCTAAATATCCCTCAAGTTACTTAGTCCCCGTCCATCATCCCTGCTTGGATCGACTTGATGAAGATGCGCGAACTTATTCTGAGTCTAAAAAGTCTCAGTTTTCGTATCCTAGCTTGTGACACTATCATAAGAGGTAAAAGCAGTAAGGCTACTATAGGTTATTTGACTAGATTAGCATCGCCCTGATAGCATTTAATAGATAGTGCCATATTTGCTGGACATCTTATAAGTTGCGCACTTCGATGTCATCGAGCACTATTCGAAGTCCTGTTCATGAGTTTTCAAGTAGTGCGTACTTGCTGCTTCTTTCCAGAATGAGTTAAGGGCGCAAAGTGCACACTGAGCGCGATGAGTTATAATCTTTTTATACTATCGACCATTTATGTACAGCACCAATACCAGAAGAACACATATTTTGACAGTCTCTGTGTACCTGAGAAAGTAGATATCGCCGGCTTCTCGTCATAACAGAGACCCCGGGATACCCTCTCGCCCGGTGAGAGTAGCGTACCATCCTCCTCAAAGCCTTCTGACCACTAGTGAGCTTATCGCTGCAGCGTAAGCAGACCGGGGCGGTAAGGCAGCTTGCCGTAGTCGCCACCGGAGCTGGGGGATCTGCCCTGGTACAGCAACTGCAGGTTGCACGGGTCGACGCTGAAAGTCTGGTCGGGGTTGCTGCGGATGAGGTCGCCGTGGCTGATGTCGTTGGTCCAGGAGGCACCGCTGTTCGCCTTGCCGGCGAAGGGGTTGCTCTCGCTGGCGGCCTGGGGAGTCCATGAGCCACCGAGGTCGCTAGCCGTGAAGGAGCGGAAGAAGCGGCCCTGGGAGCCGATGGCCTCGACGATCATGAGGTACTTCCAGCCGTTCTGGCCGGGGACGGTGTAGACCTGCACGGCCTCGAAGAGGTTGTTGGTCGAGTCGCTCAGGATGGTCGTTGCCGAGGAGCCGAAGCTACCCGGGAAGTTGCCGATGGGCATGCTGGCGCGGTAGATCTTGCCGTTGTCACCCGCGAAGAACAGGTACATGTTCTTGTCGTCGCCGATGACGGTCTGGTCGATGGGGCCCGTGCCGGAGCCGGAGATAGAGCCAGAGAAGAGCGTCTGCGCCCCGCTCCACCCGTTCGCGTTGCTCGGGTCGCTCGACGTCTTGTAGCTGAACGCCGTGGGGCCCCACTGGTACGCCAGCACCCAGATGTTCTTGGGCGAGAAGTAGAAGATGGTCGGCGCCACCGTCGCGCCGTTCATCCCGTTCTGCGTCGCCGACCCCATCTGCGACCAGTCCGAGAACGCGCTAAAGCCCAGCGACCCCCATGTCGACCCCGTGTCGTGCCACGTGGCGTACACGAGGTGCTTTCCGTTGTAAGGGACGTGCGTGAAGTCCTTGAGGGATACCCAGCCCGACTTGGGCGTTGCCAGCGCGTTGGTCGACGTCCATCTGTATGACGATGACAGCTGGCAACTTTGCGCCACGACCGCTCCCGCCGAGGCGAGCAGCGCAATACCGGTTTCGCTAAGTCTCATTGTCGTTTTATTTTCCTTTTCGTCTCACGATGCCTGGTTGGAATGGTCGCTCGCAGCGTGGTCTGCATTTCCGAGAGCGAATGAACGAAGGAGGAATGCCATCCATCTTTATATAGCCACTTTCCGATCGTGAACTGATCTGTCGATAACAATAACAAAAACCACAAACCATTCAGAGTTGCGCTTTTGCTGGTACTGCTGCAAGACAAGACGTGAAAATGACATCAAGTTACTCAATCTGGAATGCTGACTAGAGCGCTTATGGCTGAAGTCCGGCGGACAACCAAGCCTGTTGCAATCTCTGCGGACCCAGTTACCCCATCAGCCTTATCCGACAGGGACCTGCACCGTCAACACGCGTAAGGATTTCCCCTATAGGTGCGCTTGAGGCACCAAGAACCGCCGCGGCTCCGTGCCCGTTATAATAAATACTCAGGCGTTTACACCCTAACCACGACGTCTTAACGGAGTCGGTATAGTCTCGTCCACTTCCTCGAGGATCTCGCGGTGGCTCGCATCCTCGCACCAACTCTTGTCGGCAGTTGAGTGGTAATAAGAGACCCTTCATATTGCACGATGGCAACTTGTGTTTGGGATTCATTTTAAACTCGCTCGGCGCACCTATTTATCCAAGGCGAAGCTGAATGCTCATTGTTGGGTCGAATTCTCCCGAAAGTTGAGTGTTTTGCTCGACTCTGTGGAATGTGGAAGACGCACTCCGAGATAATTGACCATACCCTGTGGGTCGACAATGGACAAGTTACAATAAGACCGCAGTCTCTCTCCAGAATTTCACCAGCGAGTACGGGCAATATCTCATATCCTTGCTAGAGATAGGGGGCGATGGATGGAGAAAAAGAACAGCGAAATCCGAGCATTGTCGTCTAGTAAAGTGAACGGCTTTGAGCCACTGAGAGCCTTGGTTAGGTATCGGCTACGATCAAAGATCTACCCTAAATCAACCGAGAATTGAGATCGATGCGAAACACTAAATAGGCATACATCTTGTTCAGGTAGAAATCATATCGGAGAAGTCGTACGATACAATCTTGCCAGAGATTTTATTCAAGCCTCATTGTCCTGAGCGTAGAGTGTAATGATGCATATTCCTGCCTCTGTCAGGGTGAAAACCTCGGATCTTCAGTCTGACGGGTGATCGAGAGCCTAGTGAATGCCGCTTCAGTCGTCTTCTCCGCTGTCGGCATCATCTTCATCGTCATCGTCATCCTCTTCGTCATCTTCTTCGTCCTCGTCACTCTCTTCCTCGGCGTTCTCAAGCCATTCAATAAGTGCCTGACACTTAGCCCGGACACTCGTCATAACATCTCCTTCTTTGCCTCTTTCATCCTCCCACCAAGCAACTAAGGCTTCCTCTTCCAAGATATCTAAATCATACATTTGTTGCAGCATAGCGGCAAGGAGGTTTCCGGCCTTGCCAATCTCGACGATCTTGGCGCTGCTGGCACAAGCCCTCTGCACTGCCAGGGCGAACTCAACTTGGTCTGCCAGGGATCCGTCACCAACACCGACCTTTGTAACGAAATCTGACGCGCCCTTTCTGGAAGTGAGTGTGTCTTTAGCAGCCTTCACTGCATCGAGACCGCCGGATTCGGGATTCATAAGTTCAACTGCACGACGAACAAACGCTGTCGCTACTGCTTTCCTCGTAGCCACGTCCGAGGCATTACTAGCGAGACGTAACGAGGTAAACTCCAGCTTCTCCGAATCGAAATCACCCATAGAACCACGCAAGACTTCTAAAATGCCGTGGACCGCATCGGCATGGAACGAAGAGAAACTTGGCGCCCCGGAGTCATCGGAAGCGAACGAGGAGAGCCGCGATCGTGCCGCGGGCTGGTTAGGGGTGGTAGATGCGGCCTCCGAATCCGAGTCTGATACCTCATCGTCCGAAAAGGTCGAGACCGAGGAGTCGTCAATGTCGAGCTGATCCAAGTTGCAAATAAGCCCGTTCTCTAAACTTGCGAGGTTTTCTGTTGCCGTGTCATCCTCCTCTGCGTAGGGAAAAATAGCACCGCGGCCTTCCGCGCCGACAATAGTGACCTGAGGGGGAAGGGGCTCTCGCTCATGCCCGAGTAGAGAGAGCACAGTGTAAGGGAGAATTTTGCACTGATCGTCGATACGGACTCCGTAGGATATCAGGGAACCTCTATAGACAGCAGTGCCCTTGCCAACATGCACTGTGCCTCCGATAACAGCATGATCGATGACCGCGCCGTCTTCGATTTCAACATCGTCCCAAATGATGCTCTCCGTAATTTGAACGTCATTTCCAATTTTGCAATTTCGACCGATAATAGAGCTTCGTACTAGGCTTCTGGACCCGACCTGCGTATTTCGTCCTAGCATGGCGTCCATTACCTTCGTATCGTCTTCCAGAAGAACACCGTTTTCTTGGAAAACATTGAAACCTCCTTCTCGTCGGTATGTCTGGCATTTCAAATAATTGAAATCTGGTCTGAAAGGATAGACCCAACCGTGCAGGAAGTCCTTGCTTATCGAGTCGAACATTTGCAGATTCATCGCTCGCGCACCGTAACCTTCCGTAACAATTTCGGTGTGGATCATTTTACCATTTAACTCCCAATCTTTCAACACACCATGTAAAAAGTTGGCTCTCGGAAGCTCGTAGTCAAAACTCTCCGACCACAGCGCAAGAACGTCTGGCGTACATATGTCGATTTGTGGGTCGATTAGGTCTGCACGTACTTCAATTTCCGCGTTCTCAAGTATGACCGGGTCGATATCGACGTGACTGTCTTTCTGAAATGGGTTCTTCTCTTCGTACTGGAGACACCGGTTTTTTCTTGGGTCGACGACAAAGACGGGGTTTACAGCCTGTCGTTTGGTGTGATGGTCTCCTTCGCCGGCTTCGCGTAGGACCATAGTCATGCAGGAGTCACGGTTCGCTTCTCTCCTCGCTTTATGCGCCGCTAGGGCACCTTCAAGCTCCAGATTAGAGACCAAGTCTCCATGCACCAGTAGGAAGTCGCCTCTAATGATATTCCGCTTGTCCAAATCTCTGAGGAAGTCTCCGACAGAGCGGGCATCGGCGACTCGTATGAACTCGATCGTAGTAAAGGGACAAGAATAGGCTATCGGAGAGAAGCGGGAATTGTGAACGTAGTTTTCTATTTGTTCGTGGTGTGCGCCACAGTATATGTAAACTTCTTTTACCCAGTTCAAGTCCAAGAACTCGAGAGTGTGTTCGATCAGAGGTGTGTTTCCGAGCGGAAGGAGACACTATATGAAGACGTATGCGTTAATAGTGTTGGTGATTGGCGACGGCCCACGGATATTGTCCACGTAAGTAAATAACCGGCTAGACAAATCTTACCCTCGGTTTGTCCAGGGAGAAGGGCAAGAACCTTGACTGGAAATCGTCTACAATGATCTTCGTGTCGAACGTCGTGTTAGCCGGTAAAGACCAGGACGCGAGACAGATCATCCACGTACGACAGCTTGTAAAACATCCTCACTCTTCTCTTCGGCTCCTTGTTTGCCCGTCTTTTTCCCTTTAGCAGCCTTAGCAGCGGCGGCGACGGCAGCGGCGGCAGAGGGGCCGCGGCCCCCTTTGCTTTGTGACATTGCGCTCGGTTCTATGCAAAACGTGCGGCTTTGGTTAAAGCAAAAGGTCTTGCGAGGTGCTGGTTTTCTTTTCAATTAATTGAAACCTAGCCAATAGGCGTCGTGCGTAACATACAGCCCAAGATTAGCTGCTGGTAATAAATGCGATGACTCAATTCAAGTTATGGAGGGGCAGAATCTGGATAATGCGGGCAGAGAGCACAGCTCTGGATAAGATAAGCCAACAGCTGCATACTATACTGTAAGTTGATAAGTGTGCTACCTAACCCAGTCGGGGTGCAAATGGAGTGGAGGTCTTCGAATTCCAATCAGCTTGGCTACCATGCTTAAATTCTCTTTATACAGGTATTGCCTGCTGCGCAGTAGTCAAGTTCGTCCTAACCTGCAGGTCGGCTTTCGCCATCTCAACTTTAATTTTTATTTATCTGCCCTGACAATGCCTGGATTGCGTGTCTATGGAGACCGAGATTGAGCACCACGTCTATACGGCAAATACTAACCTTGAAATGCTACAAAGACACAATGCACATAGGGCGAACTATTGGTAAGGTGATGGGAACTTTGTAATTGCTTATTTCAAGTTGCTGGCCACCTTTGGAATCGTATTAAGCACCTGGCAGATGCATACAATACGGACTACAAGCGATTCAGTAGGTAGTTGCCTTCCTATGCTCTATCCTCGATGTGGCAGTCGCATATGAGACGAATCCCCGGCACCTTCTAGTGCCTGAGCAAACCTTGCCATTGGTTGATATAGCTCCTACCTAGGTATATTAGATTACCTAAGTATGTTAGCAAGGTTTTCGGAGTGCCCTTAAATAAGGGAAACCTCTTGATTGGGAATCTTTTCCCCGCTTTGGCTTTGCTCTGCCGAGGGACACGGGGCAGACTCGGAGAACCTTACAGCTACTCTCAAGTGAGGCTCGAAAGAGACTTCGGACTACAGCAGTTCACTTCTAAGTAATCCGTTACCAGATTTCCAATCAAGTATGCCGCTGCCCTCTCTCGACTTCTTCGAAATCACTAGGAGCGATAGGAGTTGGTTGGGGGTCATATTTATTAGTCTGTCCCGGCGCGCTCTATCATATACCTACATTATCCAGACATTACTTATTATTTGTGCTACCAATCTGTTACCGTGTTGTTACCTATAATCTGCCATAGGTATGCTGTACAGCATGAGAAAGTACCTACCAAGGAGGTTAGGCACTCCTTGTCATGCGTGCAAGCATCCAGTTAGGTACTAGAGGTAAGGTAGTAGTTGGGTATCCCTACCTAGCAGCACGGACAAAACAACCCGGTTTTATGACTCGTCAAGCGTACTACTGCTTATCCTAGGCAGCTTAAAAAGCCAGGTTAATGACCTGTTACTGTATTCTGAAAGTGGTTGTATCTATGTCCCGCGAACTTGATTATTCTCTGTTTCAAGACCGAAAATACAAACCGACTGTAAAACTGTCTCCCTTTTGTACCACATTAGATTATGCCTAGACTCCACAGGACTTTGGCGCCGGATATGTAGGTAGTATGCCAGCATTTAAATACCCGGCCTAAACTTTCTAACAAATCACTCCGAGTGAGACATCAAGTTCAGCCAGATAAGAGTGTACGGGCGTGGGGCACAGGATTACTGTAGGTACGCTGAAATAGGTACAAAGGGTACTAATGAGGCAAAACATATATACCACATATACTGGATATATGCATACAAGCAGACCACGTGTTCGTCAGGGTGTCCGCGACGCTGTACTTGTGCTGTAAAGATTCGGCCGAAGGCTCGACGGAACTGGGCAAACCTCTCAATTCCTAAAATACACCCACCTTGAATTTCGGTTGTATGCCTAGCAGTTCCCCTTTTACTTGTTAACTATGCCTAGAGTCTTTGAAAGGCATTGTGTGTTAGTAGACATTCCCCAATGACATGGACCTATGAATCCGATTATAGATTGGAGTATGGAAGTGTAGACTCTCTGGCACGGAAAGAGAGCAATGGGAGCTAGCTTCGGCCTGGGCTTGTATGGACACCAAATGAATAAGTCAAGTAGCCATGTGCGTATGCATGCATGCAAATGCGATTCCCAACCCGCAGCCAGCGGTCTAGGCCCGGCGCCGCCAGGGGTCTCGCTCGGCAAAGGTGGAGTCGATCTGGATTACCGTGGGTGGGCCGTAGTACAACATAAGAAGCGATATTCTTTTCTTCCACGGTCCAGACTGGAATGCGTGTCCAGACCATGGCAAACCCCTGCAAGCTTGTGAAAGGCGAATCTGTACTGGCTGTGTTACACTGCTTCTCGACAGCGGAGTAAACATATCGCAAAACCTTTGCCCGAGAATTCCCATCTATCTCATTAGCAACAGACCTGTCTCGAGGCATTCATGCACTCCACATGTGCCATAATCGACCTCGGGAGGCACTCATGTTTACAAGAGGTGAAGTTGGGTAACATTTTGGCCTCTCACGGCTTGTCCACGCATTGATGTGATAGGGCTCCACGTAAGCTGATTGTGTGGCTCGCAAGATGAGATTATGCTTGCTCACATTTCTATGACTTCCCCTGGAAATTGTCCGAATAGCCCTGTCACAGTCAAGGGTTACATCCGGATTGGTGACAGAAATTGAAACGTCGCGAAAAATTAGATTCATTATGGACAAGCAAGAGTCCCTAGGTTAGCATATACATGCAATAGATATGCGGCAAACCAGGCTTATTACGATGCACAAGCAGACAAGTGAGACCTGACAACCCAAGTACATAACACCATAACTTAAGTATGTCACTTAAGATTACCTAACCTAGCAAGTGACAAGGCAACGATCACGAATCAGCGACTGTTCCCAAAGGAGTGATAGTCAGGGTTTGATGTCTCACAAAGAGTTAGCTCACCACGTCTCCATCATCACGGACTCAGACTTGTCCAGCGGAGACCCGTCTAATAGGTTCACGGCCTTTAGCTTAGGGTCGAGACAACCGCCACATTCTCCCGGGGCCCAACCATCACATGCATACACGAGATAAGGTCAGTCCCGTCATCTGTGAACAGTGTACAGTAGTCTATCTCGTCAAAAGTCCAACGATCTGGGGAAGTGGATAAGATCGACAACGAAATCTTTTTTTTTCCCCTTAAAGCACAAGCGTTCCGGGTCATAATGCGAGATGTGGCGACTAGGTTTTATCGATCTAACCAAGCAAAAGACTTGCCTACCAACACGATCGTAGCCGACAGGGGAATTCTCCTGATATCGCTTTTGCAGATAGCCCAAAAGATACAGAAGACGAAGGTCCGAGGCGGGAACACGAGCCTAGAACATAAGCGGAGTTCCATATATGCCTATTGTTAAAGGTCTAGGTTCGCCTTGTCCTCCCGTCTGCATCTGCCATAAGGTCCTTTCCCGTTCCAAATTTTGAGTTCAACCGGCGCCCCAGGACAATTGCTCAAGGCAGGTCACCAGGTGAATATGCCGCATGCAGACGAGAAATCGTCGGATTAGCCCCAAATCCTATATACTTTTGGGCACGCTTGAACTCTTCCACAAGGTGCGCGGATAAGCCAGCAGTGGTAACGTCGATATTCATTACGATCCTTGCGTGATTTTGGCTTGGTAGTTAGTGTTTACCTTCAATCTTGTCCTATATCGGACGTTAAGGTTTGGGGTGCGGCCGGTACGGTGCACGAGATGGATAAATCCCGGTTGCGGCTCAGCCGCTTCTCGATCGGTCGATAATGATGTGACTAAAGTGCCCGTGACGTTACAGATATATGGGACATGATACCTTAAATTAAAATTGTATAGGCACCGCCCAGGCCAGGCGGGACTGGAACACTGTTCAACGGGCGACAAGACCCAGACTGCTGCACGAATGTTGGACGGTAATCGGCTTCGACTCTCCAACTACCGAGCATCGGAAATAAAGAGCCAGGGAGGTCAGCAATGACTAATAAGGTGAGAGTAATCAACTTGACTGTAATGTAATTGGGGTGGGTGAGAGGACAGAAGATGAGAGAGAAGAGAGGCCAGGCGAGACGAGAACGAGGCAAAGAGCGCCGAGGGAAGCAGAAGAAGGGACGTGGATACGCCTACCTAGTATCGACCTACATACAAATTACCACCTCCCAACACAAAATAACGAGAAGTTATACGTCCGTATATCTGGGCCCGGGATTACCCCGTTTGTTGTCCCGGACAACATACATCCTACTGCTTCTACTATCTACGTAGGTACATCGTATCACCTCGATGTACACTGATCGATACTCGCACACAGGCACGTAAACATAACACACCTACCTATTCAGTACCTACATGCCCTACCAGAACCGAACTATTAATGTCATAACCGACATGTCTCTACAGATGGTACAGTTTCTTCATACACCACCCCGTCATCTATCTTTCTCTCTCTCCATGTAAGTACCTACCTGTACATCTGCCGACCCGACCAGGCCGCCTCAGTATTATGATTACTCCTACCGCCTTAGTCCAGATACACTGGCGTTCAGGTTCCTTATGCTTATTTATTCTGCCTACCTACCTACGCGAGAGACAATATACCGTATGTGACCTGGGCGCGCCCAGTCGAGACCAAACGCTCGCTCCACATTGCTCGTCCCGTACACATACATGTAGGTAGGTATGTTAGTTGCCTACCTACATACCTACAAACGGAAACCGCCACCATCCTCTTGTTGGGTTTATTCCCTTCGGACTCCTTCCCGTTCAATCCCTCGTGTTTTGATCTTTCCCCTGCCAGTCGTTTATTTTCGTGACTGCCACTTCTATTTCCTAGGCATTCAGTCCCTTGTCCACCTCCAGTTTGCCGACACCCGTTTGACACAAGAAAGGTGCGGATGTATCGGCACCAATACTAGTAGCTTACGTTTCCCCGAATACTCTTTACTTCCTGCCTTCAAAATGCTGGAACGCAAATTTGAACCGTTGTATGCTTTCAATTCATGTGTGCCACGCTGTTTTCCGTCAAGCTCCTCTCTTTCCTCGTGGTATTAATGCCCCCCCGACCCTTCCACGTTATACTTCAGGACGGGTTGGCGTGGGCTTGTATCCATGCCATTGTACTTGGCCGGATTCAACCTGCTGCTACCTTGCCATTCATTACCCCCTCTTTTCTCGCTAGGTATATCACATCGAATCCATCTTGTGCCATCTTACCTACTCTTCTTCCCTCATTTTATTTCATTCATTCAGTCACTCACTCATCATTACTACCGCCTCCTATAGTTACATACTGACTTAGGTATTCACTTCATCAAGCATCGTCGGCCCATCCGTAGCAACTATCATCGCCAGGCTTCGGTGCCACTCACTTAATACCGAGATGCAGTCAATCGTCTTATTCGCCCCTAATATATATAATTTCGCTAGCAGGAGCAGGAGAGGGGGGTGTGGTACTGGGCAGAGATTTCGGACTATTTGGACCATGGAATATAATCTCGGAGAAAGAGAGGGGATAAAAGAAAGATGACTTGGAAAGGAGGCGACTTTATATAAGCACATGAGGTGGCAAGAGGGCGTGAAGGCAATGCTGGTCGCCCTCGAGCAGAGTCGTCTTAAGAACTATACGAGTTACCCATCGACGCAACCACACGGCTCAAGGTCTCATCGTTGTTCAATTGATCATCAGGCAACCAATGCTACGGGACGGGTGACAATGAACTGGACTTCCCAGGGACAGTCATGGGGTCGATGCGACGAGGAGGACAACAACGCCAAGCGGGATACGAAAACACAAGACTGGCCTTTGGCTGTTCCACCTGCGACCAGGCTGGAAAGGGGAATTGCGGTCCAACACACAAGAGCTACTAATCAAGCGCACCTGGGTTTATGATGCACATATGATGAAGGGCCTCTGGAATGCGTGGAAGATGTTCGGGCTGCGGGGCTATCTTACTACGACGATGGGGATCATAGCGCAAAGCCACGGCATTCCGAGCTAAGGTCAAAACTATCGGACACATCTAGCTATCCATACAGATAATCAGGGAGTTATCTCGCCTGTCCCTTTCACCAAATACCGCCCCTTTCCATTCTCATCAAGATGGAAGAAAAGACCGAAAACAACGAGAACGCCCTTCACAGCCCTTCTTACAGGGATCTGCATTGATTGCATCTTGGATACCGCTTCCCATGCCCAGTTTGTCCAGTTTGTTTGTCATCATCAGCCGTTAATAAATTCCACTGATATAAATGCAGTACAGCTCGCAAGGATCTCTCAAAAACGTATGAGTAACCCGCCCAGGTTTACATCTCCCGGGAAGGAAAAAGGGGGTATTATGGTCGTAACCTGATCTAGTCCAGAACACGCACCTATCGCTCTCCTCGAATATAGCGAAGAAACATAAAGGCATAATCGACTAGTGAACGGACTTCCGCAATTTGGAATAACGACACCAAGCACCGGGTCTATGACTCTTCGGCACTCGAGCTTTCTCATATGACATGCTATCCGCCCGTAGCGAGTATGAGGTATCATCGACGAACTAAACACCAAGGGAAGGGCTGGCCGCTGCAACATGAAGGAAATACCGCTACTTTATATACAAATCGGGATTAAAACGAGTGAGGCCGGATGCTATTGATTATAGTTCCCAGGGGGACCATATAACCGTGGGCGCTTTTCAGGAGGTCCCTCGTGAGACATGCGCTGAGATGCGGCCATTTGCGGCATCATGCCGCCCGCGTACTGCGGCTTTTGCGTCCCACCCGGCGTAATAACCATCTGAGAGCCGCTCCCGGCGGCAAGATAACCACCGTGTTCCTGAGCTATGGTCGGTGACGGGTGGGGCAGCTGGCTGGGTGAGTGCCATGAACTACTCGTAGCGGGCGACTGTATCGGCGTGGTGTCAAATTTTGTGACAGGCCCCGAGGATGTTGCAGAAAGCGGAGCCATTCCCATACCTTGGTTTGAGTATGGCCCTGGTGTGGGGGGTTGGGTTGACCCTCCACTGGGATATAGGTTGTCCATCTCGGAAGGATTTCGCAACATATTGGCAAGATGTCTTCTTAGCTTGCCAATCATCCCCTCTTTCGTGAAGGGCTTGGCTAGAACATCTCGCATCCCTATTCTCAAGTCAGCACTGCACAGCGGTGCACTCACAAACTCTGAAAGCCTTAAGGGAAGACCCGCTTGACTTACCCCAGTGGTAATACATCTCGAGATCTTGCTGGTTGATGTTGGATGTCATGGCTATGATGGGTGTATTAGGCTGCATGTCTTTGATCATAGCAGTCGCAGAAACACCATCTAACTGAGGCATAACTATATCCATGAAGATTAAGTCAAACGGATGTTGTCTCGCACTGACTTTGTTTACAGCTTCGAGGCCATCGCGCTAGAAAATGTCAGTCGCTATTTAATTGGGCTTAAGAGAGCAAGGTGAGTGAATTCGACTAAGCGTACCGCAACTTCGACACCACAGTCATGCTGTGATAGGAACTTGGAACCGATGCGAGCGCAGGTCCGATCATCTTCGACCAAGAGGACAACCGGCTTCTTGGGGCCCCACGGTGAGGAAACCTGCAAGCCTGGCGGCGTATTTGTGGCCATGGTGGCTGTGGTATTGTTGAAATCGGAAGTTGGAGGCATTGAGTTGTCTCCAGGACGGTTGTATGGGATATTGGGCATATGTTCGGGAGCAAAAGGATCGATGCCAATATTCTGACCCACGGGATACACCAGATGCCTCATGTCACTGAGAGGGTCGTGCAAAAATGGCGCCACGCCAGCCGCGCCCGGCGGCCCCATCATCGAGGACGACCCGACAGATTCGGGAGAGCCGCCAGCTTGATGGAATGCGACCGACATCCTGTTTAAGTCCCTATCCGCGACATGTTCTATTGACATGCTACTGAGAATATCTCGGGCCCGGCGCAATTCTAAGGGAGCCTCGGAGCCATCGGAAAGGAGATTCTGGCCCGAGTTGTATGCTGGTGTAGAGTGGTTGGACGTGCGATTTTCTCTCCTTTCTTGCTCGATCTTGCTTAGGTGACTAACGAGTTCGTTGTGTACCTGGTTTTGAGCTTTCACAACTTTCTGCAGATGCAAGATCTCGTCGACAAAGATCTTGTTTGCGTTCATGATCTCGTAGTACGACTCTTGCAATTGCTGAACCTGCTGCTGTGTTGCGGCCAAGGTTTCGGAAAGAACAACTACCTGCTGACTTTGAACAGAGAATTGATCTTCGGCATTCTGTACTTTCCTAGGAGCTGGCGCTTTCCGGCGGATATTATCTAGGTTATCCTTCCTGTCTGCCCGAAATTCGGGATGTTTAAATTCCCATGCCTGTATAGAATGTAAGAGTCCAGATCCAGTGAGATCACCAAGGAAATATAAACCTTACCGACGCCCCGTAGGGAGATTGTCCGTTTTCTTCATTATGACGCACTTTGTGAAAGTCATATTTGTTGAGTTGCCGAACAAAGCTCGCAAAATTGCTATGTTTGAAGTGTTTCGGCAATATGGTCTTGGTAAACTTTTCATTCTGTGAAGAGAAGAGAAAAGCATGAGCATCGTGGCCAAGAGAGAGCTGAGAAATCAATTCGAGTAGTCAACGTAGGAGAGCATACCTCCAAAACAACAAAACTGTCACCCTGATCACCCCATCTTACTACTTCGCTGTAGGCTGGGTCTTCGAGCATCCTGTTGCACGGGTGAAGTTGTTAGCATCACGGGCCATAGCGACAAATGCGCTTGTTTGTATCCGAAAGGGCTGTTTACTTGTAAAGTTTGCGGACCTAGTTCGGGCGCACATCGCGTTAGCCATATCTCACGTGTATCCATCCGCGGTCAGGTTGTCCGGTGGAAACATCTACGAGGTCAAACTGCTTACAAAATCGCTCGAGTTATTGCCCGACCCCTGCGTGGCACTCGACATATCGATTTCGGGCATCTTGGGCAACGGACCGCAGACCCCAGGAGAGACGGTTGACTGAGGAGACCAACGCTGGAGTACGTGCGTGTTTCAAGTGGAAACTCAGACCGACGGAACAGATGAGGGGAAGTCGCACTACGAGCCAAAACGTCGTGCGACAAGCTGTTTGCCCGGGACGCTCTAGCTCTCAACCCGCAGAATACGGTGTCTTGCGCAATATGTACGGTTCGCAAAGTATATCCCTCGTCATGCAGTCTCTTTGCCGGCCGCGGCGACTGAAGTCGAGGATTGACCTCGCCGGGTTCTCCAACCACACACTAAGCTACCGTTCCGCGTGGCCAACGAGGATCGAACGACTAATGGATCACGATCGGTATACTGGAAGCGCCGAAGAAGATGTTGTCATTCGGCCGCTGTTTTTTTGGTCGCGGGAAAGGTGTGTTTCAGACAAGAGCTCGATGACGATGTTGCGACTGATAAGAATATCAGGGTAACACAGGACACACAAGGATAGACAAATGGCGGTATAGTGTTTCGGTATTCGTTGCTCGATATTGCTTCGGTCGAGCCAGTTCTCCCTGTGGTCCAACCGAAACGCTCGTCGTCTCCGCGTTGCTCAGGTTTAGCGTCCGATATTGTCAATTGAGATCCAGAGGGTGGGAATCGACTGGTTGGGGAATCGACTCAGAGTATGAGCGACAGCAACATGACGATCCAGACCCAGGCCGAGAGTGTTGTGGTCAAGTTGAGGTTGTCTTGGAGCTCAAAGACCTCTTTTCTTCCTTCGGTGGAAGCACAACACGGTTGATAAGTCTCACTCGGGATATAATAAGAAAGAGAACGAGTGGACGGGGTAGACAGAAGGACGGGGTTCGAGAGGTAGGGGGTCGTGTCGATGGAGACACTGGCACGGTATAATAACAATAATACCTACCCTGGGCACAGGTCTCGTCTCTCGCTGTGTCTTGTTCCATTCTGCAACCAATTGTACTGGGGCAAGTATGTATTACACTCCACTCTGCGGGGGGATTGCTGGATAGGCTGTGTACAACATACCTCCAGCGGAACGCAGAGACACTTGTGGGATTTAATGGGTCTACGCTTCCAAGTGTATGCGAGCATGTACATCATAAGTATCGAACAAGACATTCCGTCCCATCTCGGATCGCTTTCCCAGATTCTGCGCACTGGGCACGGGCATGGGTAGCTCGCCAAGTCCAGGAATTAGCAGCGAAGTGAGCGGGTGGGCGGAGGAAGAGTGCCTGCTAACTAGTAGTATAATTACCTACCTCCCTATCTAGTATACCTATACCTACTCTTGTAGTAGTAGTAGTAATGTTTGCTATTCCAAGCACGCCTAGATAACTTATGCATACTTCAATTACGACTATTGTTCAGACGTCAAGTCGACGACAGAGAATTGGATATACCAAGCAATAGAAATCTATATACGGAAGCCCCTGAACTGCATCTTGAAGGTTCATCACTTTGGGCTGGTTGAGCTGATGACTATTACTAGCTTCATCTGTTGCTTTTGTGCAGGCGATCCATGTCCAGCTCACAGTCAACTCAGGTACGTACGACCAAGCAATTACTATGTATGCTACTCCAGCATAGCTACAGCCTACAACAACCTGGCCAGGGCAACAAAACACTCTAGGTTAACAAGCATTATAAGCCACACCAAATACAGACCAGCTGATTTTACGTACCTAAACTACTGTACTGTACCGTACGGGGCAAGATAGCCGGAATAGATCCAAGCTAGTCATGGCCGGCGAACGTTCTAAGAAGACCCCTACGCAGGATCTAAGCTGGCCTAGGAAAGCGATCTAATACCCATTGGGAGAATTAGCACTCCAAGGTTGTTTAAAACAGGTAAAAAAAAAAAAATGCCTACTTATCTCTGTAGTATACAGTAAGTATACACACACCATATCAAAACACTACCGGCTTTGACCGAGGCAGCACCTGTTCAAACAAACATCAAAAACCTGATGATGAGATTACTCACTCCCCTTCGAATTGTCTGGTAGACGAGGTGAGAGAAGTGAGTGTATCTGTTATGCTGCTATGCATAGGTTATTTACGTTGGAGAATGTGGAGTGAAGTGAGACAGATGCCCTAGAGGGTCACTGGCCAGTTAAGCATACATAATACTATGATTTCAACCCCACTACTCGTATGACTATGAACCGTGAACCGTCACAGCATTGGATACATATAAGGCAGGATACGAGTGTGTAAGTGAATCAGAGTAGGTATTTCGCACCACGGGATCTGCAAGGAGAAAAGAGTAGGGGCGGGGAAATCATCAAAATTTGTTGTTATGCTGGGTTGAGCTATTATCTACTGATCTATGTACTTGTAAAAAGTTCCTGTGAATCATGTATGTAGGTAGTCAGGTGGTTTGAAATCTCAATGCTTACATATGCTGTTTTCGCATGGGAGACTTCGGAGAGCTTATACAAGTGTCCATATCTATTGCACGTAGATACTATAATACCGGGTACTTAATTACCATGCAAAAGACTTTATTCTCTCACTCCCTTCCATCTTGTAACCTTAGAGAATCATAATAATAATAAATAATCACGCGAGAGGGCTCTTCTCTAGTGCTACGGAATGACGGGCTAGCTTTGTCGGCCTGCACTGCGGGGAAATCGTGGGTCCATGTTCATGTTGTGTACCGGAGATGGACAATATGCTGTACGTCCGGAAAGTATACCTACTACTTCCCACGACAGCCCTAACCTGGTAAATAGGCCTGATAGGGTCCGTGTGCCTCTGCAAAAGGGAGTGCACAGAGCGACGGTAAGTGAGGTTGTCTGTTGTATGCTTGCTGTATGTAACATCCCTACCTACACACATCTATCTAACCTACAGTAGGTACAGCAGTACATCTGCATCCACATCCACATACATAAATATTGTGTAGGGTATCTTCAGTGCGATTGGTGGTAACCCATGACAGGGTCACACTGACGATGACGGAAGGTTCCAACGTCTTTGTGTTCTGGGTTCTTTCAAATCTTCAACTCGATCAGGGTCCAAGCAACAAGCGAGGGCTTGGCTCGGCCTACGCTCTACGGTTCCTGGTCAAGACCATGAAGGAGTGCCGAAGCCCGGCCTCATTTTAGCTAGTTACGGACGCACGCTCGACGTTTTCTATGCAATCCACGAGGCTATACTGCTATACCTTGCCAGTCAGTCCCCATTCTCGGACACTTCACCGGCCCACAGCGACTGGATAATACATTATACAGCAGCCTTAGCCTCTTCCTTCAGCTTAAAGAGGCAGGAGGGCCAACGGAAGAGATATTTATCTAGGTTAGGTACAGTAGCCTGGTTATGTGCGCCTATACTCCCTACCTGCGCTTTTGCCTATTCACTAGCACGAAAATGGCCCCGAGTCGTTGGTCCGTCCAGAGCCGTCATTGCCGCTCGCTAATGGCCGCGGTAACATGCGCCCATCTACTAACTAGAGTGCCCAAGATAGATATGGCAGCTCCAAACGCATAATGATGTACGTACATACCCAGGTACTATGTTATACGTATGTATCACTGGTCATGATACCTAAGCAGGTTGCCATTTGTCTCCGAAAAGGAGCACCTGGCAAGACAAAGACAGCTTGGGAAAGTGATGTTTGCAATCCTTCGTCATGTCAGCTATCTGAAGCAGGTTTGTTTCTTTGCAAATATGCATCCCGACAGATCACTGAGATAAACTACGTAGTAATGCCGCTCGGCTTAGTTCCACCCGGTCAGTACAGCACAGAAACCTTGGATTTGAACAAAGTTCCTCTCTTAGTAGAGCCAATCATGTAATGCGATCGTCCCAGCCGCAGAAACCCGACAAGCCCATCTCGACCATCTCCAGGGGAGGGAGCGAACAGGGAGGGGGACGATGAGCAAGGAAGGGGTGAAGACGAAAAAAAAAAAAAAAAAAAAAAAGAAAAAAACAAATCCCTT
>Ga0247782_1000494_pt1 | contig 21331 bp, 16 predicted proteins | sample UWRJL019104C5_FD_179928 | JGI IMG/M metagenome (GOLD analysis project Ga0247782, IMG submission 179928) | Plant litter microbial communities from Arlington Agricultural Research Station in Wisconsin, United States - UWRJ-L019-104C-5 | ecosystem: Environmental > Terrestrial > Plant litter >...
AAATTTTAAAAATATTTAAATATTATATACTAACTTAAAAAACTTTTATTTTTAAATTATAATAACTTTTTGCAAATTTATTTTAATACTTTTAATAATAATAATAAACTTTAAAAATTTTATTTTTATTTTAAAAAACTTATATTTTAATAGTTTAATAAATAAGTTATATTATTTTAAGCACTTATAAACTAATTAAAAATATTTATAATATTATTTTTTATTATTTAAAAATATAATAATATTATTTAAGTAAACTATATAAATATAATTTATTAGCTTTACTAATGCTTTATATATATAGCTTTAAAATATAACTAGCATATTAATTAGTTTAAAAAGTATAATAATATATTTAAAGTGCTTATATTATGTTTAAAAAGCAGTTTTTTATTAATTGCTAGCTTTAATATATATTTTATAATATATATTTTTTAAATTTAATTTAAAAAATATTTTAGTAAACCTTAAGTAGTTTATAACTTTAAATATAAGTAGTAAAAAATATTTGTTTTTTATTATAACTTTATTTAGTTTTTAATAATTAATGCAAAGCTTTATTATGCTATTTTTTTTAGCTATAAATAAAATTAGCGCGCTTATATTAGCTTATAATTAGTAAATTTTGCTTGTTTGCAAATTTTTTTTTAAATATTTTTTAAGTATTTTTTTAAGCTTTTAAAGTTAAGTAAATTAGCTTAAATAGTACTTTAGCTTTTTTAATTAAATTAATTAAATATTTTATTTTTTTTATTATAAAAAAATTTTTTGTTGCTTTTTTAAAATATAATTAGTAAAAGCTTTTTAAATATGCTAGCAAGTTAATAATAATATTTATAAGCTTATTACTATTAATTTTTTAAAAAAAAAGCTTTTTTTTTAACTTTATATTAATAAAGTTTATAATATATATTTGTTTGCTGCTAATTATTTTATTTGCAAAGTTTTTAAAGTTAACTTTTTTAATATTATTAAAATATTATATTATAAAAGTTATATTTAAAATAATATTTAAATAGCTTATACTTAGCTTTAATAGCAATAATTTAAAAGTATTAAGTTTTTTTTTATAATATAAAATATTTAAATAAAAACTTTTACTTAGCTTTTTATATTAACTATTTAAAAAGTAGCTTTATATGCTTTATAATATTATAATATTTTTTTATTTAGCTTTATAAGCTTTAAAATAAAAATTATTACTTTTTATAAGCATTTTTTAATTAAATTTTTATAAACTATATTAATTTATACTTTTATATTTATATTTATAATAATATTTTTTTTAGCGTTTATTATTTAATAAAATTATAGTTATTTTTTTAAAAAGTTTTTTTAAATTAAACGCTTTATAAGTTTTTATTAAAATAAATTAAATATATTATTTTATTTTAGCTTAGCTTTTGCTTTTTTTTTTTTTAATTTTAAGCTAAACTAAGTAGCAGTTATATTTTAAACTTTACTTTTTAGCTTTTTTAATATTGCTAATTATTATTTAGTTATTAGTTGCTTGCTTTATAGTTTAAATTAATAATTTATAGCTATATATTTTAGCTTATTATAATTATAATATTTAAATATTTTTTTGCTTACTTATAATAACTTGCTTTAATTATTATTTATATACTAATTTTTTATATTTATAATATAGCTTTAAGCTAAGCTTTATACTTTTGCTTTTAAATTATTTATACTTTGCTTATTTTTTAATAAGCTATTAAAAAATATGTACTTTTAGCTTTTTTTAGCTTTTTTATTAATATTTTATTAAATATTTTATTATTACTTAGCTTTATTTAATATTAAAACTATATTTTTAAAAATTATTTTTTATTTAATTAAAACTTGCTTAAAGCTTAGCTAAAGTTTATATTAATAATTAAAAGCTAATTATAAATTATTTTTAAACTAATAATAGCTTTTTAGCTTATATATTAAAACTTATTATTATAAAAAAAAATTTTTAAAGTTTTATTTTTGCTTTAAAATAGTTTATATAATTACTTTTTAAAAGTTTTTTTAAATAGCTTAAAATTTATATTTTTTTATTAAATAAACTTTTAAAAGTTTTTAAGTATTACTTTATTTTTTAAGTTTTTATAATTTAACGTTTTATAATATGCTTACTAATTAGTTTATAAGTTTTACTTTATTTAAGTTAATATTTAAATTATTTAAATAAAGTTTAATTAGCTAAGCTTTTATTTATTATTTTTTTTTAATTATAAATATTAAATTTTTAATTTTTATAGTAATAGCTTTTTGCTTAAGTTGCTTATAGTTATATATAAATGTTTTAATATTATTTTTTATTTTTAGCTTTTGCTTTTTTGCTAGTAGTTATAATAACTAACTAGTTTAAACTATTATAGCTATTATTTATGCTAGCAATTTATTATACCTTATAAATTTACTTTTATAATATTGCAAATATAATTATAATTAGCTTAAAGTTTAATTAGCTAAGCAATTATATTTTAGCTAATGCAAACTTTAACCTTTTTATTTTTATAAGCTTTTATATTAATTATTTAAGTTATTTAATTTTAATAATTTAAAAAAATTTTTATTAAATATTGCAAGCTTTAAGCTTATAAGCTATTTAATATTTAAATTATTACTTATATTTAACTTATTTAAGCAAAGTTTTAGTTTAGCAATAGTTGTTTGCTTAATAATTATAAATTTTATAAGTAGTACTTTTTATTTAAATATTATATTATAACTATTAAATATAAAAATAAAAAAGTATAAGATTTAAAGCTTAGTACGTTATAAAATAATATGCTAAATTTTAAAAAGTAGCTATAAAAGATTACTTTTATTTAGTGTGCTAATTATGTGTGGCCGCAAGGCCTTATTAGGCCTTTGGCTAATTTTTAGGGAGCGGTTGCTGTAGTACGTACCAAGGTACGTACCCTATAGGTGCGTGCTGCAAGTACGTACCCAGTGGCGGCTTCCTTATTACAAGTTTTAATATTTAAAAGTTTAAAAATATATATATAGTATAAATATTAAAGCTAAAATTATATATTTTGCTAAGACTTTATATATAGTTAATTATAGTTTACTTATACGTTATTTTATAATATTATATAAAAGATAATTAAATTAAGCGCTAATTATACTATAAGCTCTTTAAAATCTAGCCTTTTATGTGCTACTATAAAGTGAAAGAAAGCTAGTATGCATGTTATAAGCATACTAACTAAGTGAGGTGCCTTTTTAAATATAGTTTAACTAGCTACTTGGATCGTATAGTCCCTTAGGTCTTAGCAGAATGTGTGATTTTGGCCCCAACATCTATAATACAAAAATAATAGATAACAGAGATGAACGCGTTAAACAGCTATTTTGGGTGGGAGATTAAGCTATGGCTGATGGGGTTAGTTTGCTGCCCAAGCCGTATGGCTTTTTTTATTTGTACAGTACTCCAGCGCCAAGAATTATGGTCAAAGTTAAAATCGACCTCCGTATATATTTTCATAATCAATGGTCCCCTCTGGGGACCTACTAAATAGCTAAGCAGCCTGGTTGCTCCCATCATCATCGCTCAATACAATTGTTCGTTGCCTTTAAGACCATCACGAGATTGTGCAGTTGTGATGCATGCGTACTGTTTTACTACTATCACCATTCCACCTGTTCTAGTTGTTTCCCGGAGCCTTGGTTTCCAACACTTGAACATTTTTATATATACGACCAAGTCTGGGCCCATTCGACTAGAGTTGAGATGATTCCCTACTCCCTCTGCGCCGCCCTCTCGGTTCTCAAGGCCGAAATCAATCCCAGCCAGCGCGCGTGCTTCTTGGGCAGATAGCTCGGCAGGCCCAGGAAGGGTGGATGCTTAGTCTTTTGCTTGGCGTCCCCTGGCCAGGGCTTGGTGCCGTCGATCAGCTGGACGGCCTCACTGGCGCCGGGGATGTCCATGCGGCTGTAGAGCCACGAGTACAGGCCGGCGACGGCGCTCTCGATGGCGCCGACGGTCCACGCGTGGTGCGGGCTCGACGCCTCGCCGATCAGCACCAGGTCGCCGGCTGGCTGCACGATCTTGGGCCACAGCGTGCTGAACTGCTGGGCGCGGAAGAAGGCGAAGGCGCCGGCGGTCGTGGCGTCGTGCGACCAGTCGTGGGCGTAGTGGTCGAGGTAGGACTCCGAGATGGTGGCGAACAGCCGCGCCTCGTCGTCGTGTGTCGTCGTGTGCAGCCGCGCCAGCTCGCGCAGCAGCAGCGCCTTGAGCTCGTCCTCGCCGGCGGGCGAGGCCGGCGAGATCAGGGCGCCGATGCGCTCCGCGTCCTGCTGCCACGTGTACGAGACGAGCAGCACGGCTGGCTTCGAGGGGTCGTCGAGCACGTTGTACGAGGGGTACACAAGCGTGCGGATATGCAGGTCCGAGTGGCCCAGCCCGCCCTTCTTGATCTGCTGGCCGCCGGGCATCGTCTGGAGCCACCAGGCGCTCGAGAACTTGATGCCCACCTTGCACGACTCGCCGTAAGCGAGCATGCGGAGGGCCATCTTGGTGCTATTGGGCAAGAAGCATTCCGTCGTGTCGATGCGCCGGAGGCAGCCGAGCGTGGTGGTGTTGAAGACGCCGTCGTAGACGCGGCGCTCGGAGGGCGGGTCACCCCGGAGCGAGACTTCCATCTCCAACCTGGGCGTCTTGGACTGCTCAGACTTGAGGGTAGTGCGAAGGGCGGAGACGGGCGAGCGGTAGATGGGCTTGGTCTTGAGCCGCTTCTCCATCAGCATCGGGAGCTGCTGTGCCCCGCCCATGATGCACCACCACTGGGTGGACTTGTCATAGTCAAAGTCGAGCGACTCGAGCACCGTCTCACTGAACGCTTGGTCGTACCAGTCGGTGCCGCTGTGCATCTTTGTTAGCGAGGTGGTTGCTAGCTAGCTAGCGGTAAGGGTCAAGGTTGTAGTGGGGACGGTGGAATGCCTACCCATTCATGGTCTCGAGAAAGTTGATGGTGCTAGTGTTGAAGGGTGGCCGCGTGGGATCGGGTGTGGTGGTGTTCGGTGGCTTCTGCTGGTTCGTAGCCATCCAGGCACGCGTGGTGTATTGGTCAAACTTCATCAGCAGTTCCCAACCCCGTTGGCCCCCTTTTTCCGCATCTTCCTTCAGAGCCTGGCGCAGGTCTTCAATGGCATCGGCAACAACCTTGCTGGGACTCATGGTGAGGACGCTGGACACCCTAGCGCGTCAGCCTTGATTTTCCTGGTACGTACATATCGAAACATACAAGAGAGGAAGGGTGAACGTACGCTGGTGGGATCGGGGGGTCTCTGTGATCCTTATTGAAACCAAAAGCATCATTGCCCACGGCAGCAGCAGCGATATTGACATAAGATCCCCACATTGTCGTGTCATTATAGCGGAAGGGCTCGTTTTGATCCTCTCCCGTGGTGTTGGTCATGCTATAGGGGACAAGCGATCCATTCTCCGTATCCTTCTTCAGTGGGCCCCTGGGCATCTCCAGCCAATCAAACAGTTCAAACACGCGCTGCATGATGGGATTCTGGGGGAACCGCATGGCGCCCACGTCGTAGTAGTCGTGCGGGCCCTGTGGGTTCTGGGGCGGATGTGGCTTGAAGTTGTAGGAAAACAGCCGCCCGCCCACCCGAGAGGAGTCGTTGGCTTCGAAGATTTCGTAGCCGACGTTGAACTCGGTGATGTGGTCGTTCAGAAAGTCGAGCATCATGCCGAGGAACAGCCCAGCGACACCGGCGCCGACAATAGCCACCTTCGGCTGTGTAGACGGATATTGGATGCGTTCAAGACTCAGCTCCTTTAGGGCCTCTTGAATGTCGTTGGAGGGGGCTATATCAGGCAATTCGCGGAGTCCGCCACCCACGCCGGGGGGCAAATTGTAGAGGGGAACTCTCTCATTGTCAATAACTCGCACGATCTCTTGCTCGACAGCGGCAAGCGCGTACTGCTGCCTGATGGTCAGAGAATGACCCCAGTGAAGTTGAGTCGACATGAGAGGTGGTGTTGTCTGGATGCAGTAGAAATCTCCAAGAGTAGTGTGAGTAGAAGACTTATGGGAGGAGGAGCTGGATATCGCTGAGATCTTGCGTCTTTCTGGGGTCGTCGACCGGCAACTTTGTAGATATCCGGCTTTCTCAGCTCTGGGTCGCACTGCCTCCTCAGAATGAATCCTCGAAGGACAATCGAGAGACGAACCCCGCTTTGCAGGACGTCGCCGCAGGAAGCCCGGGCGGTATCAAACCCGCCCCCGTTCTAGATAACTCTGAGGGAGTTTCTTTCGCCGAAGGGTCGTGGGGGTTGGGCACTTACGCATTTACGGCGTGCAGAGGGTTTTTCTCTCTCAATTGGTCTATTTACCATCCCGCACCGCCGTCGACAAATCGACGTACAGTGAGAGGCTCGGGGCTATTTTATTCATTGGGAGGGGGAGTGGGGGGGCAAGAGATGTCATTGGTAAAGGCGGCTAGACCGGTCGAGATGTGAAAGTTGTGATTCTACCTAAACCGTGGCTAGCCTTCTCATGTTGACTCCTCAGTTGCGCTTGACGCGCGAGCCTTTCAGCCATGTCAGAAAGTTGCCGAGTCTAGACCCCGCACCAAAAGTGAGTGGCGGCGCTCCAAAAATCGGCCACGATGGTCGCGCTGTGCTTGAACCTCACGCTGTTTGCTTCGCTCGAGCACCTCAGAACCATATATGTTCTACACATGGTATCCCAGGCCCTCGATTAAGCACACATACCCAACGGCAATAGCCGGGGCGCCGCAATGCAACCCAACCAACGGAAAAAGCAAACATAAACAATACCCGACTCATACATGTAGGTCCTTGCTGCTACGGGAGCGCCCAACAGCAAGAGTTGCTAGCACACCAAGTGCGTATCTTCCCACCCTTACTGCTACGTTCCATTTCTTGATATCATATCACACTCCGTGATAGTAGATTTAACCAATCGTCCTTATCCTATGCCATACGTGGTCAGTTACACGGCAATCCGTTAGAGAGTATGGGTGTGAGATATAATGCATTAATTCTGCAGGAAAATCAAGAGCGGGGGAGGCCTACTACCCCTATTTATCGGGTGTAGTGGCCTTACCCGTGAAGCAGTATTTTACGTGACAGGAAAGCCAGAAAAGTAGGCCGTCATCTGACAGGATTACGTTAATTTTAACGAGTATTTGTCTTGAAAAGCTCTCCTTAAGAGATTTTAATCGCGTGAGGTTGTCCCTTGCGATGGAGAGAACCTCGCCCTTGCCCGAGACGCCCCGTTGGGCGCGCGACTATCTTTTCGATGTCTGCCGCGACTTGGGAATCACGCGAATCTTCGGCGTTCCCGGGGTCAATGAAATCCCTTGGATCGACGGCACCTCCTATCCCGAGAACGGCGTCGAATATGTCGAATGCCTTCACGAGAACATCGCCATCGGCGCGGCCATGGGCTCGGCCCGCATGACCGGCAAGCCGGCCATCCTGATCGTCCACGTCACCCCTGGCATCGCCCACGCCATCACCAACCTGTTCAACGCGTCGCGCTCGCAGTTTCCACTGATCATCCTGTGCGCGCAGCAGCAGAACGCGCTGGTGGTGCAGGAGCCTTTGTTGTCATCCGACACCGTCCCTCTCGCCCGCAACTACTGCAAATGGGCGCATGAGATGAAGTCCGAGGACGATATGAAGCTGGTGCTGCAGCGCGCCTTCAAGGAGGCGATGGCGCCGCCGAACGGCGTGGTGTTCCTCTCCGTGCCGTGGGAATTCACCATGCGCCGGATTCCCGAGGGCGATTACCTTAAGGGCATTACCCGGATTTCACCCCATTTCGGACCCGATCCGAAAAGCGTGCGCGACCTCGCCGACCGGTTGGCGGCGGCGAAGAATCCCCTGATCGTCGCCGGTGACGCGGTCGGATTGGCCCGTGCCTGGGCGGAACTTCGCGATCTCGCTCACGCCACCGGCGCGCCGGTCCTGCAGCAGACCTTCAGCGCCGTCGCCAATTATCCCAATGACGATCCCCATTGGCAGGGCGAACTGCCTAACAATCAGGCCGGCATGCAGTCGGCATTCGAAGGGCACGATGTCGCTTTTCTGTGCGGCTTCTCCAACCAGGCGCAGGTGCTGATCTACAAACCATCCGACGGCCCGCTAATCCCCGACTCGGTCAGCAAGCTCTATCTTAGCAACTGCATCTGGGACATCGGCAAGAACTATTACGGTGACGCCGCTCTGTTCGCCGACGTCAAGGTCGCCCTGCCGCAGATCACCGCCCGGGTGAAGGAGGTGATCACCCCATCGGTCGTCACACAGCGCAACAATACAATGGTCGAGCGGGCTGCCGAACGGAAGAAAGAGTGGAAGAAATATCTGAGCTATGCGATGACTCAGGACAATGTGTGGGCGGTGGTGATCGCCGACGCACTGCGCCAGCAGATCGAGCAGCATAAGCTTCAGCGCGATTTCGTTTATGTCCACGAGGCCATTTCTGATCCCTCTCCCTTCCAGTATCTGCTGCCCTACGCCGAACCGACCAGCTACTATTGCGTCGGCGGCGGCTCGCTCGGCTGGTCGTTCGGCGCCACCATCGGCATCAAGGAGGAAAAGGGTGGGGTGCAGGAAATCAGCACCCAACTGGTGGTAGCCGTCACCGGCGACGGCTCCTCGCTGTTCTATCCGCAGGCCTGGTGGACGGCGGCGCACCGCAATCTGGGTATCCTCTATATCATTACCAACAACTGCGAATACCACACCCTGCAGGTGGGACTCGGGACTGTCGTCCAGGTCTATGGCGAGTCGCTGGGCTACGACTGGAAGCCGCGCACTATGAACCCCGACTATCTCACCATCCGTGACCCCCAGCCCGACTTCGTCGGCATCGCCAAGGCCATGGCCGGCATCGAGGGCAAGCACATCGAGCACCCGGACGAGGTGAACCCGGCCGTGCACGATGCCGTCCGCTATGTACTGGAGACCGGCAAATCCTTCATACTGGAAATTAAGACGGTGGGGCTGAGCAGCCAGCAACAGCCGCCCCCCACTGACGATGCCGGCGCCGTCCACCCGGCGCTCAGGACCCAGCCGCATTTGGACAAGGTCCATTCCGGCCCGAAATCCGCCCGCCGGCCGGGCGATACGGCGCTGATCTGCTAGTGGTGACCAAGCGGGCCGGAGCCGGAGGCGTAGGCCACGTATGGAGTCCTAGTGGTGCAGGACTCTTATGAGAGACCCGCACCACTAGTATATTAACGCAAACAAAAAAGTCTAGTGCATCATTATCATTATATATTATATATAACAATACGCACACTTTGCTACACCCGTATTAGTAGTTAGCCAGGTGCATACCCTCCAGTACTATCTCGCGCTGCCCGGTATACTACTGCTAACTACTAATTTAAAAAAATTCTTAGTATTTTAGCCACAGTATAATAGAACGTAAAATAAGTGTTGTTAGTTATTTATTTTTTTTTATTTTTTTTTAAAAAACCTATAAAATAAACTTATAGCTTAACTATATAGTATGTGTTACAAAATTAACCTTAATTAGTGAACTCGCTTAGGTTTCGTGGGGTGTGGGTTATTTAAAGGTCACTGTCTTGTGGGGCGAGTGTGGAATAGAGGACTCTATTTCTGGATGCTAGAACTTCCAGTCCTTAAGGCTTCCATCCCAACACTTCAACATTTGTATGCAAAACAGACGCTTGAAAATCACAACCCTTGCACTTGCTGGCTTGCAGATTGAGTCGTATCGCGCGCCGGCACGGGGCTAATCTAGTTGACTAAGTGCGTTATATTGCGCGTCCGATATTGAGAACACCCGGTGATGGGTGATTCGTACCTGGGTAGTGAAGTGATACCTCCTAGATTTCCTGTGTCTTGTGTGCTCGCCATAGTCTCCATGGGAGCTTCCAGCTGCTTTTCACCGTAAAGGGATTGAAGTTCTCGGCTTCTAGGCGAATTAGGTAATCGTTAACTGGCGCAGCCTCCAAGAGCACACAAAATGCTTTTCGAAGGACGGGCTCGAAATTCTCCTGGCCCGGGTTTGATCCTGAATAATCATGCTGCTTTTCGCCCTGATGTTCATATTCGTGGTCCGGGTCTTGCCCGGCCCGGACCTGCTTCAGCATCTCCCTAGCGGTAATTAGGTGATCGTTGGCGCGTGTTGCCACTTTGAAAACAGCGTCTCGGAAGCCTTCGGCTTCGGGACCGTGCCTGTAGACATCCTCTTCCCTCAAGCCGGTCTCTGCCATGATATCCAATGGCAAGAGTAAGACGGGATTTCTACTAGGAGCCGCCTCTGCACCGCTAGGGGATTTCACCGGTGGGGAGGGAGCGGCTAAAACACGGATTCCCTTGCACACTGCAGCAATGCCACAAGCCTTTCCAATATGGCTGGCCAGGTGATCCATGTGCATCGAGCTGACGCTCAGGGCAGCTAGTGTCGAATACATAATGGTGGAGTATGTGTTTTCGGCGTAGTCTTCAAGCGCGGAGAGACTGGTGAAAGGCCTGTTGTCCATATGCTTCTCTCGCGTGCCGATCATGCGCAAGAGCCAGAACTTGATAGAGCTATGACTGCTCTCCGGAGAGGTCTCTGCCAGACGCGACAGAACATGATGAAGCAGGATCATGATTGGTTCTTTAGGCGGCCGCCCAGCAAAGGTGTTATTAATTGCATCGCGCCAGAACTGCATCCGGAGCTGCCCTATAGTGGGATTGGATACGAGCTCCGGCAGGCGCACCAACTCGAGATTAAGGGCGCGAAAGGCATCATATGCATCTCGCTTCGATTTAGGTACGAAGTTTCGAATCAAAAATGAATCATAATCAGACTGCCTGCTATTTTTAGTACCTCCTGACACGTGATTTTCTGTTATGAGGTTGAAATTATGGAAAGAGAGATAGCTAGAAAGCAACAGTACCTCAATTGGGCGATGCAGTATTCTCGGGCCTTGTTGACATCAGCATCTGTAACGAGAGTTCGCCTCGAATGTTGCCAATTGCAATTTAACTTGGGCCATTGTAGGCTACGATGTGGTCGAATTGCCCGATTCATCGTAGCAGAAAAGGAACAATAATAAAAACACACTATACTGTATACTCCTCCATCGATTTCACCTTTCTATTTGAGCAGAGTCCCATCAGAATGTGAAGCTATTTACAGACCGAGATCAGAATGACATCAAAAGTTGAGATACCTTGGACTTGCATAGTACGCTTTGGTCATATTTCTAGAGGATTTTCATGCTATAAAGTAATTTTACCGGGCTATAAGTATTGCTCTATGCAACTAACCGGTGGGCAGCCTAGTGATGGAGAATTAGAATAATAACCCTTACTAATTAACGCGGTCAGCTGATTACCTGTCGAACAAGTCGCGTCGCCCCGCCAAAGAGTGACACAGTTGAAGACGAAGAGCGCGTCTCTTTTCAGCAACAGTGTTCTGCTTGGCCCTCAATTTCCTGGCAGCTTTTCTACAAAGTGCTTCCCCTTCAATTCTAGATGCGACTATTATAAATCGACGCTAATTCAATAGAAATGCACACACCTTATCTGGGTTGTTTTATATCGTGGTGTCTAATATGAGCTCCGCGCATTCTGAAGGGCCGCCGGCCAAGAAACGAAGGTTCTTTGCCGATTCCGACGACGATGTGTTCAACCTGCCTTCAGATAGCCCCAGGAACGAGAACTCCTCAATAGCATCGATTTCCCAACCGAAGCCAGAAATATCTGCTCCTATCGACTCTACAGAAGCCCCAACACTGCCGATTACCGCCGAGTCTGGCGCTACAGTCACGTTCGATAAGGATGCATTCCAAGCCTTGGTAGGCGACACGGTCGACCCGGAAGCTCTGTCTGTCATTGCTGCGAGGTGTGGCGACAGTCTAGAGAGGGCAGTCAATATGTACTTTGACGGCACTTGGAAGAAATACCGAACTGTCTTACACCCCTTGATACGATCGGCACCTCAATCCACATTTTCTTCCTCAACCCCTTTGGCGAAAACTCCTCCCAGAAACGGGGCAATTGTCCGCACCTCTTCCAAGGTTCTTTCCAGTCGCTATATAGGTGCTTTTGGTGTCGAAGGTTGGGCGACCAGAAGCGGTGTAAATCTTCTGAAACATGGCGACATTGTAAAAATCGAGAGGCACAAGGTACAACAGACTCCTTCGCGGCTACGACTCGCTGCTGCTGGAAAAGGCGACGTCCTCGTGCGTTTTACAGATAGCCAGGGGAGGGAGATAGGACGATTGGCGAAAGATGCTGCCAATTGGATCTCGTCCCTCATCGATCAGAATGTTTGTAGATTTGAAGGTACATGCGTGTATGCTCCTGAGCGGCTACGGACGAACGACACAATATTCCTACAGTTGCGCTGCTTCCTCAAGACGAGCTTGTTCCGAAGTAGCAGCTTGGGCCTCTCCGATAACCGCTCGACTGGTCTCTTCGAAGAAGAGGAATCGTCTGAAGAAAGAGACTTGCGATTACGGCAAGTCGCCATAGTGAGACTATTCCAAGAAATTAACCTTGCACCGACAGCTGCCAACTCGGCCTCTGCACACAGTGCTAGACAACATCTTCTCGAGGCAGCCGAATCGGCCGAGAAGAAAAGCAAACTTCAAGCCAACCGGTAAGTTTTCGTCTGCAGATCAACACATGACAATGCGCTAATACCCCTTCCAGCGACGCACCGAGCTCTCAACAATCAGACGATACAGAAGAGGGCGAAGAGTTAGAACAAAGCCAGCTGGATGCCCTGTACCGAAAGGCACAGTCTTTTGACTTTAATACGCCACAGGCGGAGCCTGCAGATACCTTTGCAATGAGCCTGCGACCGTACCAGAAACAGTCACTATACTGGATGCTAGCAAAAGAAAAGGACGAGAAAAATGAGATTAAAGAAGCATCCATGCACCCGTTGTGGGAAGAGTATCTCTGGCCGCTTAAAGATGTTGACGACAAAGACTTGCCCCAAGTGGAAGGACAAGAGAGCTTTTATGTGAATCCTTACTCAGGAGAGATGTCACTGGATTTCCCTCACCAAGAGCAGCACTGCCTGGGCGGTATTCTAGCCGATGAGATGGGTCTAGGAAAGACCATTCAGATGCTCAGTCTCATTCACACTCATAAATCCGACACCGCTATGCACCAGACAGATCAGTCTGCCAAATCCCCGAATGGCTTGTCTACGAGGTTACTGGGATTGTCCAGTTCTCGTGACGCTGTCTCCGCTCCTAAGACGACCTTAGTTATTGCTCCCATGTCGTTACTGGCACAATGGCAAAGCGAGGCAGAAAATGCCTCCAAGCCCGGTACGCTGAAGTCTATCGTTTATTATGGTACTGATAAGATGGATAACCTGCAGTCAATGTGCTGTGGGTCAAACTTGGCATCAGCTCCTGACGTTATCATCACAAGCTACGGCGTTGTTCTCTCGGAATTCTCTCAGATACAGTCACGGCCGGGAGGCAGAGAATTCCACAAGGGCTTGTTCTCCATTAATTTCTTCCGTGTTATACTTGACGAAGCGCACACCATCAAAAACCGACAGTCCAAAACTGCCAAAGCTTGCTATGAGCTGTCGGCAGATCATCGCTGGGTCTTGACCGGGACCCCCATCGTTAACCGTCTCGAGGATTTATTCAGTTTAGTCAGGTTCCTCAGAGTAGAGCCGTGGAACAATTTCTCGTTCTGGCGGACGTTTATTACTGTCCCTTTCGAGTCGAAAGACTTCATGCGTGCGCTTGACGTTGTACAAACAGTGCTGGAGCCGTTAGTGATGCGAAGAACAAAGGATATGAAGACGCCCAGCGGGGAGCCGTGAGTAACCGTCAGAGGGAGTGTGGGTATAAAAGATGTTCTTGCTGACTAGATTTTAGTTTGGTTGTGCTGCCTTCAAAGTCCGTACAGATTGTAGGTGTCGAGCTTTCGCAGGCAGAGCGAGCCGTTTACGACTATATATTTGCCAAGGCAAAGCATACATTTTCGGCAAACATTGAGAAGGGCACCGTGATGAGAGCATACACTACCATATTTGCACAAATATTACGTCTGCGCCAGACCTGCTGCCATCCAACGCTCGTCCGCAACCAGGATGTAGTTGCGGAAGAAGAGCTGGCTGGGGCAGAAGCAGACGCTGCGGCAGGGTTGAGTGACGACATGGATCTGCAGTCTCTGATTGCGCAATTTACTGCGACCACGGGCGATGAGAAGGACGCCAATGCGTTTGGGGCGCATGTCCTACGGCAGATTCGCGACGAAGCCATAAGCGAGTGTCCGATTTGTACCGAGGAGCCCATGGTAGACCAGACGGTGACCGGTTGTTGGCATTCTGCCTGCAAGACATGCCTTCTGGACTATATGAAGCACCACACGGATCGACACGAGACACCGAGGTGCTTCAACTGTCGAAAACCACTTAATTCTCGTGACTTATTCGAGGTTGTTCGCCACGACGATGATGTGACTACCTTCCAGGGCTCTCCCAAGATCAGCCTACAGCGTCTTGGTGTCAACGAATCTTCGTCTAAAGTTGTGTCTCTGATGAAGCACCTGAGAGAGTTACGGAGAGAACATCCCCGTATGAAGTCGGTTGTTTTCAGTCAATTCACCTCTTTCCTGACACTGATCGAACCGGCCCTTAGTAAGGCAAATATGAGGTTTCTTCGCTTGGACGGGACGATCAGCCAGAAAAATCGGGCGGCAATTTTGAAAGAGTTTGCTGAGTCCAACAAATTCACTATCCTGCTAATAAGTTTACGAGCGGGTGGTGTCGGCCTCAACCTTACGCAAGCGAAGCGCGTCTATATGATGGATCCCTGGTGGAGCTTTGCTATCGAAGCACAAGCAATTGACCGAGTGCACCGCATGGGCCAAGACGCAGAGGTCAAGGTGTATCGTTTCATCTGCCAAGACAGCGTGGAAGAGCGTATGCTAAAAGTTCAAGACCGCAAGAAATTCATGTAAGCGCCCTCCAGTCCCCGTTTTGAGTGTGCATGCATTTTTACTTACCTCTGGGATTTGTTTCAGCGCGACATCACTCGGTATGATGACGGACGAGGAGAAGAGACTCCAGAGGATTGAGGACATCAAAGAATTACTGACTTGAACACTACTTGCTATTACGCTAATCCTGTATATTGCCCTGTATATAGCATGTTCTCTGCATTACGACGGAGTTTGGTGCCCCGGGGCCTAATCTAATCATAAACTAGAATCATTGACCTTAATTTTATTCAGCGTCCTCGGAGACCCTTAATGTGACGGAGTCCGTGATCGATCCCTTCCCGAAAATGCTTACCTCCTGCGATTAAATGAATGATTTATGGATTCTCGTCGAGCTATCTATGACACGCAGAAATAACGCCTTTCCTCGTGTAGTTCATCGTTGTTGGTGGTCCTACCCAATGTCACATCAAATCTCGCAGGGCGCAGCCCGCGGAGCCCGCGGTATCGCAACTCACAGAGACCGATCCCGAGAGAAATTCCACGCGATAGTGGGCGTCTTCTGCAATCATGCCTGTTGTCCAAAGCCAAATATTTCCCCAGTCTATCTGTAAGATAATGTTAGTGCCAGAGTATATGAGGGCAGATATTCCCGCCACCCCGTCTGCCCGAGTGATATAAATAAGCTTTGAGGTTCTGCCATCGGCTTGCATACGCATGCAGGGAAGCAGCTTTTGATTTACGTCATCTACTTAGGCCACCGTAGTTCGATTGGCACATACATATGTCACCCCCTATGGATACCTACGAAACCAGGGACCCCGGGGACCAGCGAGTCGACCTGCCAACGACGTTGAGTCACCGCCAAGGTTTACGTGTACGTCGCCCGTCATCAACACGAGAAAATAAAGATATCAGCAAGCAAAGTAGCACTGCTTCCGCCCGAAACCCGACCGGCTCGCAAAAGCAAGGCAGGAACGCAAAATCGGCATCGAAGAAACGGCGGATAAAACGATGGGGCGGTCGCACTTCTTGGATGATACCACTGGCTCTCATCCTTGGATTAGCATCCCTTTATGCCCTTAATCCCACGGAATCTAACATCGTACACCCTTTCATCTTCCTCTCGTACAGGATCAAACACAACAAACACAAACCCGAGTCCCAGGCCCAGGCCCAGTTCCAGTTCACCGACGACACAGCGTCAGTCTCATCAGGCCGCGAGTATGACGAGTATGGCAAAGGTCCCCGAGACATCGCCTTCGTAGCATTCTACGTACTGGTTCTTTTCTTCCTGCGAGCGTTCATAATGCGCGAGGTGTTGCGTCCGCTTGCGCGCTTCCTCGGCATCACGTCACGCAGCAAACGCGGCCGGTTCAACGAGCAGATGTACGTGGCCATCTACACGGGCATCGTGGGGCCCTTGGGCGTCTACGTCTACTTCTACATGACGAGGACGATGATGTACCACTCCCACTCCCACTCCCATTCTCCCAGCGCCGCGCAGCATCTCTTCCCCTCCTCCTTCTTCTCTACCGCCGACATGTACGAGGGGTATCCGCACAAGACGCACTCTGCCGGCATGAAGTTCTACTATCTCCTGCAGGCGGCGTTCTGGGCGCAGCAGGCGCTCGTCATGATCCTCGGGCTGGAGACGCGACGCAAGGATTTCAGAGAGCTTGTTGTGCATCATGTCGTCACGGTCGCCTTGATTGCGCTGAGCTATCGTTTTCACTTCACTGTCATGGGTGTCCTGGTCTACGTCACGCATGATATTAGTGATTTCTTCTTGGCTGTGAGTTTATTTTTATTCTATTTTTATTCTGTTGATACGCGTTTCTGGATTTTAAGTTTTAAGTATAAAGTATACACTGTCACCTGCATACCTCAGTCTAAGTCCGACGCAATACGTGGCATTTGGTAGAAAAGGGGAGAAGGGGAAAGAGAAAGAAAGAGAGAGAGAGAGAGAGAGAGAGAGAGAGAGAGAGAGAGAGAGAGAGAGAGAGAAAGAGGGGGGGCAGAAGAAGGGCGAAAAGGAGTTATGCATATCTACTCACTTTGCTTACTAATATCTCCAGACATCCAAATCCCTCAACTACATCGACCATCCGCTACAAATACCCTACTACGCTCTCTGCATCCTCGTGTGGGTATACCTGCGTCACTACATCAACCTCCGGATCCTCTATTCAGTGCTTACAGAGTTCCGAGCCGTGGGCCCTTACGTCCTGGACTGGGCGGCGGAGCAGTACAAGTGTGGCATATCGCAGGTCATCACCTTCACGCTCCTAGCTGCCTTGCAGGCTTTGAACTTGTTCTGGCTTTATTGTCTGCTGAGAAACGCTTATCGGTTTGTTGTTTATGGCATTGCGAAGGATGATCGTGAGGAGGATGAGGAAGGTGATAAGATTGATGGGAAAGAGGTTGAGGAGAAGGGGAAGTTGGGGACTGTTGAGGAGGAACGGGGGTGATTGTTCATTTACTGGTGAGATGGTCTAGACGTGGTGAGATACGTGAAGATCAAATCAGGGGAACTCGCCCTCTCATGGGATAATGCTTATTTTTAATGTGTAGATATGTAATGATATCTGTTGGCATAACTATACTAAAGGCTATTATTTATTTATTTGTATTGAGGTCATGTGTGATGTCGTTGAACGTATTGCCACGATCAAAAGCCAACTGCCACCCCCTTTCCTACGCTCCCAGCATTGATTCCAAGAAGCAACACAGAACTTCAAATGGTTCAAGCAGCTGTAACAGTAACCCCTGATCTATGGTATCCAAGGTTTACAAACATCCCTTTGTAATATCAACACAAAGGAGGAAGGAACAATATCCTTATTATTTCTTATCATGTCAACAAAACTCTATGTACAAGAATCCTTTGAAGTTACCAAATGCGGCTATCGCGTGAAAAAGAAAAAGGTTATTGTTAAGATTTCGACTTCTAATCGAAAAAAATTACATGGACAGAATAATTGCATATATAATGACATGCGTGCGTGCGATCGTGCGATGTCATACACACCTAACGCGGTCATCGCATAAGCCCTGACCTCTTTATTGCGTAGTTGATAAGAGACAAAAATAAATGGCCGACATACGGCGCGCAGAAGAGGGTGATATCGTCGATGCGAGACGAGGACAGGAGGAGGAAGACGAAAACGAAGACAACGACAACGAAAGCAACGACCCTCCCCTCCCGTCCTGGCTCGCGGAGGACGTGCAGTACTGGCACCACTGGTACGTAGCCATCGTCCACAAATTCGCCAACGTAGCCGTGCGACGACCATTCCGGTATACTGAAGGCTACGCTAAGCCTTCTTCATCCTCATCCTCATCCTCCTTCTCCGACGATGACCGACCTTTCCCATTCAACCTCGAGGCGCACTGGTACTGCGCTTTTGTTCTCCTCGCCATCATAGCCCTCCACATCGGCTTCTTTGAAACGGGCTGGTTATTGGCAAATGATCGCCTGTACTGGGTGGGAAGAGTGCTGGGGAGAAGTTTCCTTACCCTGGGAATTGCGACGGCGAGTACCTTTACCTTTGAGCTAGGCGGGGAATACGCGAGCCGCGAGATTAAAGCCATCACGCGAGCGAGTAGGGAATTTGTCGCGAGGGTCTTGTTCGCGAGACTTCTCGGCTGGGGCGAGGTTGATGAAGAAGGAAATCCGGTGCTTGATGAAGAGGAAGGAGGGTTTGTTTGGTTGAGAGATGAGGCGGCATGGAGAGCACCTATCCGCGAGTTATTCTGCGAAATAGTGGGTGTTTATTTCGTCGATTACTGTCTCATGCTCTTGTCTTCCTTCAGCATGACATTACTGTCACTTTTAGTGGAGAATGTCCTGGTCCCGGGGCTAGAGTTCTTCTTTTGCGTGAGGGGGGATTTCCTCATGAGTTTACCTTCTTTCTTCGCACTCCCGATGCCAGGAATTCCCCAAGGATCAAGACCAGAAGCACTATTATCACTGTTAAACGGAAGCCTAGCCCTAGACCTGAGCGCTGCAAATCAAATCCTCAGAACCCTCTGGTTCGAGCACGGCGTCCCCATTGTCATCCAGTTCATCCTTATCATCCTCCTCTGGCTCCTCTGGTTCCTCTTCTTAGCCCAGGCGGAGCGATGGGCGCTCTACGGCTGGCGCGTCGAGGATCCCAAGATGGCGCTCATCGCGCACCTCGTCCGCGCAACGTCAATGCATCTGATCGCCTACACGGCGTACCAGATGGTATGGGGCATTATCGCAGCGTTGAATATCATAATACCACCAGCACTACTACTACAAAAACATTTATATTACATAAACATGAACACAAACACCGCCCTCATCATCGACGGTCCCGTACCTCCCCTCTTGACAAAAATCATCTCACAAGGTAGGATCCTCGCAGCGGCGCTCCTGCTGTTCTTCCACTGGTTTCTGAGAGCAACCAGTCGGTTCCTGGTCCTCACGTTTGCCGAGCCCCTTTTCACCCCTTACTTGGTGTGGTGCACGCGTTTTACGGAGGAAGGCGCCCGTAGCATGTGGCCCGCGCTGACGCACCCCCTGACCGGCGAGATGAATGTTCTCGATCCCGGGAAGAGGGTCGTCTCGCGGGTCGTCATGACGGCGCTCTTTGGGTTGGATAGTTCGTGGCCGGCCAAGTATCACTTAAGCAACATCATAGCTGACGACTGAATGCGTTTTGAAGTTACTCACCAACTCCTGGGGCGATCAAAGATCCCATGTTATTTTCATAGTCTATAAGAACGAAGCTTCATATTCCCATTAGGTTTCGCTAGTTTTAAAGGTTATAGGCTCGCATCAGACAAACATGGATAGATAGACAACATAAGAGTAGACGGCGTAGTGTAGATAATTCAAGTTGATATTCTAGTTGGTATTTTAGCAATATCACAAATTCTGTTCACTTGGTTCCACAATCATCTCGGTGAATTGGGTAAGGGCGGGGATGTATTGATTGCGATGTTGTCATGTGATATGTGTGATGTGCGCAGTAGGGGACAAGATGCAGTGACTTCGGGGTTCCTCGATCCTTGGGGTTGGGCTATCTAGGGTTTGTCCACTATCATACCGTAATCCGCCTTGCGGCATCTACAGAAAGCCTGCAGCCGAGTGACGCCATTCCATAGCTCGGATGCCTCGCGACTAGGCCAAACAAAGAGGTTCCGGCAGGCAAATTCCGAATAAGCTAAGGACAGGGTGTTGCGGGGGGTATTGCTCCTCCTAGGCATCGGCCGCGAGGACGTTTCACTTCTGGCGAAGTGCTTCCGATCCTAAGCAGTGGCGCTAAGCTACTCCTTCTTTTCGTCTTCGGCTTTGGGCTCGTCAGCCTTGGCTGTCTCCTCCGTCTTTTCCTCAGCAGCTTCCTTCTCGCTTCCGTCCTGGTTGAAGTACTTCCTGTTGTCTTCGAAAGCCTTCAACCAAGCATCCTTGAATGCTTGAGCTTCTGGATATTCGAGTTAGTCGCAGGAGCGTCGTCCTCGATATTTCGCATGCAACTTACGTTCTTCTGTTTTAAATCTGGCGCAGAAAGTCATGGGCTCGGCCACGTTGTCACTGTAATCAGCTCCAGTGTTCCACATCCAGGCCTTGGCGCTTGTAGTGTGAGGGTCGAGCTTCATAACGGGGGTGACTAGAGGGAGATGTGAGCGATGCGCCAGCACTTATGGTTTCGGGGGGCTACCGGTGGACGTACTGTAGTGGTTGGCGCGGGTCTTGCGGGTCTGGTCCTGTCGCATAACCAGGCGGGTCTTGCCATTCGTCTTGTGCTTGAAGAAGCGAAGCTCACCCTGGCCACGCTCCTTCCACTCGGGAATATCGGGGAAATATCTGAACAACTTTCCTTTGACGCTGCAGAGCTCGTCCTCGTCTTCGTGTGTTACGGTGTTGACTTCCTCGGTGAGTCGAACGACAGGAGTGAACTCGACATCTTCCGACTCCGGAGGTTGATCCTAATAACGGGCCGGTTAGTTGGGGTTCGCACACTATAGGCATCTAGGAAGGTTCTCACTTCATCATCGCCCTTGGCAGCGGCAGCAGCTTCACGTTGAGCTTTAGCACTGCCAGAAACGTCACCGCGATCATCGTCTTCCTTCTTCTCCTTCTTTGCACCACCACCGAACATGGAAAAAACAGACGAGGACGCCAGGGGCTTCGACTCGGCCTCGGGGGCCTTGGTCTCCCCAACCTTGGGCTCGGTGTTCTCTGTAGAGCTCATAGTGGCGGTGTTTGTATGGACGCGCGCGATCGGTATTTCGGACTAATAGAAGAATGTGTGAGCCTAGAAATAGGAGAAGAGGTCTAGTAGCCTGATGGGGAGCTACAGACGAGAAGCTAGGCAATGACGGAGGGGGAGCTTAAGAAAAAAAAAAAAAAGACAAAAACGAAATGCCCCC
>Ga0247782_1000495_pt1 | contig 21309 bp, 4 predicted proteins | sample UWRJL019104C5_FD_179928 | JGI IMG/M metagenome (GOLD analysis project Ga0247782, IMG submission 179928) | Plant litter microbial communities from Arlington Agricultural Research Station in Wisconsin, United States - UWRJ-L019-104C-5 | ecosystem: Environmental > Terrestrial > Plant litter >...
TTTTGTTTAATACGTTTACTTTTAAAAATAATTTTGTTTGCTAACATAAAAAAAAAACTTAAACTATTATAAGCACGTTTTGCTAAAATGCATGTTTTATAATAAAAAAAGTTAAATAATTTAATATACTTAATAAATTTTTTTAAATAATAAAAATAAAGCATTACTTTTATACTAAATTTATTAACTAAAAATATAAGAGCTTAATAATAATTACTTTTAATAAAGCTACTACTAAAAGCTTTAAAAACATAATAAAAAAACATAGCTAAGAAAATTAAAAAAAAAAAAAAAAAAAAAAAAAAAAAAAAAAAAAAAAAAAAAAAAAAAACTTACTTATAATTATTAAAAGCAATAATTTAAAAAAAAAAAGAAATAGTGTTATAAACTAACAAGTAAAAGACTATTAGCTGCGTTAAGGCTGATTAAAAGCAATAAAAGCAAGGTAATTGCTAGACTAGAAAATATGCTACAGTTAATATTACGTAATTAATTAGTTAGCTAACGGCCACTTTTATATAGTGGCTAGTAGCTGCTAGCAGCTAGTAGCCGCTGGTAGCCAGTGGCCGCCAGATCGTAATAGCCACAACTTATACTTATTTTAAAAAAGAAGATTAAGTATATATTCTTTTTTATATTTAGCTAGCTATAGTTATTTTTTTTATCTTTAGTAATTAATCTAAGCATATACTTAGCATATAACTAAAACTATTAAGTATATAAAAAAAACTTTTTAATAATTAATTAAAACATAAGCCCTTTTTATTTATTTACTTTTAGCAATAGCAAACCATAGCTATTTAAACTGTTTTAAACAGTAAGGATTATTACATTATAGCTATTTATTATGGTTATAAAGTTAGCAAGTTTGTTTATTATAATGTTTTTAAGTTAATAGTTAAAATTTACTTAAAAAAGAATTTTTTTTTAAAAAACTATCTTTAAAAAGTAGTTTTTTATAAAACTTTATTTTTTATTAAAATAATAATTATCGTGCAAAAAGCCTTTGTTTATAGTTAGTAAGCTAAAAAATATTAAAAGTAACCTAAAATACTTAAAAAAAAAAAAGATATAGAAAAAATAAATAATATATCTTATTTTAACTGTATTAAATACTACAAAGCGTGTCCCTTAGCGTCTTAGAAAGTATTTGATTGCCTTCTTAGGCAATCCAAAAAAAAATCGCGGAATTTAACGAACTGGCCCTAAGAACCTATCCCCGCCATCATACCCCTTCTCAGTGGAAAGTGCACTACAGGCCCCCTGTTATGCTGCATTTTTGTTTGCCTCTTATCTTTTTCTATAGACAATATAACATGGTTATGTTATCTCTAGTCCTAGAGCCTTGCCTTCGTTTGTCACGTATATGCTAACGCACGTTTAAAGACCCTCCCCCGATCCGTATTTCGCGCCATCCCCTGACAAAGCTTGCAGATAATACTGCCGGGATGACGCTTATTACTACCTATTACCAAAAACCATACTTATCGTGACTAATAACATACCTATTATACATGAGAACTTGTCACAGGATTTATAGGGTGGTAGGTAAGCTGCATATTTGGGATGGGCGCTGCTACGTGCTTTTGTATCTGGTTTGCCCCTGGCTTTGTTTGCGTGAGTAACTACAGTCAGTGTTGCAGTAGGAACGGACTTTAATCAAAACCACCACGGAGGATCGAGCCGACTGGCTCAGCTAAGTTAACGCAGCTATGGTAGCTTAGGTGAAGCGCATTTTTAGTTCCCTAGAAGCTCAGTACCTAGGACGTTGTTGCCCTTGTAAAATACTTAGTATACCTCACAGTGCAAGCTCAGATAATGGTTGTTATATACTGTATAACAGGTACCTATACAATTATGGTCACTGATATCCCTCAGCCTTGTCATCGTCGAGTTTCCATAGAATCTCTCTGGTTCTTAGCAGGTACATAATGGGAGCGTGTCACGCACAATTATGTAGAGTACAACTTCTTCTATAGCACATCTATTTTTACTTTATATGATTGTATCTAGAGAGTGCCCTGGTTTACTTCTACTATTTTCTAATCGACAATACTCTCTGCAAGATCATTTTCTTACGAACTCGAAGGGCTGATATGTCATCGTCGCAGGATTCAACTCAGCTGTCAAGCGTGCATGATGGCTGTGCTGCCCTCCATGACCCCGTGGCATAAAGATGACGTGCATCACTACATATGCAGTATGATTTGATATTACTTTAAGAGCGCAGTCAAACTAGTCGGTTTATTTATGACTGTGTCGCAATCATTGCCGCTAATATTACATACCTAATTGGTTTCACTTGCATATACGATTCCGCAGATCATTTAGCGTGTAACGTATATCAACCATCTAGACTACAAAGCCTCGTTTCGATGTCCGGATCGCCAGTTAGATTTGCCCTATTGCGCCTATCTATCCACATATAATACACAGAAACCACTATTGGTCATCGCAATATGCTGTGCTCCTTTGGCCTGGCCCTGTAAGTACCTGATGGGTCGCTGCCTGTTTCAAAATAATGATCGGTACCAAAGTGACGATAGCCTGCGCTGTATTATAGACAAAACTGTGATGAGACAGTAATTATTGGTCAGCTTAGTTTGATCAATAACAGCGCTGCTCTAACCATTTATGTTCCACGCCGGCTCGGAGAAGTTTTACTTCTAGCTCGTAGAATGGAAATTGATAGGTCGTGCAAAGAGCTGGCCAACCACTAATTAATATCCGTAACCTGCATCACGGGCCAATTTGAAAATGCTTGATTCTGATATTGATGGCGCCAGTCCTCTGTCATCCCGACAGAAGCCTGGTGCGGCCTGTCAAGAATGCAGAAGAAAGAAGGTAGGACAGCTATCTTGGCTCAAATACCTCCAGCGTTGACTTTGTTCAAGGTGCGATGTGACAGACAGCGACCTCAATGCGGCTTTTGTCAGGCGTCTGGTGTTGAGTGTCATGTTACAGCTCTCCGGCCCGCTCGAGGGCCCAAGACGGGGTACCTTAAAAGTCTCCAAGAACGAATTAGTAAGACTTATGGGCGCCCTTTTATCCCCAAGTCAAGATTAGACAGTTCAGGCTAGCATCCAGCTGACTAATGGATACTCACCAGCGACTCTGGAGGAGGAGTTACGACGAAGCCGACAAGGTGAACATGGGCCGACGCCCATGAACGAGGTCTCTTCAAATGAAGACACAGCCTGGGATTTTGAGTTTGACCAGAATGATTGGAACTTCCAAGCGATGCTGTCCACTGGGACCGAATCAGGTGCAACGACAGTTGAGCTCGGCCCCTTTACAGTTTCTCCAAAGTTATTGCAACATACAGATGATGCCACTAATGATGTTAGCAATGATGTCAGATTGTCCAACATAGCCCAATCTGGAGCTCTTATAGAGGCACAAGACATCTTTTCTGGCTTGCACATCTCGACTGCCATGCAGGCCGATCTGTAGGTAGTTCTCGAGATCCCCCTAGACAACGCAAGGAGTGGGGACTGCATGTTGCAAAGTCTAATGTTGGATAGGGATCAACTTTACTTTGATAGGTTGCATGGATGTATACCGATCCTCAACCAAAGGCGATACCTCTTCGAGGCGCAACAACCAGGCAAATCGACAGCCCAATTGTGCCTCCGCCATGCTGTATGGACTCTAGCGTCATCAACGTCGGTCCAATACCAAGGCTTGCGAGATCCATTGTATCAAAACACTCGTCGGGCTCTCGAGGCCCTTGACGTGAGGACCTCAAGTTCGCAAGACACAGACCTCGAACAGGTACAAGCCTGGCTTATTCTAGCAACTCATGAGTTCATGTGTGTGAGCTTTCGCCGGGCATGGTCAACGTTAGGCCGGGCTTTCCGGACTATCCAGCTCAGAGAGTTCCAGGATACCGATGCGTTGGATATGGTGGCAGAACAGACCGATTTTATAACCACGGAAATGAAGAGGAGGACTTTTTGGATGGCTTATTGCCTAGATCGCTTTTTCAGTTTACGAAATGGTGATCATATGACTTTTGGCGATCAGGTAGCAAATCCATACAAGCCCACAGTGTTTCTCCAGATACGTTTGGCTGACCAAGCCCCTTCCCCACAGAATGTAACCCGCTTGCCAGCCCTAGAGACGGACTTCCAGCATGGCCGGCCAAACTGCATGGGGTTCCTTCAAGACGCTTTGACAATAGGAGATTTTGGGCCCTCACGGTCTCCGTTTGTCGAGTGCATCATCGTGGCAGCTCTCAGTGGCCGCGTCCTGAGCCACAGAAACTTCTGTATAGGAGCTACACTGAACCAGAACACCTCACGGTCTTGTTGGGAGCGGCACGAGCAGATCGGCGCCACATTACTGAGGAGAATCGAGCTTTTCTGCGACTCTTACCCGCCGAACCTACAAGAATCAGACCCCATGCTGATTTTCGTGAACATGATGTGGCAGAGCGCGGTGCTGTACCATGATCGACTGACTAGGTCGAAGTTGTCGCAGTTTGATGAGAGCGAGGCGGGCCTGGCCCAATCCCATATGCGAGCCTCGGCAGCCATGGCAGAGATGATTAACTTGATGACGAGAATCTCTCAGCTAAACGGCTTCAAGGTATAGGGTGCCCTTTCAACCAACTCACTTGCGTTTCTGTGGCATTGCGGCCAGCTGATCTAGCTTCTATAGATCCATCCATTGACTCAGATACCACTATCAATATGTACAGAGATCCTTGCTCTACATCCTGAATCCGGCGATCTTCTCAAAAATGGGATGCAAGATGTTATTGGAGTGATGCATGGGTGTAGGAATACTGTAGACCTCTGAAGTCTTTGGATTGAACCTATGGAAAGCCTCATAGGTGTTGAAATATTTAAATATACAATAAATAAGCCGTCTCTTTCCCTCAAAATTTCAAACCATGTGTTCAGTATTATCGACTCGCTTAAACTGTCCGATGGATGCTATTTCTGCTATTATGGCTTCTTTAAAAAAGAAGAGGGTCTATAATGCGGCCACAATTCTAGGAAGCATAGCCGCGGTATTGTTCCATAGCTGGCTCGAGCCAATAACAAACAACGATGAGACATACCACGTGTTTCTATACCCTTGCAGGGCATACATTGCATCATAGAAGCCATTCCTGATGTCTTCTGGCGAGACAGCTAGATGAAAGGGGTAATGGTCATGGAAGGCAACAAACTCAGGCTCTGCGGTGGTTGCAGATGGTTCTAGTTTTTGTAGCTTCTTGATTGCATCTCTCATTCCCCCTTTAACCTCAGCCTGTGAAAGACGTGTTTCAGAACTGAACCAATAGTAGAACAGACCAGGAGCACCCGTGGGATTCAAGAGGATGGCGCCTGGTAGTGTTGGCACATGGAAGGCCGTGCCCGCTGCTCGATTCTTGTAGATATGATCATCGGGTAGGCCAATGTTCTGTACAACCCCGGAGTAATACGGCTTGCCTGAGAGCTGCGACAAGATGCCTCGCTCCCGAAGGTTTAAACCGAAAGGGATCATGTTCTCCAGAACGGGCGGCATCGCCACCACCAGCTGTTTGGCGATGACCAATTTATTCCCCGTTGGCGTTTTGACGATTAGCTTCACATCACCGGTGCGGTTTGCCGAGATAACGGTGGAGTTAAGCAGCACATCAGTGCCTAATTCGGTCAGCGCGTTTCGGTAGAGCTCGGAGTTGTCACCATCCGCATTGTTTATCGCCGCACCGGCTTCCTCGCTCAAGAACAGGGTGTTTAGGTCATTGAACGTATAGAGCATCAATGTCTCCAATAGGTTTCCTGGGATTGCGGGGGTGTCGAAAATAGCAGGTGCAGAGTCCTGTAGATTGAATTTCTTGACGTAATCTTGTGTGGTCAAGAGCAGATCTGCAGGCACGGGCTGTGGCAGGTTAATGCCATCTTCCAGATAGGGGTATTTGTGAAGTTCTCGCAGGTAGTCATCGCCAATTACTGGGATTGTATAGTTTAGGAGAGGTTTTCCCGTCAAGAAGTCTACGTAGACGGGGGCAGTAGACAAATTGAAGGACGTCGTAGCAACGGAAATATTCAATCGAGCAAAAAATTTCCTGGTAATGGCGTCATCGTGATATATCTGCAGGGCATAGTTGATGGGTACGCCCGTTTTGGGATCCAGATATGTCCGCGTGTTGCCCCCTAATTGTGACGAACGCTCGATGACAGCAATGGACTTATTGAGATCGCGCAATCCAATGGAGACGTAAGTTCCCGACGCGCCGCCGCCAATCACAGCAATATCCCGTTGTATTACATCCTTTTGATTATAGCTCTCTATATCGTAAGAACTGATGGCAAAGCACGGTAATGTGAGTGTGAGGCTGGCAGTCAATATTGGACCGTTAAGCCTCATGTTTGCTTAGATGAAGGACAAGTGAGGGAAGAAATCTTAGAAGGATCTTGGGGGAGCTCAAGCTTGTAGGTTTTTGCGAGAATCAAAGAGCCATGAAAAGTAGAACCTAGCCTTATATACGCGCGTCCAGAAAGTGGCTGGTCTTGTCCTAGGATGGGTCGCCTTGTGAGACATAGTCGTAGTCGAAAGATCACCCACACCAAACCGGTCTCAACATGTATCCCAAATCAAGTCTACCCATCTATTTCGGGCCCCTATCAATATGAAAATAGAAAGGCTGTCTACAAGATTTTTCTCATTCTGCTATCCGATAGAAGTGGTGGCGTCCTGAGTTGTTAACAAGCGTTATCACTGGCTGCTCTAGGTTCAGCTCATGTTGGGATAAGGAAAACGGGGCGAAAGGAAGACCACGACTCTCCAAATATAGCAACAGCTCCGATCCTTCCCTATAATACTGATTGGTCACATGATGTTCCATGTGTAACACGGAAAAAGAGAACAGTCAGCTATTGCCAGGAACAGCAATATCCTCAGCCAGAGTAGGGAAATTAAGGCGTAAGGTGACCCCCCCCCCTCACGGGGCCATCTATTTACGGGCCACTTTAGACCGCCACCCACGCGCTCAACGCGTTTCTAGCCTTTTATAATTTCTTTTTATTTTTACTAATACTAAAATTTAAAAAACTTTTTAGCTTTTTATTTTATTGCAAATAATTTTATAAGCAAGCTAATAAACAACTAATAAATATAAGTGTTAAAGATAAAGTTATAATGTTATAATAACTAAAGGGTTAGTAATAATAATAATAAAAAGGCACTGTTATAAAGAATATTAACAGTATATATACATAGTAGTACAGTGCATAGAGTGCGAGTATATAATCTACACTGTTGCATTTTAATAATAAAAGCTTAAAAGCTAATAAAAAGTGCTTTTGCGCTTACTTAATATAAAGATAATAAAAGTAATATATAATAAAAAGGCTATTAATATATATAACTAATGAAAAAAGCTAAAAAGTTAAAAATTAATTATTTAATTATTATAAAAGATATTATTAAGGGTAACATTTTTATAAAAAACTATATTAATAATTATGTTAGCAATAACAAGTAATTAAATTGTTTTAATTTATATAGCTTTAAATAATAAACTTAATTATTAATTTATTTATATTTAATACTACTACTATTAAAATGCAATAGTGTAGATTATATACTTATACTTTATACACTATATTACCATATATATATACTGCTAATATTCTTTTATAGCATTGCTTTTATAAGGGTATTAATAGGTTTAGGTCAGGTAAATAAGTGGGATAAATATTGCTTAAAACTAGCAAGTTAAAAATTTATATAATATAACCTTTGCTTACCTATATTATAGTTAGTAAAAATTTATTATTCTTTAAACTTCTTTGCGCGTTTTTTATTATTATAGTTTTTATATAATTAAATCCTTTTTTTATTTAGTTTTAATCTAGTTTATTTTTTTTTTTTAATAATTTTTAAAGGCTACGCTTGTTAACACTAGCATTTATAATAAGATTATTTAGTAGCTTAGCTTTTAATAATTTTAATAAAAAATTAAAAGAAATAAAAGCTTTAAAAACTTTAAAAAAAAAGTTAAATTATTATAAAATTGTTATAAAAATCTTATAATTAAATTTTTTTTAGTTATAGCTAATTTTTTTTATTTTTAGTTAATTTTTTTTAGTTTTGTTGCTATTAATAAAAGAACAAGATTTAACAAAAGATTTTATGCTTAAAAAATAAGACGTAGCTTTTAACTTATTAAACCTATAAAACCTGCTTTATAAAACTTATTTTATTTACTTGCTTACTTTTATATAATTTATTTAACCTATATAATATTAATTATTAAAGCATTTATATAATTATATTATTATTATTTTTTTTTATAATTATAGCTTTTATATTTAATTTTTGTAAATTAAAGCAAAAAAGGCTTATATTAAAGTAAAATTTTTTTAAAAAGTTTTATACTTTATATATTAGCTTTATTAAATTAATATTAAATAGCTATAGCTAAAAACTTAGCCTTTTAAATTTACATCTTATTACGCTTATAAACCTTATTTTTAATTTTATAAAAAATAATTTATTTTTATTTAATAATTTATTTTTATATATACTTAATAATTTTAACTTAATTACTTTATAAAAATCTATAATAATAAATTTACTTACCTTTAAAAAAGTATATTAATAATGTTTAGTTAGCTAACGTATCCCACGGGTCAATTGCACACTTTTTTCCTATACAAAAAATGTCCGTGCGTAACATTATAACTTGGCCAATACTAATGCTATAATAATATAAATAGTACCAGTCGATTTCTAACTAAATAACGAGTTCAAATATGATTTTTTTTTATATTTATAATATTTTTATTTAGCAAGTTAATAAGCAATACGCTAAGCAAGGATTATATAATTTTTAGCAAGGATTATATTATAGTACAAATATTATAATACTATATAACTGGTTTAATATATAAGTAATTAAAATAAAAAAAATACTACTAGATTCCTTATTTTAATAAAAATTTAATGGTTATATTTTTATTATTGTATAACTAAAATTGATAGAGTTATAAATTTACGCACAGCCTTTTTTGCTAAGATCTTTTTAGTAATTCTGATTTATTTACGACCTTAATAACCTACTAAATAAAAATGTTATAAATATAAAAAAATTATATTTAAACGCGTTATTTAGTTAAAAATCGACTAGTACTATTTATATTATTATAGCATTAGTATTGGCCAAGTTATAATGTTGCGCACGGACGTTTTTCGTATAGGAAAAAAAATGTGCAATTGACCCGTGGGATACGTTATATATTAAAAAAAAAAAAAGTTTTACTACTTTAGTATAAAATTTAAAACTTATTACTATTTAATTTTTTGCTAAAATCTATAAAAAGATGTTTATAAATAGTATTACTATTTATTTGCTAAAAAATATATAGTTAAAATATATTAAAAACTAGCTTAAGCATAAGATTTTCTTTTTTAATAAAAAACTAAAACTTTAGTTTAAAAGTTTAAGTAAACAACTTTAATTCAATATTAAAAAAAATTTTATAACCTATATTAAACATATAAACTAATTATTTTTGCAAGCTAATAATTTTTAGCTAAAAAAGCTTTAAAGCTAGGTTTTAAAAAACATATATAATAAAAAAATATATTAAAAATAAACAAGTTTAAAAAAAGCTAAAAACTATTTAATAAAATAAAGCAAAATAAGCTTTTTTAATAAATTTAAAAGCACTTATATATTTTAAAACATAATTAATATTATTATTGCTTATGCTTTTAAGCTTAAATAAAAAATAAGTTTTTAAATTAAGTTAACTATTAAAAAAACCCCTATAAAGATAAAAAATATAAATTATTTAAAAAATTAAAAGATCTTTTTAATAATGCTTTAAATTATATTTATAATAATTAGTTTTAGCTTAAAATTAAAACTATTTTAATAAAAATGGTTTAAATATTTTTAAAGCTTAGTACTTATATTTTACTAGTTATTATAACTAACCTTATAACTAGCTATTTAAATAGCTAAATTATTTAAATTATAACTTAGGTCTAAGCTAAAATAAAGCTAGTAAAAAACTTTTAAATAATTTAGCTTTAAAATAAAATAGTATAAATAAACATATTTAGCTTAAAACAACTTAATTTTAAACTAGCTTGCTTTAAACTAGCTTTAGCTAAATAGTATAAAAAAATAGTTATTTAATATGCTTTATAATTTATTATAACTATAAATTTAAAAGATATAGTATATATACTTATTTAAAGCAAATATAGATTATAATTATAATAAAAGCTAGCTTACTAACTAACCTTAACTATAATTTATTAAATAAAAAGCTTAATTTTTTAAGCAAAATTTTTAAGTTATTAATATTAATATTAAATATATAATTAGCTTTAATAGCTAATAAATATTTCGGTTTAAGCTGCTTACTTATAAAAATAAAATTTAGTTTAAATTTTTATTTTACTTGCTTAGCATGCTACTAAAAGTTTATAAAATTTAATAAAGTAAAAAATAAAAATAAAAATTTTAAAATATTATTAAAATGCTTTAAAAAAAAACAAGCTAGGCTTAAATAAGCAAGCAAAATTTTTTAATTTTTAACTTTTTTTAAAAAGCTTTAAATATAAAATAAAAAATTTTATAATAAGCGCAGTTAGCAATTTATTAAAGTTTAAAAAGCTGTTTAGCAAAAAAATATTATTTTTATACGTATATATAAAAATAAAAAGCACTAAAAAATCTATATTAGTTAAATGCTTTAAATTATTTTTTTTTATAATTATTTAAAGCTAGTTGCTTAACTAATTTTTTATAATTTAGTCTTAGTTAGCAAAAAAAATTTAAACTTTTTTTATAAAAAAATATAAAAAGTAAAAAATTTTAAAAAAAATAAAAAATATTATTTAGTATTAACTAAGCTTATTATAAGGGTTTTTGTTTATTTTCTTATTTTAATTTTTAAAACTAAGCATATATTAATAATAAAAAGACCTAATTTAAATATTTTATAAATAGCAGATTTTTTTTAAAATTAATTAGTTTTAAATATATAAAGCTATTTTACTTAATTTAAACATTTATATTAATAATTATTAAGTTAAAAATAGCTAATAATAGCACTACTTTTATTTACTATTATATTTTTTTTTAGCTTATAATTAAAAAAATTTATTTATTATTTAAGCATTTATAATAAATTAAAACTATACTTTTAATTTACTTTTTTTAACCCTAAAATTAAATATAACTTAATTATTATTAATTATACTTAAAACTTAATTATAATTTAAAGCATTAAAAAAACTTTATTTATTATAAATTTAAATAAATTTTTAAAGTTAAACTTTTATTAAAAATAATAAAAGTAGCTAATAATCTATTAGTTTATTTTTATTTATTTATAGCAATCAGTAAAAAATTTAACTTAAGCAATTTAAAATTAAATAATAATAACTTTTTTAAAAAAAATTAAAGCTAACTTATAATAAAATTAGTTTTAAGAGCTAAAATAAAACTAAAAAACTAATTAAAAGCTTAGTTTTAAAGCAAGCTTTTAAGCAGCATACTAAAAGCTTAAGCATTATAAATATTTGCTAACTATTTTATTATTATTTAAGCATAAAAAGCTATGCTAAAAGCTTGCTTTAGCTTGCTTAAAACTAAAAGTAAACTTAGCTATAGCTGTTAAGGACAAGGGTGGTAGTATATAATATAATAATAATAAAGAGGAAGGTAATGCTATAAAGGAATATTAGCAATATATATATATAGCAGTACAGTGCATAGAGTGCGAGTATATAATCTGCACTGTTGCATCCTAACAATAGCTATAAATAAACTAAAAAAATATAAAATATAGCTTAATAGCTTTTTTGCACTAAAAAGCTTATAATATATAATTTAGCTAAACAAATTAAAAAAGTTTATAAAAGCTTATAGTAGCTACTTAAAAAGCGCAAAGCAAAAAAAAATAAAAATAAAAATACTTTATAAGGTTAATTTTAACAAGCTTGCTAACTTTAAAAAGCTTACAAAATAAAATATAAGCTAAGCTTTTATATTTTACTTGTTTGCTTTTTTTTAGTTAAACTTAATTAAATAAAAACTTAGTATATATAAAAAAAACATAATAAAAGGTTTATATAAGTAGCGTAAACGTTTTATTTAGCTAAAAAAGTGCTTTAAAAGCTTTACAAAGCCAAGCAGGCCTTTTAGCGCGCTTTAAAGCTTTTTTAAATAAGTTTTTGCTTGCAAATAAAAAATATAAAATAGCTGCGCTATAAGATAGCTAAGCAAATTACTTAATAATAATAATAATATAATAATATAGCTTTAAAATATAATTAGCATAAATTATATAGGTTTTATTTAGCTAGCTAAGCTTAATAAAACAAAGTATATATTAATTATAACTAACTAGTTTAATTAGTTTTTATTTTCATTTTTTATAAAAAAAATTAACTAATATTTAGTTATTAAAGTATTAAATTTAATTTTAGCTATTTTAAAAAAAAATTTAAAAGTTGTTTGCTAATAATACTTTTTAAAAACAAACATTATTTAAAAAATATTTTAAAAAAGATATTATTTTAAAGCATAAGCTAGTTATTATATTTTAAATATATAAGCTAATTAAAATAATTATAAAGTAAATTATTTAATAACTTAAAAATTAAGCTTTTTAAACTAAATATTTTAATTTAAAAAACTAGTTTTTATAGCTTTTATAAATTATAATATATATTAACTTTTAACTTATAATAAAAATAAAAATAATTTTTATAAAAATTATATTTAGGTAAAAAACCTAACCTGTTGCTTTTATTTTTAAAAAATAAAATTTTATTATTTTTATTAATTAGCTATTAAATCTAACTATTGTTATAAACTAAAAAATATTAAATTAAAATTATATACTTTAGCATAGTTATAATTAATTATAAAAAATAAAACTTATTAAATAAAAAACTTTTTAAATATACTATGTATAATTAAGTTTAAAAATATATATAAAAAAAAAAATAAGCTGATTAATACTTATTATTGCGGTAGCAAAAAAAAAAAAATGAAACTACTTTTAATTAACTAAGTTATAACCTGCTTAAAACTTTTTGTTTAAAATTTTAGCAAAGCTTTAAATACTTTTATTTAAATTATAAATGTTATAAAGATAAAAAAATTAAAAGAAATTTACGTTAAGAACTTAAAGCTTTATTTAAAAAGTAAAAAATTAATTTTATAATACTTAAAAGGAAAAATAAAATAAAGAAAATAAAGAAAATAAAGAAAATAAAGAAAATAAAGAAAATAAAGAAAATAAAGAAAATAACGAAAATAACGAAAATAACGAAAATAACGAAAATAAAATAAATAAATAAAATAAAAATCTTTTTATAATAAAGTTTACTTTAATAATAAAAATAAAATAGTAAACTTAAAGCTTATTATATTAAGACCGCTTAAGCAGTTATAATAAAATAAGTAGTATACTATAATTATTTACTAATTTTTAAATAAAAGTATTTTTAAAAAGCATATATATAGTTTAAAGCAAGTACTTAATTTACTTAGCTTACTTATTTTAGTTTTTAATTTTAATAAAAAAACATTTAAATATATTTATATTTTAAATTTAATTTGCTATTATTATACTTATAATTAATATTTATATATTTTTATTACGATTTATATATTTATACGCTATTAAAAATTATAATAAACTTACTTAAATTAATTTTTTTAATAGTTTACTTGCTAATAAATTATTTATTTTATTTATAATTTTTTTTATTTTTAATTTAATTATTTATATAATAATATAATAAATTAATTAAGCTTAGTAAATACTTTTTTAATTAAAGCTTTATTTTTTAAAAACTAAAATAAAAAAATTATTTAAATTAAAAAAGAAATATATGTTTGCTTTAATAATATTTAATAAAAATAAAAATAGCTAAATTTTTTATTTTTTATTTTTTTAAAACTAATAATTTTAATATTTTATTTTACTTTATTAACTAAGACTTACTAATTTCTTTTTTTTAAAAAGTACCTAACCTTTTATTTATATAATTAAATAAAGACTTAAAAAACTAATTTTAAATATATTTTAATATTTACTTAGTAAAAAAAGCTATAATTATATATTATTAAAAGGTAAAAGGCTTAAATATAGCTTTAAACTTTAAATTAAAAATAATTAATCTTTTTTAAAAACTATTAGTAGTACTATAATATGTTTTATTTTTATATAATCTTACTTTTATACTAACTATAGCTAAAATTTTTTATTTTAAATTTATATATTAAAATAAAAAAATAATTAAATTTAAGCTAAAATTTTTATTATTTGCTTATTTTTTAACTAAATACTTATATAATATTTATTAAGGTTTTTTAATAAAGCTTTTAGCTTTAAGTTTTAAGTAAAAATAACTTTAAATAATAATATAGTTAACTAGTTTTTATTTTTATTTTTTACTTTTTTTAAAAAACAAATAAAATAAATAATTTAGCTAGTAATATTAATAATTAAATATAGCTTTTTTTTAAGTTTTTTTAATTAAGGTTTATTAAGTAAGTAAATTTAATTAAATTTAAGTGTTTTTTTATTTATTAATAATATTTAATAGTTTTATTAATTATAATTTAATAATTTTGTTTTTATTATTAGTTTATTGCTAAATAAAAATTTAATTTTTAATTTATATTTTTTAAAAATATTATTTTTTAAGTTATTAGCTTTAACGTATTCCACAGGTTAATTGCATACCTAGATTAATTGCACACTTTTTTTAACTTCTATATAAATAATTTTTTATAACTTAACTATATAATAAAAAATTAATTAAAAATATTTAAAATTTAATTTACTAAACGTTTTTTGCTTATTTTAATATATTTATGCATTATAGCTAGGCTTGCTATATATTTTATAACGTTATGTATAAGTTTTTTATTTTTTTGTATAAGTACTACTTGCACGCCTTTTTGTTATTTTTTGTGCAGCAGCTGCTTTAGCAGCTTATAATTTTTTTACATTTTATATATAAAGTAATTTTTTATTTTATAATCTTAATTTTTTTATATAGTAATATTAACTAAGTTAATTATTTGCTATATAAAAAGTTGTAACCTTTTTGTTTAATAAAGCTAAATAATATATAATAGCTATTATGCTATATATAATTTACTATATACTTTTAATAATATATATTAGCAAGCTATTTTAATATTATATAATAAAATATTTAATAAATATAAACTAAAATATTATATTTTATATATTGTTTAAATCTTGTATAGGTTAAGGATAGGGTTACTATAGTGTTCAATGTTTGACTTAGTTAAAATATTTTTTATAAACCTTATATATTATATTGCAGCTAATTAAAACGGCAGGTTATGTGACAGTATCTCTGTACGTTTTCGCACTAAGCTTATGCACCTAATAAAAAGCGCAGGTTATGTATTACTATCCCTGCACGTTTTTATACTAAAGTTATGCACCTAATAAAAAGCACAGGTTACGTGTTGCTATCCCTGCACGTTTCCGCACTAAAGTTATGCACCTAATAAAAAGCACAGGTTATATGTCGCTATCTTTGTACTAGTCTTTGCAATAGCCTTGCACCTAATAAAAACAGCCTAATTAGCAATTATGTATTATGTCCTGCTTAGGCCTAGTTCTATTAGCTATATAAAAATAGTGTTGCCTAACCGTATGCAGGCTAAAGCATACTAGCCTTACTATAAGGCCATATTATAAGGCCTTGCAAGGCTATTATATAAGCTTTATTGCAAGGCCATACTATAAAGACCTGCAAGGCTATGCAAAGCTATGCAATACTATGTTAAGCAATCTAAGGTTATGCTATAAAGGCCTTACTATAAGGGCGTAACTATAAGAGCCTGTAAGACGCACTTGCAAAGCAATGCAAGGCTATGCTATAAGGGCCATACTATAAGGGCCTGCGAGGCCATACTATATAAAGGCATACAAGGCCCTGCATAGCAATGCAAGGCCATGCGAGGCTATGCAAGGTTATACTATGAAAGGCTTACTATAAGGGCCTTACTACAAATAAGAAAGCAAAGCGCAGAAAACTAATAGCTTTGTTACAAATTAAACCTAACTTTATACTTATATAAACCTTTTTAAAAGACTGTTCTATAAGTTATAATAAGCGCAGGCTTAAGTTAAGTTAATTGCTTAGTTATAAAAATAGCTTTATTAAGCTTATTAAGCTTATTAAACTTAAGTACTTATTAACTTATAGTTACTTAACCTGCCTTTTTATAATAAGGAAATCTTATAATAGCATATATTGCAAAATTTTCTTTTTTTTACTTCTTTATTTAAAAATCTTTAGCAATAAATTAGTTATTTGTAAAAGCTTTGTTTTCTTTAAGTAACCCTCTTGCAACTCTATGCCCTCTTTATTTATATAAGCTGCCCTTAGCTTTTTTTATAAACTTTTATTATACTTAGCTATGCTTAAGGTCTTTTTTTTAAAGGACAAAACATATTGCTTAAAGCTCGTAAGCGTACTTATAGTTTACTTTTAACTAAAAATTAAACTAGTATTTTTAAAGTAAGTACTAGCTATATATATTAGCAATATAAAACGCATAATAGCGCTACTAAATAAAAAGCAAAGCATAAAAACTTAATACTGCTTTTAAAAATTAAACCTAACTTTATACTTATACTAACCTCTCTGGCCAACTATTATAACTATAAGGGCCTGCAAGGCCATGTTATAAGGGCACTTGCAAGGCAACGCAAGGCCATGCCATATGGCCACCTATAAAGCAATATAAAGCCATATTATAAAGGCCTTACTATATAGCTAATAAAAATGCTAGGTTATATGTTAGCATTTTTATCTGTTTTTGCACTAAAGCTTTGCACCTAATTAAATTAGCTTATAACGTGTTGCTATCTTTGCTTATAACGTATTGCTATTCTTGCTTATTTTTTAGCTATAGTAATATACTTAATTAAATCTGCTTATAATGTATTGCTATCCCTGCTTATAACAAATTATTACTTTTGCCTGTTTTTTTAGTTAAACAATATACCTAATACTAACAGCTGCCTACACTTTTAAAAATAAAAGCACATAATAAGCTAATATTATTAGGTATAATTATATATTTTTAATCTTACTATACTTTTATGCTTACATACTATTTTTTTTTTCTTTTCTTTTTTATACCTTGCTAAACGTTTTTATTTACTTTTTTAAAACATAATTATTTATTTAAATACTTTATAATGCTATTATTTAATATAAAACGCTTTTAGCAATATAAAAAAAAATTATATTAAAAAAAACTTTTTACTTTTAATAAAAAAGCTTTATAGCAAAGTAGTTAAATTAAACTAATACTTAATAGTTCTTAATTATTTTTACATATAGCAAAGCTTATACTATAGTTATTATTTTTAATAGCACCTTTATATCTTACCCTTTTAGCAACTTTGTTTTAAACTATATTATTATTATATTTTCTTACTTCTGCAGCATCTTTAACTAATACTAGTGCTAGTATACTAACTTAAAGCTTGCCTTTTTGCTCTTTTTTAGCATTAAGACTTCTATACTCTTTTAACAGCAATACTTTAAGTTTACTATAGTTTACTTATATATAACATAAACTTGTTTTTGCTTTTTTTATAATACTAAGCACTAGTTTCCTTATAATACTATGTACTAAAACTAACTAAAAATATATTAACTATTTTTTTATTAGCAGTAACGCTTTTTTACCTTTTCTATTTAAAAATAATAATTAATATTTTAATATAACAAATAATCTTAATAACAAACCTAATAATAAACCTAACAGCAAACCTAACAGCAAACCTAATAGTAATACCTAGTATAACAGCTATAGCTAAAGTTTTTATTAAATACCTAGTACTAGCAATAAACAATATATAGCTTTATGCATATTAAGTAAATCTAAATTAAAAAAGTTAAACTATAGCGCTATTATAGTATTTAACAAATTAACATATAACATTAAAAACCTTTTATAAACTAAGTTTACTTTAAACCTTAATAGCAATCCTTATTATAATTAGCTTACATAGCAATTTTTTAAACTAATAAATAATAAACTAAGTAAAACATATAAACAGTTACATTATATATTTATGCTTTATTGCAACTACAATAAGCTTTAGGCCTTTTAAAAAACTAAATATTTCTTTTTTAAATATTTAGTTTTTAACTACTTTATTTTTACTTTTTATTTTATACTTTATAACCTATTATATTAGTAAGGTATATAATACTTATTACAAGTTTTTTTTTATAAATATGCTACAATATTATAAAAGTAGTTCTTTTTAAAAAATAATAAACCTTATTAGTAAAAGCTTAATAAAACAATATTTACAAACTTTTATTAACAATAACTTAAATAATATATTAGCATATTAGCAATATATACAATTTTAGCCTGCTTGCTTTTACTATACTACTTTTTTTACTACTAATAAACTAAAGCTTTTTCTTAGCAGTACTAAAAATAACAACTATATAGGCTACAATACTAGTTTTTTTATTTAGCAACAATATAATATTAATAGCTATATTATATAGCTTTAGTTCTTAGCAACATTTTTATATTTTATATTCTTACTTTCTTATCTACCTTTATTTTCTTTATTAATTACGCAAAACTTACACTACAACTTTAATACAAGTTTTTTTTATAAAATTTACAACATTTTCTTAAAAAGCTTTAAGTTTTCTTTACACAATACTATCTATATTTTATTCCTATTTTTTTTTTTTATACTTGCAAACTAAAGCACTTACTTGCTATTTGCTATACAAAAACAGTTTATTAATAAATATATTTTACTTGCTCTTTACTACTTTTGTTTATCTATTATTTTTATAAAGCATCTTATTAGCTTTGCCTAAGCAAAAGCAAAAGCAGTTGCGTTCTAAACAACTAATTTACCTAATAAGACCTACTACTATACCTATTTTTATTACTATATCCTTTTTAAGTATATAACTTTGTTTTAAAAATACTTATAATGTTTATACAATAATTATATGTTAAGCTACTTTAAAAGTCCTATTCTTTTTCTTTAAAAATATAATATTAAAAATATAACTACTAGTACTTTAGCTAAAAAAGCATTGCATAAGTTTTATAACTAGTACTTATTTATAGCTTGCTTAAGCAAGCTTTACTTTAAATCTACATAGGTAAACATAATATTTTGCAATATACTTTACATTATTAGGCCCTAAAACTAACATAGTAACAACAATATGCTATTATTTATACTACTACATAAAACTAAATATCTAACCAACTTAGGTTACAATAATTAAAGTGCTTTTTAAGGTTACTTTTTATGCTACTATTTTTAGTATTTTTTAAAAGATATTAAAAATTAAAATTAATTAAAAAATATACTAAACCTTAACTTAAACTGCTTACATTATGCTAAGTTAAAGCATATAATACCTATAAATAACATTTATAAATACTAAAAAAAAGCTTTACACTTTTTAAATTGCTAAAATTTAAAATTTTTACACTTAAACTTAACTTAGCTTAAAATTATTACTAAGCTAAGTCTAATACTTTTACCTAAAGCCGCCTACCTTTTAAAATATTTTTTATTTTTAAAAACTTTTAATTATATAAAAATTAGTTTTATAACATGCTTTTTAAACTAAACTTTATTGCTAGCACTATATAGTATAGCACTTATTGCAAATATTAAATATTATAGTTATACTTAATAAATACTGTTAACTTTAGCTAACCTCTATTTAATATAAGCTTTTAACTACTTTATAAGACTAACTTTATACTACATAATCTTTTCTTTATTATCTTAACCTAGCACCTAAACAATCTTATACTTACATTAGCTATTTAGTTTATCTAGCCTATTAAAAAGCTTGCTATTTTTGCCCTACCTAATTTATTTTTTTTTTTTAACTAATTTACTTTATATAAGCATATTAAACACCTTTATATTAATAAGCTACTAGTAGCGCTTTTTTGCTTAATATATACTACAGCTTAACTATTTTAAATATCTTAGCTTTAAAATAGCAAATAAAGTAATTGTTGCACAAAAAGGTCTAGTTATAACTAAACTGGCCTAAGCATATAAAAAGTAGTTAAAAAATATAGCATAGCATAGCTGCTAAACTATATAATTTAGTAGCACATACCACGCTTAATATTTTTTATTTATAAACAGCTCTGTTTTTTATTTTTTAAGCTATTATATAAAGTAACTACTAATAATAATAAGCATATAATAATACTTAAATTAATTAAAGCTAAGGCTTTATTAAAAAAAATATTACAAAGTTATTTTGCTAACATTTTATACTATTTTTTATAACTAAATAATTATAAAAAAGCATAGCAGCTTAAAAATAAAATATTTGCGCTAGCTTTATAATTTATTACTTACTAATACAACTTTAAATTTTTTAAGGCTTATAAACTATTTTTTAAAAAACTAAATATTTTGCACAACATAATCTAATTTATATTATATAAAAAAAGACCTAACTATATAACTAGCTATACTTAAATTCTTACCCCTCTTAAATTATATAAAATATACTTTAAAGTTTTTGCTATTTTAAGGTCTTATAAAGCTAACTTATTTTAAAATAATATCTTAGCTCTAAATAAAAAAATAATTAAACTGCTAAGCTTAGCATAGTAACAAAAGCTTAAAAAAAGTACTAATTTTAGCAAACAAAATATAAATAAATCTTATAGCTAGTTAGCATATATATATTTTATGCTAACTAGTTTAAAATTTATAGCAAGCTAAAAGGTTAAAAGATTTGTTTACTATTATTATAATATAAAAAGATAATAGCATAACATTTTTACTAACTACTATATTAGCTATATCTTTACTAAGAACTAGTTATAGTACTATTAAGCATATGCAAAATTATATATATATATAACGCTTAATTTTAAAAAAACAAAATTCTTATATATATAAAGCACTAAGCGCAGCAAAAACTACAATAATATATATAACCTTTTTAACCTTGCTTACTACTACCCTAGTATATTATATAGCAGCCTTACAAAGTATAGTTTATTTACTAACAAAATTACTAATATGCTCTACAAAGCAACTATTATATCTATTTTTTTTTTACTCTAGCTCTTAATAATATAGTTTTAAAATTATACTATATAGGCCTACAAACGCTTTTACTAGCTAAAAGCTAATATAGCTTAGCAGCAGCACAATATTTTTTACCTAAGCTATAAAGCACTCTTATAATATTTAACAATAAAAAAAAAAAAAAAAAAAATTTATATATTTTTTA
>Ga0247782_1000497_pt1 | contig 21108 bp, 11 predicted proteins | sample UWRJL019104C5_FD_179928 | JGI IMG/M metagenome (GOLD analysis project Ga0247782, IMG submission 179928) | Plant litter microbial communities from Arlington Agricultural Research Station in Wisconsin, United States - UWRJ-L019-104C-5 | ecosystem: Environmental > Terrestrial > Plant litter >...
GGAACATTCTTGGTGGTGACATGGTTGACAAGGAACAAGAAGCATTCGAAGCGCGTTACGAAGAAGGATTGCCATTGATCCCCCAGCAAAACTCACAAGAACCGCCCGCAAATTCCGAAGATAAAAGTTCTGACCCGACAAATTTGTTCTCTGAAGATGAGCCTGGTGATGATTTCTTCGCTCAGATCCAAGACGACTCTACGAATTCCGGAGACGCCCCTCTTGAGGGAACTTTGCAACGAAAATCTACGACCATGGTAATAGGACAGACTGTCGACTTCGAGCCTCTGAGCCCCGTCGAAGAATCTTTGTCGAAGGAGCCAGGTGTTCCCAACACGAGTATAAACGGAGAATCAATACATTCGCCTGAGGGAGGAGCTAAGGTTACGCCCGGCACTGATGACATCGATGCCAAGTGGGCCGCAGCTTTTGGCGATGACGACGAGGATGGCTTCTTGCTCGACACTGTGACCGATGCAGCTACCGAGTCTAAAGAACTGGATCCGGCAGACATCTTTGGCAGCGATGACGAGGGATTCCTAGAAGATGAGGATCAGGCCCGCGCAACATCTATACAGACGCCTACTTCACAGCCAGATCCTAGCACCCGTTATGCGCCTGCGCTCCCTGTCATGCAGACACCTGCTACTCAACAGCGCCCTCAGTACACTACTGCAAACACAGCTCCCATGACCATGGGTTACGGGATGCCACCACCTCCAAAGCCAGACCCGCCCAAAGCGCAAAGCTTTGTTGGCAAATCCAAAGGTGGATATCAATCACCCTACGACCTCCCGATGGAGGTTGTTAAGCCAAAGAAGCGAGCCAGTGCACAACAGTTACCTCGGGTCAATGCAGCATCGCCCGGACCTCCGACTGTTCCGCCACCCAGGAGTGCCAGCATGTATTCACAGCCGCCGCCGTCAAGCGGGTCTGCCTCCAGCTTATCACCTCCAGGTTCCAGCCATTCAAATCAGCCACCAGCCGTCGGTGGCCAGAAACCTCCGCCTCAGCTTAAGCCGAAGTCGAGCTTCTTCGAAGATTTGCCTGTGACGACTAAACCTCGTCCTTCATCACGCCATGCGACCCATGCCCCTCCACCTCAGCAAAGCCCTCCTGCGCATCTCCAGGGGCCTCAAGGGCCACCAATGGGTACACCCCCGGTACATCCGCCACCTGTCTCCCCGCCAGTTCAGGCCCAGTTGTCACCGGCACAGACCACTGGTGTCCCTGCACTGGTTGCGCCTGAACGTGTTAGCCCATATGCAGCGTTGCAGACGGATGCTCCGAATAGAGCTTTGCCCTCTTCCACAGTCTCCAGTCGTTATTCTCCTGCCTCCGCTAACGGAATTGCAACCGCGCCAAACTCGACCAGTCGATACTCGCCAGCTCCACTCTCACGATCCTCGAGTGGGAGCTATTCTGCCGTTCCGCCTCCTGTACTTCCCCACCAACCGAGAACGTCTAGTCCATTGGCCCACTTTGAAGTTTCTCATGCCAAGTCTGAGAATAAGCTTGGAAGCCCAGTCAATGGTGGGGGTGTTTCTTTAACGCGAAGCGGCTCGTCCCAGTATGAACCTCGGGTGACAAGGGTCCCTTCACTCCCTCCAACCCAAGAGGTAGAGGAAGAACAGTCGTTAGATCCTTCGCCCGATATTGTCGCTAAAGCACCAGCGGCTCGTGAGACGTCTAGATACGCTCCGACGCAAACGAGGCACACACCGCCACTAATGGGAATTCCTCCCTCAAATCCTCTCTCTCCCCCGAAGCGTGCTCTATCGAGTTATACCCCACAGTCGGCAGCAAACATACCCGCAAAGGAGACTGGTTTTGTACCACCACCACGATCGCAAACACAATCGCCAGGTGCGTTGTACGGCAACCGGGTTGGCGCAAACACCACGGAGTCGGTCCCACGACCATCCTCAGCTCATGCACCTACTTCGCCGCAACTTTCTCGCGCTCAGGCGCCTCAATCCGCCGCTCGTGCTCGTGGTATGTCCCAAAATTTGAATTACATCCCACCTGCGGATGGTCGTGAGCTAGACCCTCTGCAGAGATGGCGAGGGGCTCCTTGTATTGCATGGGGAGTCGGGGGACTGTTTGTTTCAACTTTCCCCAAAGACATCCCTCGTTACGGCATTAGTTCTAGCATCCCACAAATTACCCGGAGCCCTGGTGAGGTTAAGGTTAAGCATATGAAAGACATCCAACCCTTAGAAGAGCGGCTTGCAAAATTCCCTGGGCCTTTGAAAGGAAAATCCAAAAAGAAGGAGGTACTTGCATGGCTTACTACCGGCATCGATGGCTTTGAGCGGACTTTGCCAAACGTGTCATTCCAGCAGCAGGTTTCACATGAGGATAAGAGAGCAGTTGAGCGGTTGTTGCTCTGGAAAGTTTTGAGAATCCTGGTTGAGCATGATGGTGTTCTAGAGGGGAGCCCGACAGTAGCTAAAGCTGTGCGGGATGTTATTTCTCCAGGGCTCGAGACTGCCAGTGCAGAGCTATCATCCGCGATCTCCGCTGGTGTGGATCTTACGGGCGCGACTACAACAGCATCTGCTCTGAGTGCCGACGCAACAGACTCTGTTGCCACCGAGTCCATACGCAGACATCTTCTCTTAGGCGACCGTGAAAAGGCCGTGTGGGAGGCGGCTGACAAGAGATTATGGGGTCATGCTCTCCTCATATCGAGCTCGATGGAAAACCCTGAGCTTTATAGACAAGTCACGCATGAGTTTATCAAAAAGGAGGTCAATCACCAAGGCCGCTGCAACGAATCCCTCGCTGCCCTTTACGGTGTCTTGTCGGGCAACTTCGAGGAGGCTGTTGATGAGCTCGTGCCAGTTCATGCTAGGGCTGGCTTGCAGCTGATGTCAACATCAACTTCGGGAACGTCTCAAGATGTTCTGGCCGGCTTAGACAAATGGCGTGAGACACTGGGGATGATCCTGAGCAATAGGCGTCAAGGGGATGGCCAAGCTTTGCGATCCTTGGGGAATCTCTTATCTGGATACGGTAGAGCTGAGGCGGCTCATATTTGTTTCATATTCGCCAGAAATTTTGCCACTTTTGGTGGTTTGGATGATCCCAACGCTCACTTCGTGCTTGTCGGAGCCGACCACCGTCGTCAGTCTGACCAGTTCGCCAAAGAGACTGAGGCTCTTCAGCTCAGTGAAGTTTACGAATATGGGTTGTCACTTGCGCCCGGTTCAAATGTCGCCTACACCTGCGCTCATCTGGCTGCTTACAAGCTCCAGCACGCTATGGTGCTAGCCGAGCATGGCTTCCGAGACAAGGCTCTACAATATTGCGAAGGCATTTGGAACGCTATTACATCTCAGACTAAAAAGTCACCTTACTTCAACCCTGTCCTGGAATCTGCTGTGGATGATCTCACAAGGAGGTTGAAACAAGCTGCCGGCGAAGAGTCCTCTTCTTGGATCACTAAGCCCAAGATGGACCAGGTGTCTAGCAACATGTGGTCTCGGTTCAGCAAGTTTGTTGCTGGTCCAGACGATGAGGGCAATGGTAACGGCGCTTCTGGGGAGAATGGTGCTGATGTGGGACCTTTTGCGCGCATTGCGGGAGGGACGCCTACTGTTAGTCGATCTCCTTCCGTTTCAAACTTTGAGGTATACGGCACTAGCCCCTCCTTACCGACACAAAAGACTTCGATGTATGGCCCAGTCGCGGCCCAGACCACGGGCTCGCTATATGAGCCCAGCGGACCATATAACCCGGCTCCACGAACGTCGATGGAAAGGATATCTGGCGAGATGCAGCGAAATCCCTATGATTTTGCCAGACATGGTTCGGATATGCAAAGTGGGAGTACCAACCCCTATACACCTGTATCGGCATCCAGCATCGCTTATCAGCCTACGGCTCCGATCAGCCCCGAGACATCACCATACATGCCCACGTCTCAGAGTCAACCAAAGCTCTCCCCGCCTGGGCAGTCTTCAAATATTGGGCACCCTGGATATCAACCCTTCAGCGATCCTGTTCCTGAACCCGTCGGGTCCGCCCCGGCATATGGTTTCTCCAATGCTACGCCACAAGATCAATCATCAGATCAAGGTTACCAACCCCCTTCATATGGCGGCTATAACCCCCCCCCTATGAGCAGCTATGAGCCGTCGACTACCCAGGAAGATACTTCCACCGGTGGATACGAGCCACCTTCATATCATCCCTCCGGGTTTGAACCGCCCTCTTACGAACCAGGGCCGATGGATGATGAAACAGAAAATAAACCCAAGAAGAAGAGTTTCATGGATGATGATGACGACGATATCCCTGCCTCGAGACCGAAGGAGAAGACGAAAGTCGAAAGGGACCGAGAAAACGAGGAACTTGTACGAAGAGTAGCCGAAGAAGAGGGTAAGTCCAATTGTATATTTTTGTACTATCATGCCAAGCCATCTCTAACATGTGCTAGAAAAACGAGCTGCCGAAGCCAAAGCGGCGAAGAAGAGTGGCTGGGGCTTCAGTGGTTGGTTCGGAGGTGGTAAAAAGGACCCTGGCGAGATACCGAATAAGCCTATAAAAGCCAAGCTGGGTGAAGCCAGCAGCTTTGTCTACGATCCCGAGTTGAAGCGTTGGGTCAACAAGAAACCGGGAGCTGAAAATACTCCTACCAAGACAGCAACACCACCACCACCTCGTGCCGCTAGCACACCACCAACCAGCACCGCATCAGCACCGCCAATTGCTATTTCCGCGCCTCCCCCGTCTCGCGGAACCCCGCCTCCAATGAGACTGAGCAAGACCATCTCTCAAGAAAGTCTGAACGCCCCCGGTGGTGCTCCACTTATGGCACGCAGCGTCTCGAATCAGAGCAACACGAGCTTGCCTGGTGGTCCCCCAAGCGCGCCGCCCAGTAGGCCGACTACAAGCCTCAGTAACGCCAGCAGCATCGATGACCTACTTGGGGCAGCGGGATCGATGCGGAAAGGAACCAAGAAACCCCGAAAATCCGGTCGATACGTTGATGTTATGGCAAAGTAAATATTTTGTCGAATCTAGCAATACATAACCCGACCAACGTCTCGGTTGTATCCACTGGGTCATGCTTAACTAATTATGGAACAAAATTTTGGAGGGAGATGATTGATTGGTAATAAGGGCAACGAAATGGTTATTACTGATTCAACACTGGCCAGCTAGCAAGCAGCCCTTCTATGGCAACCTTGATTTTCAACTAGGCGTTTAATGGGGTTGGCTAATCGGCATCCATCATTCAACTATTCCTAAATTGGATGCTCGCTGTATTTATATCATAAACAACGGAACACGATATCAGATACCATAGACTTTAGCGAATCTTGTAATACGGCATACTATTTCTTGACCTTTTACTCCTTTCTGGCCTTGTCTGTTTCTATTTTCCGGTAGCAGCTTCTCCGACATCGACATGTGAAGATGCTGAGTTATGTAGATAGTTATGTAGATAGTTATGTAGATAGTTATTCAGGTGAAAAAGAACCAGATCGTTAGCTAAGGGGTCTTAGCTGCTTGACTAGTATGTAAGGAAGATAATGGTTGTGAAATAAAATAAGTCGCCGAGTTTCCCCTCCTAGTTATGGGCTACATGCGATTGGCGAGTTCCTAACCTAGATAGCGGTTCCCGGTCACGCACCCAAGTCACAGGGGTATCGAAGTGTCCTCACATCAAATTATGTTTATAATTTGAACTAGTAGTACCGCTCCGTCGTGCGAGGAAAGTGTAAGGGTGAAGGGGGACCGGAATATCACTCCAACTTCGAGTTTAAGGCCCCTTTTTAGATCGTAGATTCGGATAAGCATTCCTTTCTTTCTGCACCTGCTTGGATGTGGTCTGCTGATCAGCAAATAGGTAGGTACAATACAGCCTGAGAAGATGTAGTAGCAATCGCTATCTGACAATTATCCTTCTTTTACGCTCGTCAGTAGACTTCATCAAGTGTTTGTGTTTCGTGGATATCGTTTATTTTGCAAGATTCAGATGCCTTAGCGTTGGACAGAGAATTTTCAGGTTCAAAATTAAGATCCTTCAATTTTCCCCTCCGTAGAGGCCTTTAGGCATTCTGCACACCAAAAGCTATTAAATCCTCACTATCAAACAATATTAACACCCACGCCCAGCGCTCAGGCAACCAGATACAGAATACTCTATTCTAGAAGCATCGAGCCAGCCACTATCATCCCTAAAAAGGAAAAACACCATGTCTATGAATGTGAAGAACTAGTACTCCGACTCGGACAAGTATCTGAAGCTGGACAGAATTTCTGCTGTGAGCACCACCGGCTGGATTCTTCATGTGTGGCTTTTTGATCCAGACAACGAAGAAAACCACAACGACGATGAGGTGCATGCGCCAGATTCTGATGTCGCCAACAATGTCAGACTCCTGGTTCCCTACGTCTTCCTCACCGCCTGGAGGATTCAAAAGCCGTACTTCACGTTTGGGATAGTCGCGTCGGAGGACGAAACGGACGAGAAACGGGGCGATGACGAGAACGGCAAGGCCGGCAACAAGAAAGACGAGAGCAAGGAAGACAGCAAAGAAGGCAGCAGGGAGAAAGATGACAATAATAAAGAAAAATTAACCCCGGACAGCCCGCCGCCAGAGAGTGGCGGCCAGGAAAAAGAAGAGGGGGAAGAAATATGCACTTCACAGGATGTCAAGCTCTCGCTGAACATCCATTGCCACCGCTCCGGATACGGCGTGTTCGACGGGAGGATGGAGGCGATGCCCCCGGGGACTTACAGGCTCTCTCTCGTGTGGTATCCCGACGCGAACGGCAACAGAGCTTTGGCGCTGGAAAGCACGAAAGCGATTCTTGTTTTAAAGGAGTATTTGCCTTTTGAGGAATTCACCGTAGGGTGGTGTATTACATGATGAATCAGAGAAGCGGCATAGATTCATATAGTAACGTTAGCTCTACGCCCATTTCATTGTACAGCAAAAAAAGCTTACCTTTTTTCTAATAATCAGTGGGTGGTGTTCGCCCCTAATGTGATATATATATATATACGTAGGTTCGCCTGGTGACATTGCCGGCTACACCCTCTATTATCTTGTTCCTTTCTGGCGACCTTGAGCCCCTCCGCCCCGCGGATCGAGCCCTAGTCGGCTTTATAATATACGAACGACTCACGTGCTAGTACCTCTAGTAGGTAGGTACTTGGTCGTACACATATTTGCATAGGACTTGGGTATCTGAGTACTAACTATGGTGGAATTACGCGAAAAAGTGAATGACTGGGTATACGCATGAGGTGGGAGGTGGGTGGTCGCAGGTAAGTAGCGAAGGAGGAGAAAGAGGATGAGCGGCGGATGTAGTTCCCTGTATATGAGGGGCACGTGACACCTATTTATTGAACAGTTATCACTCTCGGACCCCTTACGCAGGGAGGGTTGAAGTCCAATCTAGATACACAGGTTTCCCGCGGCTATTATGTAGACATGTCATTACTACGCCTACGCCTCCATGTAAGGCTATCTCCATTCCTGTTAAGCACACTTCGTCTCACTCTGTCTCCCTTGGGCGCAAATGCGTATTTGTGTTGGTTGGAAGTAGAGCGTGGTTTTGATATTCCTTAGTGGCTTGGCAGCTTGCGCCGTATGACATAATAGCACACATCATCTCCCCCTTTTTGAAACCCTTTGATCGTATTATAAATATGAATGAAAATCGGAACCGCGGGCCACGGAACGCATCGTATCATTTTATACTCACTTGTAATCATTTGAGGGAACTCGATTTACATACGAGGCTTTGGGACTTCTCCTTCTCTAAGTCTCTTTTCTTCGATCACTTTTTTGCCACAAGCCAGGTTGACTTATATTGTTCCGCATCGCCCTCCTAGGATCGGCTAGAACGGAATAGCTGTCTCAAATAAATCCCCCCTGGTTTCATACCAGCCGCTGAGGGTTTTCTTTTAGTTGCTGTATGCCACCGTAATTATTCTACAACTTCCCTATTTTACTATGAGGGCAGTAGTTCCCGCTCTGCGGCCGCACCCACAATGGAGCGCAAAGCAGACGATCATGCCTCCTATTGCCTACCTACTACTAGATCTTGCATCTCGCGTCGGTATTACAGAGACCCTCACCTTAGAATTAGGGAAGGAAGGCCGAAGGTTCCAGATCGTGAAGCCCGCCCCGCCTGAACTTTACGCCGGGCTTCATGCATCCGCAAATACCAAGCCCGCCACAATTGGAGGAACATGGTCCCCAAGTATGCCCAAGGGAGATGTAGCGTCTAAGATCATCTTTCTCTACTTCCACGGAGGGGCCTTTATTCAATGGGATGGCCGCGATGCCACTTGTGAGCTTATTGCTAAGAAGCTCCTCGAGAAGGGCGGTGCGGATGCTGTATTCTCGGTACCATACCGACTTTCCGGCTACGGCAGCCAGAATCCCTTCCCGGCTGCACTACAGGATGCACTATCCAGTTAACTCTACCTTCTCAACGACTTACACATCCCAGCAAAGCAAATCGTAGTAGCCGGAGATAGTGCAGGTGGTAACCTTGCTATGGCTTTGCTGCTATATCTCCACAACTTTGGTGCGGCAACCCATGTTGCAACTCCTAAATGTGCTGTACTCCTATCACCTTGGGTGGCGCCCTTCCATCCTAAATGGACAACAACCCGCACAGAGATACAAAATTCGTTCCAGCGTCTTATTCGTTCTGGGGTGCTGGCACGTATGCCGGTAACTGGCCTAATGCGCGGTCTGACCCGTACATGACGCAACTCGGAAACCCATTCCGCACCGTCCCCATCTTTGTGAACGCCGGGACAGTCGAACTGTCCTATGAGCGCATCCTCAGGTGGGCTAATGAGGTGAGCGAAATTGGGGGGAACGTAATCGAGATGAGCCATGAGGACGCCGGCGTTCACGACACGTTTCTCTTCGGTGAGCTGTTAGGATTTGAGGAGTCGGCCTGGGGAGTTGCGGCGAAGATCGGAGGGTTCATCCACAAGCATTAGGCCATTGTAGTGGTAGAAACGTCCATGGTAGGGCCTATTTCACGTAGGCCACGACCTGAAAAGGCTCATCTGCCAATACTGGTTTAAAAGCATCATTCTCTAGAGTACCGCAGCCATCCAATTAGACTAGGTCAATGAAAGCCCTTGTTGTCAGTAGTCATATCCCGGTGTTACATACCGTCCGCGATAGTCAACTCATGCCCGACCCATGTCGCCCCCTTTTTCCGTGTCTAGGACTTCCTTATGTACACAGAATATGTTATCAGCATTGAGCTTTCGGATTCGCCTGCGGCGCTTCGCTATAGTCTGGGAGCACGAGATTTACGGTGTCTAACGTGGAGGGGAGAGGGGGGAGGGGGGGCTGTAGGCGGGCTATAGGTAGTAGTAGAATCATGTATCCATGGTATCAACAGGCTGAGATAACCAAGAGCGATGTGTGGTATTATAGGTAGTTTCCCCCAATGGGCAGGTACATCTTCTGGGGCTTTGAGAGCGTCACACAAGAATAAATGAACCCACTTACATAGTCTGGGCAACTCCCGCATCGGCATTGCGGAAACCACTGCGCACAATAAGCTTCAACCAAGATTCAAGGCCCCTTAATACTAGGATCAGTAACGGTAATGAGCAGGAAGATGGCTCTTCAGCTACAGGACATAGACCCTGAGGTTGACTTCCCGGTACTTGCTTGCTGCATGTTAGAAGCGTATAATGATCCGCCGCAGAGCTTCACCTATATCTTCTTCACCTCAATGTACGGGTCCGGACGTTTGCCGATTGCTTTTATATTCTATCTGGGTTAGCTGTGGCTAAGTAGGTGTTAACAGAATGTATATTCCTACCGGCTTGTGTGCAAGCAGACCAATTAAGTACTTATATGAGTTTGTATGCCCTGTATCCCTTAATACCTTAGAATGTTCGATTACATACGGTTAGGCAATGAAGCCACGTTATATTTGACTCACGCACGGCTTTAAAGTCTGAGATCACTGCAAATAGCTTATTTATTATCTGGGCTTATTATCAAGCAGTTATACGCGCGGTTAGAAAGGATAATACAACTTAGGTTGATGGGTTGCCGGGTACAGTGCGAGTGCAAATTTTGAGGTCGTGTGAGTCTTGACATGAGCCTGGCAGGTGTGGCAGTTTGTTTCGATTCATATATTCTGTTAGCAATTCTCTAAAAAAAGCTGGTGAAGAGAAGAAAACGAAACACAGCTGTTTTGAAAGATGATCTGTTTTGCTTATCCAGGTGTATCTGGTGGTCAAAATATTATCCCTTGAGCCATTTATAGCGATGCTACTTAAGTGTAACTTAGTTGTTGGCTACCAGCGCCTCATTTTTTATAGAGGGAATAACAATTAGGAAAAATAAACAAACAAATAACAAGCGCTAATAACAAAATATTATATAGCATGTTTACAAGTATATGGTGCTATTATCTTTTCAATAAGGTATTATCTCTCTCCCTGGATTAAAAACCTAAGCATCCTAATTACAACTTGCTTATTTATTAGATCTTCCCACTTACATTGAACGTCTAATCCTGATCTTCGGTCAGACAAACCTCAGATTCACACACGTCTTTATACCGAGTTAACCATGGATTCTTCAGAAATTGAGGAAGAATATTCTGATACGGCCTCCAGCTGGTCCGAACCTTCAACAACCGACTTACCCGGGTGGGTAATGAGAATCGGGAAACAGGAATCAGCCGTCGGCGAACAATTCTCGGTAGTGGGGAACGTCACACACAAAGTCCAATTCCGAGTCCCTTATAGCATCGTCACCTTCTACAAGCTTAGCGAGCCCAAACTGTACATTGAGCTGATAATCGGCTATATGCATGATGGTACTGTCGACCCAACACATACGTTCCGGGCTGAGTTGAACACGCAACGACACATTGAATCCTACGCAGTGTTCGAGGGTACACTGGCAGCGATGCCTCAAGGAGACTATTGGTACAAGGTCAGGTGGTCTCCCTTGGTCCGCGTCGATGATCCTCGTGAGGCGGCCCTTAAGCGGGAGTCCAGGTATGCTGTGATCCAGTTCTCCGAGCCGTCAAAAGACCTGCGGACCCGGGTTACTTGACACCGAACTCGAGAAACATGTACCTGGACAGGCACGCACCTTCCTATTTGAGGTGGCAGGTATTATCGGCAGCCAGAAAGTGATAATTCGGAAGGAAGAAGACGTGGGGAAGCGAACGAGCGGGTGCAGGATAGAGTCATTGACGCAATTGCAGTATTCAACACCTTGTGTTTGTCTTAGTACTTTAGTTTCTCACTACCCCTCATAATAGGAGTAGTCCGCGTCTCTCTATGCTTTCTGTATGTACCTAGGCAAAATATTGCGGTGGTGATTAATGAGTTGTCTGTGCCATGGTGTGGATATTCGTTGCCTCTCCTGCTTGCTTACCGTGTAATAATTTAGTTTAGCTTAGAGGCATAATTCATACATGTATAATGAGGTCTTAAGGGTAAAATTAAAACCTATGCACTTAGCCGGTAGTTTAGGGTATGGTGTGTGGTTAGGGGGTTCTTGATCAGCTATACTTAGGTTTGCCTTTACAGTTAGCCATGCTTTGCATGGAGCTGAATGTAAGCTATCCCCTTCACCCCATTGAGCCTCACAGGCAACTAGACGTTGAATAGATGCCTCAAGATTTATTTTCCCACAAGTATCTTTGTTGTTCTACATTACTAAGCAAGTTGCATTTAAAATTCACCTATGCATGTTGATTCATCGGTTTGGCTTGCTATGTAACAAGTATACCGTTGCGTACATGACGCGGTGATACCTTGCATCTAGCTTCGTGATGCTAGTGATAAGGGCTGAAAGGATCCCTCGCTTTTCATCTCACAGGTGCCGGGGCAAAAATAGTTGAAGAGAATCCTCACATCTATGACAAGAGCGCCGGAAAGGGATCGCACGTATATGTGCTTGACTCCGGTGCCGACTTTGACCATCCGGTGAGTCGTGATTCTTGCTTTCATCCTTCCCTGTTTAATTTTCTCATCTACTTCGTTTGGAATTTGGCAGAGTAGTGTCACTCAGGCCTTAACCTTGCCCCTGATGCTTAGGAATTCAACGATATACGTGCAAATTGGGAATGGCCATTCCCATCGCCACAGTATGCCCGGGTCCCAGGACAAGGCCTAGGCGGAAGGCCCTCTCGTGGCACTTCCATGCTGAGTAAGGTCACTGGCAGGTTGTGCGACGTCTCCAAGAAGGTGAAGGTTGTCATGGTGTGAATACCGACACCGGCCGAAATTCCCGACAACGCACCTGAACAATACGGCGATCTTTAGTTAGTTGCTCTTCAGAGAGTACTGGCCGACCTCATACGCAGAAAAAGCCTCGCCGGATACGATCAGCGTCGCACAGCCATCGTCAACATGTCATTCTCCGTCGAGGGAGCCGACGGTGAGGTGGGTAATGGGATGGATGAGATGCTTCAAACGCCGCTGAGAAATGTCTTGAGCGCGCTTATCGAGAACGGTGCGCTCCCCGTTACCGGCTCCGGGAACAGAAATGCAAGAACCGTCTCAGCGACTCGCTCTGAATGATTTCGTCTCTGCTAGTAGTAACTGATTTAACATAGTCTGACAAGCAAGTCAGTGGTTACCCGGCGCTTTTTGGTAGAGATACCGAAAACCTTCTCGTCGTCGGCGGCGTCGATTTGAGTGGCGGCTTATACATTGGGTCACAAGTCGCTAATGAATATGTGACCGTGCACGCTCCATCATCCCGAGTGAACACTGCATCCACCATGACCGAAAAGGGTTTCATGTATGTACCAGGCAGTGGTACATCCGTAGGTAAGTCGTCACGTAGAATGAGAACCCTTCCCAGTACCAATTCCGACAGCTTGCCGTATTGGCGTCTCGAATAGCTTGCGCACAGGTCAGTGGACTGGCGGCGTATCTGCAACAGGTTAAGAGTCCCGAGGATGTGCTGAGGATAAGTGATGATGCAGCAACGCCTACGGATCGAGTCAAGACGTTGAAGAAATATATTGAAGATTTAGCTTAGAGGAGACGCGATGATGGCAAGGTACACAAATCCAACCCTCCGACTCGAAAGCTGTCTGGAATGGTGTTAAGCAAAAAAAAATAATGCTTCCAAGAAGGATTCAATCCTTCGTTTTCTTCCGATGGAGTCGTTTCCTCGATCGATAGGCTCGAAGTCCACTACAAGAATATAATATAGGGTTATTGTTAGAACTACCATCCACTTATTGCTGTTATTAATTAGAGGGATTATTTGCTTAAAAAAGTAAAAGCTACTGAGTTCCTGAATTAGATATCCAGATGGTCCGCCCATTGCGACTCAACGGTTGTCCAATGAAATGCAGGATGACAGGCAAAAGTAGCAAGGTACGCAGGGCTGCCTACTGTCAATGTTAGTATTGGTCCCTCGTCATCTAGCCACGCTTGCAGCCAATCTGTACATACGGTTTTTTCTATCTCGGTCGTGCTGTAGGCAGCGGGCTAGCAGTTTGCTTTGCTGTTTGCTGATCAAAAAGTAATGGGTTCAGGGGTAGTGGGCTAAACAGTTGTATCACGAGACTCAGAGGTATCTCTCGGGTTGTGAAGAGGAGACAACACCTTTTTGCAAGGCGTTTACGGAAGAGCGCATCAAAAGGCGTACTGTACTTTAATTTTTATTTTTATTATTTTTTTAAAGAGCAAAAAGAATGGTCTTGATGATTTCGCCCGGACTTGAACCGGAGACCTTGAGTGTGTTAGACTCACGTGATAACCAACTACACCACGAAACCAAAGAGAGAAGATTACACGATCTCTGCCTCAGAGAAAACCGCCAGTCAGACCATTGCGCTGATTTCACCCGGACTCGAACCGGAGACCTTGAGTGAACAAGTTCAGAATATGTTAGACTCACGTGATAACCAACTACACCATGAAACCCAGCTGATTGATGGAATAACGGAGGCTGGAAGGTGTAAAATATTTTTGTGTACTATTAAGGTGGAGCTGCTTGTGCGAGAGAAATGTACTGATTGGAGCTTGAGATGGTGGTTTGATGGGGGATAGAAAGGTGTTGACTCAGCGAGATGGGGACATGGGGAGTCCGCCGACTTACTGACCTAGTGCGTCTAGAAGCGAGACTATAGAAAGCGGATGGGTTGCTAGTACGTACCTAGTTAACCTGTTACGGACCAACAAGTGGGAGACCCGCTGGTCGCATTGAGGACTCATGGGCTGGGCTTTACCGAACCCTAATCTCTCCGTTACACAGGCAACTCGTAAAGCGGCGGAGCATTGTAGTGACCAAGGACCCAAAGCTGCACCTTGGTGTAGATTCATAATCAAATCTTTGTGAAGCCGCTGCCACGGTATCTCACGTCCTACGCATTTTAGCAAGACCACCTGGGGTTGGCGGACGCGGATGCCCAACGAAGTAGCTGCATCCGTAAGGCGGCTCTGGGCTATCTCCGGACATACTTCTACCTCGTGCGGTCGGAATCCGACTTCCGTATCGCTAAAGATCCCAGCCTGTGCCTGATGGCGGCGGAAATCACCTGGGAGCAGTTCTGCGGCTTCTCGTACCACCTCGCTGGCGTGGCGGACCGGGACGTCGCGGAGCGCTACGCTTACGGCGAGATCAGGCTGACGCGGTTAAACTTTTGCATACCGCTCCTGCTGGGTAAGTCGCACTTCCAGCGCGTAGAATACCAATACGCGTCGTACTTTGCGCGTTGCTTTGGCCCGATCTTGTTTATGATCGCCATCGCATCGACTGTCTTGAACGGCTTCCAGGTAGCCATCGCGGCCGACCAAATATATCCGGTGCAGAACCACGGAGTATTATCCTCGGTGGCGCTATGGTTCAGCGTGGTGATGATCTTGTCCTTTTCGATCGTTCTTCTGTGTCTGTCCTCGCTGTTTGTGTACAAGATTGCGATGGAGTAGAGGTACGCTATTCGTGTTAGAATTAAGCAAGATATCACTATAATTACTGTACAAATAACGTAGGATTAATTAATTATAATGTTGTAATATGTATTCTTGTTGACCGCTTATTCTCTGTTTTTTAAGTTTTTATATAATTTACTATGTAGGGCTTAAAACCTAAAAAGGCCTACCTTTTAAGTAGCCCTAGTGCTTTGTCCTTACTACTTTTAGTAGCTGCACCTTTTAGCGTTATTTTAATATACCTTTTTAAAATAAAAACGCTTTGTTTTTTGCTTTAAATGCTTTTAATATTGTTAAATAGTTAAAAAACTACTTAATTTTAGCTTGCTAATTTTATTAATATTAAAAAATTGCTTATACTAAATAGTTTGCTAAGGTTTAAAATGCTTTTATTATAATATATAATCTATTTTATTTAGTTTTTTATTATTTAGCTTTTTTAAAAGTAAAAAGTATAACAGCTTGCTTTTTTTATAAGCAAAATATTGCTAATTTGCTTATTAATACGCTTTGCTACCTTATAAAAAGTTTTTTTAAGCTAATATATTTTTATTATTTAAGTTTGCTAACCTTTTTACTTTTAAAGTTTTTTTAAAATTAGTTATATTTAATTGCTTTAAAAAATAATTTTATTTTATAGCTAGTAATAGCTTAATAAGCCTATTTATAATTATTTTATTAAATAATATATATTTTACTTATATTATTTGCTTTTTAACCTTTTAATATAACTAGTACTTATATATATTAATATAATATAGTTTAGTTTTTAATATAACTATTTTTTTTATAACTAAGTTAATTGTTTGCTTATTATTATAGTAAATAATAATATAATTTTTATTAAAGCTAATATTAAGTTTTTTAATAAATTAACTAATAAATATTACTTTTTTTGCTGCTTATAATAAAGCTAATAACTTTGCTTTAATTATAAAAGTAATAATTATATTTTATTTATTAGCTTGCTATTTTATAACTTTTTTAAATAATACTATTATATAAGCTTGCAAGCTTTTTTAATTGCTTAAATTATTAGTAAAAAAAAAATTGCTTATAATAATAAAGCTATTGCTTTTTTTAAGCTTAAAATATAAGTATTATATTTTTGCTAAATAGCTTAATACTTTATTAGCTTTTTTATAATATTTTAGCTTAAAATTTATATTAAATTATAATAGCTTAAAAGCTATAAAAATAATATTAAGCTAAGTTATAACTATAGCATATATTATAAACTTTATTTTATGCTAGTAAAAATATATTTTTTAATAAGTAGCTAACTTTTTATATAAGCACAACTTTTAGCTTTAAAAAAATATATTGCTTTTTAAACTTTTTTGCTATATTAGCTTATTAATTTTTTTAATATATAAAGCTTATAAAAGCTAAATTTTTTATTTTAAGCAATTTTTAATTACTTTTATGCTTAAAAACTATTAAAAGTTTTTATTACTAATTAGTTTATAGCAAGTAGCTAATTACTATATAGCGCTAATAGCTTATTATATATTTTTTTTATAATATATAAGCACTATATTATTAATATAAATAAAAATAAGTACTTTATTTTTACTAAAATAATAAAGCTTATATAAAATTAGTTTAAAGCTTATTAATATAAGTATTAAAGTAAGCTTTTTTTATTAAAGTAAAAATAATTTTTATAATTTATAAAGTGCTTTATTTAGCTTTAAAATAGTTTTAGCTTTTATATAGCCTAATAATATTTTTATATATACTTTTTTTTTTAAGTTTAGTATTAATAAAAGCATTAATTATATTAAACTATTTTAACTTTAAGTTAAAGCAGGCTATAATAATAATAAAAGTTTTAAATAACTTTTTAACTAGTATTAAAGTATATATTTTTTTAGTACTACTAGTAAACTATTAGTTATTATATATTATTAGCTTAGCTTTATACTTAATAAAGTACTTATACTTATTAAACTTATAAGTATAAATTTATATATACTTTAAAATAAAGTAGTTATTTATAACCTTTTAGTTTACTTTATTTTATAAGTTTATTTTTTTATAGCTTTATAAGTAAACTTTTTTAGCTTTAAAAAAACTTTTTTTTATAAGGTAGTTATTTAAGTTTTTATAAATATATAATATTAAAAGTAACTTATATTTATATACTTTATTTTTTTTAAAAATTTGCTTATTAAGCTTTTTTTAATACTTATTAATATTAAGCAAATATAGTTGCACCTTATTTACTAGCTTATTTAGCTGCTTTTTTATATTTTTTTTACTTACTAGCTTGTTATAAAAACTTTTAGTTGCAATACTTAACGTATCCCATGGGTCAATTGCACACCCGGGTCGATTGCACACTTTTTTTCCCATACAAAAAACGTCCGTGCGCAACAATATAACTTGGCCAATACTACTGCTATAATAATATAAATAGTACCAATCGATTCCTAACTAAATAAGGAGTTCAAATATGATTTTTTTATATTTATAGCATTTTTATGTGGTAGGTTATCAAGGTAGTAAATAAACAAGGATTATTAAAAAGATCTTGGCATAAAGGTCTGTGCGTAAATTTATAACTCTATAAATTTTAGTCCTATAATAATAAAAATATAACCATTAGATTTCTATTAAAATAAGGAATCTAGTAGTATTTTTTTTATGTTAATTACTTTAATATTAAACAAGTTATATAGTATTATAGGTTTTGTACTATAATATAATCCCTGCTAAGAATTATATAATCCTTGCTTAGCGTATTGCTTAATAACTTGCTAGATAAAAATACTATAAATATAAAAAAATCATATTTGAACTCGTCATTTAGTTAGGAATCGATTGGTACTATTTATATTATTATAGCAGTAGTATTGGCCAAGTTATATTGTTGCGCACGGACGTTTTTTATATGGGAAAAAAAGTGTGCAATCGACCCGGGTGTGCAATTGACCCATGGGATACGTTAAACATTTTATATTAAATATAGCTTTTTAGCATTTTTGCTAACAGTTAACTTTAGTATAAAAAGCAAAAAAGTTTTTTTTACTTTTATATTTTAGGGCAGCTATAGTTAACACTTTATAAGCAAAGCGCTTATTTTTTAAATTAGCATTTGTGCTATAAGCTAAGTATTTTAAAGTAGCTGCAGTTAACACTTTATAAGCAAAGCGCTTATCTTTTAAATTAGCATTTATACTGCTAGCTAAATATTTTAAAGCAGCTATAGTTAACACCTTATAAGTAAAGCGCTTATTTTTTAAATTAGTATTTATAATATAAGCTAAATATTTTAAAACAGCTATAGTTAATACTTTATAAGCAAAGCGCTTATTTTTTAAATTAGCATTTATAATATAAGCTAAAAAAAAAGCAGTTAGCATTAAAAAATTAAAAAAGTTAAAAAGCTAGCGTTGCTACCGCTTAGTAAGCACTTTATAAAGTAATTAGTTTTTTAAAATAACTTAGCTATATTTTAATTTTAAAACTTTTTAATTTTTTATTTACTTTTTTTTAATATAAGTAGTATAACTTTTTTATTTAACTAAAAGTATATATTTATAATTTTTTTATATATTTTAAGCTTATTTTGCTTACTTATTAATATAGCAAAAGCTTTATTTAAAATAGCCTTAATATAGTTTTTAGCAATTATAGCATTACTATATTTAAACTTTTTATTAAAAATTATATTATAAGTTAATTTTACCTCTTTTATTATAAAGTTTTATACTTAGTAAATATTAATTAAATTATAGCTAATAAGGTAGCTTATTTAAGCTTTTAAGTAAAGTTTATTAAAATAGTTTTTTTTAAGTTAGCTTAATACTTTTATTGCATAAGCTTTAATGCTTATTTTGCAAAAGTATGCTAGCTTTAGCTTTTTGCTTTTTATTAGCCCTTTTTTTTTTATAAAATAAATATAAAAACGCTTATAAAAAGACTACTAATTATTAATATATTTAAAAGTTTTATTATATAAGTAAATAGCTATTTTAAAAAACTTAGGCTATAGTATATTAAGCAGTTTTAACTTTATTTTTATAGCGCAAACTTTTTTTTTTATTATACCTTTTAAGCACTTTATGCTTTTGTTTTAGCTTTATATATTAGCAATAAAAAGCTTAAAGCAAATTATATAATTTAAAAAAGCTTTGTATATTTTTTTAAACCTGTTTTTATGCTAAAAAACCTTATTATTATACTTAATTACTTTTACTTTTATATTATAAAAGTTATAAATATGCTTAACTAAACAAGTTAACGCTTTAATTATACTTTTAGTTTTTTTATTTTTAAAGTAATAATTTTATATATATTTTAAATAATAATTAGTTATAAGCATTACTAAATTATTTAAGTAAGTTATTTTTTTAAAATTATAAAAATTAATAGCTATTTAAATTTTTAGCTTATAAAAGCGCTTTTTTAGCTTTTATTAAACTTGCTATTTTATTTTAGCTAAAGCGCAAGCTTTATAATTATTAGTTTTAATTTTAGTTTTAAAAAATGTTTTAATTTTTATTTTTTTAAAGTGTTATATAACTTGCTTTAACAATTTTAAGCTTAAGTAGCCTAAATAAAAGTGCTAACTTATAAGGTTAGCTTATAATAGCTTTTTTTTTATATAATTATTAAAGCAGTTTTTTTTTGCATAAAATATTTTTTTAAAAAAGTAAAAAAATAAATGTTTAAAAATATATTAGCTAAGCTTATTTTAAAGTTTATATATTTTTTTATTACTTTTTTATTTTTTTAAAACTAATAGCATAAGCTTTATATTTTATTAAAAGCTATAGCTTTAAAGTTGCTATAAAAAAATAATGTTTATTAAAAAGTCTTAATAATAAGCTATATTTTTTAGCTTTATAATTATAAAACTTTTTAAGCTTTATATATTAATGTTAACTTTTTTATATTTTAGTACTATAACTACTAAGTTTTTTATTATTATAAAGTTATTTTTTATTACTTTTTTAAAGTTAAAAAAATAAGCTATTTTATTAAATATATAAAAAGTTGCTTTTAAATTAAAAATTATAAAGTTTTTTAAAAAGTATTTGCTTTGTTTAGTAATAAATACTAACTTTTATGCTATTAATAAAAAACTTATAATTTTTTTTAAAAGTTAATTTTAAAGCTTGTTAACTTTTTATTTTGCTTATTTTTTTTTTATTTGCTTTACTTTTTTAGCTAGCTTAAACTTTTTTTTAAAATCTTAATTAATTTATTACTTTATATTTATTATAAGCTTTTATTAGTTAGCTGCTATATTAAAAAAAATATATTAATACTTTATAAGTAAATGTAGCTTTAAGCAGGCCTTATAAGTAGTAGTATTAGCTTTAAGTTTTTTATTAATATTTAAGCTTTTTTAGCTTTTGCTATAGCCTTTGCTTTTTTTTTAACTTTTTTAGCTTTTACTTTATAAGCTTTTTTTTAAAAGCGCTAAGTTTTTATAAAAAAAATTTATTTTTATTTTTATTTTTATTATTTAACTTTTTAAAGTTATAAGTAAAAAAAGCTTTTTTAATAAGCTTTTTGCTAATTATAAAAGTATAAATTATAGCATATTAATAAAAACTATTAGCAATATTTATAAAAGTTATTATATTTTAACTTAGCTTTTTTTAATATATTATTTTATAAGCTATAGTTTATTTTAATAATAAAGTTTTAAATATAACCTTAAAGTTAAAAAATAAAGCTTTTAATAACTTTAAATTACTTAATTTTTTATTAACTGCTTTAAATACTATTAATTTTTATACTTATATTTATATAGTAAGGTTTTTTAATATACTTTTTATAAGCTTAATTAATTGCTTATACTAAGTTTATAAGTTTTGCTTAATTAATAAAAAAGCAAACTTTTTAATACTTTATAATTTATTATATTACTTATTAATAGTTTTATTAATTTTAAAGTATAGCTTATAATAGTATATAGCTATTATATTTTATATATATTTTTTTATATTAGCTTTTTTATTAAAAATTTTATTTATTTTTTTAAATTTTTATAAATATATTATAATATTATTTTTATAATTTATTTTTTTTTAGTGCTTAGTTGTGCTATGCTTATAACTTTATTAGCATTACTTTTTTTTGCATAAATATTTAAAAATAGTTTTTTTTTTTATATAAGCTATAGTTTTTTATTTATTATCCTTATATACTTTTAAACCTTT
>Ga0247782_1000498_pt1 | contig 21100 bp, 18 predicted proteins | sample UWRJL019104C5_FD_179928 | JGI IMG/M metagenome (GOLD analysis project Ga0247782, IMG submission 179928) | Plant litter microbial communities from Arlington Agricultural Research Station in Wisconsin, United States - UWRJ-L019-104C-5 | ecosystem: Environmental > Terrestrial > Plant litter >...
AAAAGAGAGAACAGAGTATTACGACCGATATTATTTCTCGATTCGGTGTCATTACGAACGACGGCAATGAATGAACGAATCAATGAGTGCATATGCATACAAACGGCGTTTGTAATCTGGTATCTGAAGTCTCAACCCCTGCTTTAGTCTTGATATTTTTTTCCCATCGTCGATCGAAGACTGCTTACCTGTATGATAAGTACAGGCAAAGTATGAGAGAGAGAGAAAGAGGCAGTTACCAGTCAAGCTTCGGAGAGGGAGTGAACGGACAGATGAACAGAACTTTGTACGTTAGTTTCGGTGCATTGGCGAATTGACTGCATACTTAGCATACCTAATATGACCCTGCTGCTGCCGTGATATAATATACTGATGTGGATTGATCGATTATGCTTGCTAACTTGAGACCTTTCTTCACAAGGCCTTGAGATTGAGTATATCAGAGGTGCGCTTCGTAATACAATAGGAATCTTATTGCTATTTCATCTGTCTAGTTGTAGTACTACGTAATATAGTCGACGTTGAAGGTAGGGTACCTGCATACCCAAACAAGGGATGCCCTTGTAAAGGAGGGAGGTAAGGTATGGAGTGACAGTTTACCCGAGGGGGTACGCAGTATGTAGGGTGAAACGGTCCACGTATCAGTTGGTAGCGGTCGCCTCTGGGTAGGTCAGTGTAGGTCAGTGCACGCAGTCATTAGATGGGGCAGATATCACGAGCCCGAACGCCGTTTGGACACCATACTAGTACACTGAGAAATGGGCTGGGATCGGGACGTGGTGAGGAGCACTGCTTGGTACATACTCAACACCTCAGATCCATCTGCCTAGGCAGATATGTAAGGTAGAATACCTACTAAATCAGTAGGGAATTGGCTTATAGCGACGAAAAGAAGGGTCGTGGGAAGAAACGTAAGGTGGCACCGGGAGAAAAGAATTGAAGAAGGGATGCATCGTGACATCACATCTGACCAATCATTCACTCCCAGGTCAGATCAGCCGATCATGTCATGTTCGCCGGGGCAGGACAAGACAGCGAAGGAGAAGGAAAAGAAGCAAACGAGACCTTCTGAACCAATTGCGATGGCAAGCTCTTATGGGTGCATATGCATATGCAGTAGATGTCGTGCTGGCCTAAAATGGTAGGATAGGGAGGGGCTCGGGAGCAATTGCCCATTGTGGGTTCTGCATTCCTGCCGGCATACCGGTGGCGTGTTTCTCGTCGTTAAGCAACCTTTTTGTCGCATTCTCACCTACCTATGCGCTGCAGTAGGTAGGTCGATAGGTAGGGAGATGAAGTTGCAAATACGCAATCTCCAAGCCCCCAGAGTAAGGAAGCCCACCTTTGCATTTGCACGATATTATTTGACCGGTGAGACGTACATATAAAGAAAACAGCGGAACTGAAGGAATGTGGGGTTCAGAACATCTGAGACTTATTTCGTATACATACCTACCTGCCTAGCCGTCTACTACTTTACCTGTTCCCCGTCCTCGGGTCATACATACCATTATTAGTTGCGCAGGTGAGCCGTTCTGTTTGTGCATCGGACTAAACGTCACAAGAACCGATAGTCACGTATTACTTACCGTAATCCGGACCTCCGAATTCCTCTTGAAACGCCAACAACTACGGACCGAACTTACCAGATCACCTATACTACCTATACCTACCCTTTTACCAGGACCACAACATCCGCTTGCAAGTCTTGGCTACCATAACTTAGTCAGACAAAGAATGAACCATGTCGCGGTACGACGACGACCGCCGCCGCCACGACTACGCATACGGGAGCGATGGGGCGAGCCATCGCTACCCACGGGTTCCTAGCCCAGGCCACACAACGTATAATGGGGGCGCATCACAAGCGAGACTTACATATGAGCCCCAAGGCCCCTTCTACCCGTCAGAAGAATCACCACAGCTGCGACCGAGATCCTTCCCGCCACCTATTGAAATGATTTCGCGAGCGTCATCTCGCTCCAGAAAAGAAAGAGATTGGAGTCGCCACCACCGCCGTAGCAACAACCACGATGACGGCGACAGTGACAGGGGCCTGGACTGGGGCTCGGACGATAGCAGAGAAAGGACGAAGTCGCCCCTCGGCAAGGCGCGCAAGTTCGTAGGCGACACCTTCACAGACTCGACCACAGGCATAGGCGTTGGGGTCCTCGGCGCATTGGTAGGCGGGCTGGCGGCGCGCGAAGCAGCCGATTACCGCTATAAAGGGAACAACCACCACGACGACCCAGAACATAGGCGTAACCAGCTCATCAGCACGGTCGTCGGGGCCGCGGTGGGCGCGCTAGGCGCCAATGCTATGGAGAAGCGCATCGAAAACCATAGGGCGCGGGACGAGGTGAAGCAGGAGAAGTGGGAGAGGAAATGGAGACCCGGTAGTTATATTGACGGTCCTGATAATAATGAAGGGGTCGAGGAGCGGAGGGAGGTTCTTGCCGTCGCGAGGCCGAGGAGTAAGAGTAAGAGCGTGGGATATGGTGGCAGTAGCCATCGGGATAGCGACGGAGGGGGGCGAGGGGGGAGTACAACTAGACGGGGAATCGAACGTGAGGTCGATCTCGGCGCGCGCAGTTGGAAGAATGTCGAGGATTGGGTTTTGGATGGTCAGAACGGTGGCTATCCGGATGGATATGACGATGACGATGGCGATGGTGAGGGCGACGGTAGACGGGATGACAGGCGTCGGTCACACTCAAGGTCGAAAGGGCATCGTGATATAGAGGCGTATCGTTATTGATGCTGGATAGTTACACCACTTTACGAGATGTCTGGGCATTTTGGTTTCGGATCTTTTGTATACCTAGCGTACTGCATTGCGTTGTACAAGTATCAACCTTATTTTAGCCCCGGTGATCCTCGAGGTCGTGTTACGCTCTACAAGTCTTCCTGGTTCTTGTTTGTATCTGGTTTCTAGTTTCTTCCAAGGTACAGCTATACCCAACGTCGCAGTTTCTACGCCATTTTCAAACGGTTCCATCTTATATACTATGTATGTAAATAATATCATTTCTGATCCTAAAAACATGTAGATAAAGAATTTATTCATTTAAAGGGGTTATTCATCAGGTAGATACATAGTTACCTGCCGTTGCTCTCCCTCACTACATGCCTATACAGCCTGTGTATGTTCACGCTCGGAAGTTTCACGTTCGAAATATAACCTTCCCCTCTGCTCTTGTCTGCTCTTGTCGTCCTAAGATCATAATATTAAAACCAGAGAATTGTCGAGGTTTTCCTAGGGTAGTAGTTCTAGTGGTTTGACACCGGCGTTGCCTCGGTTACAAATTGAGATACCTGATTAAGTAGTACTCTGAGAGAGACATGGTATCCAACGTTCAAGGCGAAGCATCACATCCATGAAGTGAACCTGTCGACTCCCGTCGTAATTTATACCCCCTCTCTGTTATTTTCACTTTCGTTACGGGCACTGCCGGGCGGTCCCCGGGTAGACCTCGACTACTATTTTCGAACTCTGCTTATTTCCACTACGTATTCTGCCAGACGGAACTCTCAATACAAGAAAACCAGACATTCTACCCACAGACATTCTACCCACAGCGCCCCAACGCGACAGCAGGGCCGAGGTACGTTGCGGTACGTCATGTCAACCGCGGCTAGATGCTTAGTATGAAGAAAAGAAAACGTGTCAACACTAATTTTATCTTTAGCAGTGTGAATCGATCCATTGCAGGCGACACTGGCCTTTATCTGGCATCTAATGCTGCCTTCTCTGGTCGCATGATTGACCACTGCACTTAACATCATTTTACAGCCTCAAGATGTCACTGTTTCTACCAGAAATTTCCCAGTCTCCAGTGCCGGAGGAGGATGACGACGACCTGTCCATCACATCTACCGATCCCGGAGGTGCCGACTCTGATAAAGATTGGTTCGTGGACGACATCCTGGCCGAACGTCCACATTCCAGCATCCCTGGTGCTAAGCAATACCTCATTATGTGGGAGGATTTCGATCTTCTAGACTGCACTTGGGAGCCAGTGGAGAACCTGGGCGATGGCCTATTGGCCCAGTGGGAAGAGAAGAAAGCCGAGATAGAGGCCGGCGCCCGCCAGCCTTTCGACCTTTCTTTGTACGAAGCTGCATGTTTACCTCGGGCGCAAAGACATGCTCGACGCAACGCTAAACGCCAGCGGCTTGGTTTGCCTCTGACGCCACCGTTCCCACCCGGATATACTGAAGAAGCGCCTACCGCCTCGACGGACGACCAGGAGTCATCTGGGTCCGACGACGAAGCGGAAGAAGTAACCGAAGTTGACCCTGTTGTCTTCGTGTCGGCGAGACCTAAGCCGAAAACTGTAGCCGGGGTAGATAGTGGTATCTCTACCACTGTTCCTGCCACTTCTCCCTCGGTGCCTGCTACAAGTTCAACTGCAACTGGATCTACATCTAAATCTACATTTACCCCTATTTCTGCACCAGCCCCGGCTAAGGCGAAGACTGGGACGGTGACAACTCAGAAAGTCGTGAAGCAGAAAATATTTACTGGCATTCCTTCTCCGGTGCTCCAAAAGGATACCGTCCCTTCGCGAGTACCTGGAAACGATCAACGCCCACGACCTTCGCCGCCGCTCTCAAACCCTTCAAAGACTTCAGGCACAGGTCCTTCGTCAAAACCGGCTGCGCCCACTCGAAAGACCTCCGGCGGCACATTAACCGGTTACCAGGGTACAGCGAGAAGGAGTAGCCTTTTCGCTAAGTCGTCTAGTAGTAAGGCGCCGATACAAGGCAAGTCTACTAGCACGCAAAAGCCATCTTTGACTATCAATACTTCTATTGTGTCATCATCCACTTCAGCTGGCAAGCCTACTGCCAAAAGACTCACAGCAACTCGGACTCGGAAGCTGCCAGTCACTGCGGCAGTAAACGTCTTTGCGGGAGGCAAACAGGCAAAGAAGAGAAAAAATTTGGGGGATATCATGGCCGATCCGTCTAAGGCGCCGAAAGCCTTTTCTAATCTGCGTATAACCAATATTGCGAGGAAACGAGGCATTGAAAAGGGTGACGCCGTTGGTTCTTTAGCCTCTATTCCTGCCAGATTTCTACTTGGCGACGACCAAAACATCCCACTCAGGCGGCTCAGCATTACCACGCCGACTACGGTCGAATCACCCTCGGCTAATGAGAAGCCGTCTGATGGCACGTCGGTGCCTCCTACGGCGGCACCCAAAGCCCAGCCTCCAGCTGAACCTACAGAGCCAAAGAATATCGAGGAGACCCGTAATGTCAAGCGCAAAAAGTCTGTCCGCTTTATGGGAGAGGCGGACACTGATATGCCCGATGTCATTAGCAACCTCTTTGATGATCCAGTCGATGCGAAGGTGAATCCTGAAAGACCAAATGATAATGATAAGACCGCGGCGCCGAGGAGGTCGTCTTTGACAACGCACCAGGAGCAGGAATGGACACAAGTAATTGAGAGGCCAGTGAAGTTTGGGCATAGCCAACCACTCATGGTCAAATTTACTGGTTTACCTCAACAAGCCGATTCCTGGTTCGCCGCCTTACAAGCTCAAACGGGTTTTGATTTCAAGTGCACTTGTACAGCTTTTCATTTCTTTTCTCAGCGGTTCCAGCTTGTTATGCAAGGGCTCTGCCGTGGTGCCATTGAGCCTGTTTCGGACCAACACGCTGCAGCACTGGAGAACGTAGCAGAGTCATTACGGCGAAGTTCCCTAGCATTGCATCTAGTTGCACAAGAATATTCCCTCATTGTCTACCCAGCAAAGTGTACCCAATGGGATTGGATCGATACCGGTTTTGAGCGCAACATGGACACTGCCTCCGACGGCCCACTACGCCATTTCATCTTTCGGTCGGCCGACACACTCCCACCTCGGGCCTATCCATCAGCTTTCTTTAATGACCCAGAGGCCTTCAATCAGCTCATACGCCCTAATGGATTAAATGACCCGGAGATTGTAGGGATACTGACGAAGCTCGATTTCGCCAAGCTCCAGCCCCAGGAGCTCAAGTTGAATGGCAAGCAAGTCTACATGTTATTAATCCCTCTGAAGGCGCGGCAGCTAATAAGAGTTATGAAAGCCTGGCTACGTAAGTTTCCCAGAGAACGCGGTGTTCATTCCGTATCGGGGTGGCTAACAAACGATGCCATGTACAGGTTTGCACGCACCAGATCGTCTAATCTTCACCGTTGAACAGTCTGGCAGCTGGCGCTCCTTTCATGAAATGGTGGATGCTGGCGCCGGCGGCACTATCATATCCCATTGCCAGTTCACTTTGTGGAGTTTGGAGAAGATCCAAGGCGTTTGGCGGATGTTGGAAAGTCAGAAATATACATTCTGGACTTTGGACACGGGAGAACTCAACCCACCTCAATATCCCTCGGACCTAGGCGCTACAAGTATACCGGGTACGCTTCGATTAACTCGGCTCTTTCCTTTTGGCAGGGCCTTTCTAATTACCCCAAGCTTTGCTATTTCGGAGCCAGCCAAGCTCTACAATTTTCTCAAGTGGTTCAAGTCATATGCCGCCAATCCAGGCCACATAATTGTGACTTGCCATAGATTCTCCCAATTTCTAAGAGAAATTGTAGAGGAAAAGGAGATAGAGCAGCGGGCGGTAATATCTGAGTACCGAAATAGCAAGAATGTGGATAATTTGCTCGACAGAATCGGCCGGAGTGAGCAGGATATCGATGATCACCATCGGGCTTGGGAGCTCTTACAGGGTATAATAGCACAATTCGGTGGCGAAGACACCAGCGAAGGTAATATTTCTTCTTCCCTGTCCACCCAACCTCCTCACCATTACCGAGGCCCCGGGGCTCTACACGGTATTCACTGGCTTTTCCTGACTCTTTCTCTGACAGATGTTCGTAAAATCCACTGGCTCGACGAGTTCATCGATCCGAACGACGAACAAAGCTTAGTGAATGCGTTCTGCTGGTGGTCGCAGATGAAATTGGACAAGTTCCGCAGATTTTATGTCCTGGGCTCTGATGCAAGCAAGATCACACGAGCATACCGTTACATCGACATCCCGAGGTACTCGGACACAGACGGCAGCGATCCGGACATAGCCAGCATCCTTCTTCAACGCAACGCGCTGGCAGTAGAGCGGCAGAAAGAGGCAGACGAGAACGGCACCGAAATCAACATCGCCTGGGGCACAGGTGGCGTGGTAGAAAACTTCCGTCCAAGAGTGGTCGGGGAGTGGCGCCACTCTGTCTGCGAGGCTCCCTTCCCATTTCCAGGTAGTCTCTTCCGTACAGATACCATCTACGAACTACAACGCTGGATAGATAACCACAGGGCCAGAACGCTGACTAATTGGTCTGAGCTTCATGCGAAACCTGTGGCGTGGAGGGACTGGAATATGGCTGTCCAATTTAACGACGGCGGCGAGAACAGTAGCCAATTTGACACATTTAGTAGCTGGTTCAGCGCAACACCAAACTTCATACCGTCACGCACCACTTGGTTTGGGCTGTTCTACACCATTACCGAGGAGTGGGATGAATATATGCCTAAGCGAAGGTACGAACGCCACCCGTGGATCGCTATCTATCGGCCCAAAAACCCTCATCGTCTACGCTCCCAACCAGCCTTCACACAAACCGAGTTATTCATTTGGGATGTATCGTTCGACAACAGAGGAAGGTTTGGTGACTGTTTCCTCGATATGCAACTCCAACTGATCGACTACGTGAATGTCGAGACTCGGCGAAAATTCCCCAATTGTATCCTAGCAGACGTTTGGTATAGCAGTACCAAGGACTCGCCACCTGGCCCAAGTGACAACCACCTTGACATTACATGTCTGAAAATCCAGGAGCTGTTTGAGAATAGTAGGACTCTTCTGCCGGTGGAACAGAACGCTCTCGCAAATAGGTGGCTGTCACTGGATGAGCGGTTGTGGAAGGATGGCATGTCACCGATGGCTAGCATGATGAAACCTCTCGTGAAGCCTTCCGAGCTCACCCTGAGGCAGATTCCGCAGAGGGAAGATGATCTGCGGAAGCCCGAGAGGATGGTATTTCACCCAGTTAGTAGGACTAACGGGGCTCGTCAAACCAAATGCCTCAACCACCTATATGAGACGTGCCTCCAGGCTCGACTGAGGGACCCAGAAGCTGACCTTATCCGATATCAGTACCGGCCGACTCGTGAATGGTGGGCCGAGCAAATGGAAGAGGGCCGTGGCTATGGTTACGTCCATGTCGACGCGGGCGGGACCATCATCAACAAGCTCACCCGGGACGATTGACACAACCGTCTGTACTAGTTGAAACGGGTGAGAGTAGAGGACGTTGAGAGTCGACTAATAAGCAAGTCGGTATCCATGGTGGCTTACACATATGGATGGGAGCAAGGGCTCCCCGTGGGCAGGCATGATAGATATCACATCTCTGCGGTCTGCTCATTAGAGGCTTGAGTTATAAATATACCCAACCATTGATACTGCGTAGCCATCACTGAAATTAGCTTGTGTTTTCTAGCGGTGCCTGTTTGATCTCTGCTCAGTTTCCGCAAAAAGTGAGAGAGAGGATGGTCGGAAGTATGTCGCGATGGGAATGCGTTTGCCTAGATACCTTGTCCCGGACAGCGGCATTTTTACAGTTCGGGATCTAGGGGCTTATTTATCTACAGGATGTATTGCAGCCTGGTGTGCACGCGATTCGATAAGATAATGGTAGCAAAGTTCGAGGCCCTTTTCAACTGACATCCATACTGGAGTCTTGAAACTGTCTTGTATGGATATAGGTACCTCGTACCGAAGTCAAGGGCGTGGAGGTGAGAAACAGCAGGTTCCATTGGGGCTGAACGGGGCGTGGTCAACGGTGTACCAAGTGCTCAAAACAACATTGAACGACAGATGTACATGGTAGCTACGTGTAGGGTTGTAGGTATCCCTAGGCATCTAGGAACACATTGGATGCCTATACCTCGAAAGTTTTGTGACAGCACGGTACGCTCGACAGCATTAGTGGCACTTATCCCCTAAGTACCTACAGGCTACTAGGTACATAGATTAGGTACCTTAGGTACACCTGCCTTACCTACAGGTTCAACAAACAGACCGCCTGGGGGCCCCATCTTCCCACCACTCATTCCGCAACTCCACCATCAAATCACCGTTGGCTCCTGACACTCAACTACTAAAAAGACACCAAACATACATATGTAGGTATCTATCTACCTAACCTATTACAAGCAATCTCGTTTTAACTTTGTAACTGCCTATATTTTGTATCTTCGGTAGAGAGCCCTTCCGGCAGACAATCCAACCTGTGCGCCCACATACAGCCTTTGTATGGTCCGGTCGCCTCCATTTGACCTTACCCAGACTGTCGTGCCGCCTTCCATCGTCAGCCTTCATCAACCTCGACCCTGTCAACGTCCGCTTTTCCCCCTTTCGGACAATAATCAACACTCTGCACATCTACATAAATCTGTCTTCGCTAATATCGATACCGTTGCACTCCACTTAACGACTAAACAGCATATCTTGACTACCCAGCATGGCCAACGACGAGTACGATGTGAGTCTGTCCCCATCCAACACCCGTCATTGACTATCTATCGGCCCCTGCTGCGATGCCGTAGAGATGCAATGCTACTCTCTGACATTTTTCTGTGCTTTTGATCCGCCATATGCTAATCAGTTACTACTTGACAGTTCCTCTTCAAAGGTGCGCCCGTCCTGTGACTCCCCATCGGTTCCCACCTACCACTTCTACCGCTATCCTTACCTATTCGACCCCTCGTCCCAGACGAAGCGCTGACCCATTTCTTGCTACAGTGGTGCTGATCGGAGACTCCGGCGTCGGAAAATCCAACCTGTTGAGTCGATTCACCCGAAACGAGTTCAACTTGGACTCTAAGTCGACCATCGGCGTTGAGTTCGCCACTCGGTCCATCCAAGTCGACTCCAAGACAATCAAGGCCCAGATCTGGGATACCGCCGGCCAGGAGCGGTATCGCGCCATCACCTCGGCCTATTATCGTGGAGCTGTCGGTGCCCTCCTCGTATATGACATTAGCAAGCACCAGACCTACGAGAATGTCACAAGATGGCTTAAGGAGCTCCGAGACCACGCCGACGCCAATATTGTCATCATGCTAGTTGGCAACAAGAGTGATTTGAGGCATCTGCGCGCCGTTCCGACTGAGGAGGCCAAGGCCTTTGCCAGTATGTCACATGTTCTCTCCTCTTCGGCCTTCAGTCGATGTCCTGCTTCGATTTCCTATGAAGACTGGCGAGGGCATTCTATGAGCTGTAAAATAAGCTGCTGACCATGTCCACTGTAGGCGAGAACCACCTCTCGTTCATAGAAACTTCGGCTTTGGATGCCAGCAACGTCGAGCTCGCTTTCCAAAACATATTGACGGGTGAGCTTACCTACCCACCACACCTCCCTTGCAACGGGCTCTTTTTTTGACGTGACAATTTTTTTTTTTCCTGTACAGAGATCTACCGAATCGTCTCTAGCAAGGCACTAGACAGCGGCGAGGGCGCGCAAGCCCCGATCCCAGGTACTAAGATTAGCCTGAGCGAGTCGGCTGACGATGGTGCGAAGCAAGCGGGAAAGTGCTGCTAATGCTGTTAGACGCGGTCGATGTGGCGGTATGATGCGGGATGGCGTGTGACGGTTTTATACGTTTATACGGCTTGGTATGAATATTACGTAGACATATTACGTACACGGCGTCACGTTGTTCGATTTCTTTGCTGTTAGGGATTACCTCCACCGGACGGGGCGACGATGCATTAAGAGGAAGAAGGATCCAATATCTGGTACCTTTTTCTATCTCTGTCTACAGGCTGCAAATGCTCTTGTTTTCTTTTGCCATCCTTACGTGGGCAGTCCTGAGATCTGATAAATGGGGAAGGTTGTTGCCAAATCTAATTTCTTATAAACGTCCGAGAGCTGATTGAAGATGCCTGCTTTACTTTGCTTTGTTTGCTTTGCAGATAGATCGGTCTGTAATGTAGTCAGCTCCTTATGTCTTAACGAATCGATGCCTTGCTGCACGTGGTGAAAAGGAGCTACTGTACAGCATCGATATACATAGATGTGCCTCCACTTCAATTTCGCGTGGGTAGATATTAGGGGGTTATAAGTTTCCAAATCTCTTTAAAGGATAGCCAGATCCATTGTGGAAGACCATTTGGATGGATACAACCCGTTAGGTATATACATGTTAGGTAAGCTGGCCCGGTAATTAAACAGGTAGCGTCCCTTTTGGCCCGTCCCTGGCGAGGTAGGTAGGTACCTATGTACCGTGTGAATAGGAGGCATCACCACTGTAGAAACAACCAAGTTCAAACGTTGCAGGTGCATACCACAACCTGATAAGACAGCCCACTTCTTATCGATTAGTAGAATCCAAAAAAAGTGCAAGGACGCTATTACTGGTACTGCATATACTCAAAGCCGGCCATTCGTGAATATCAAGATTATCTCCATACCTGCCATTGTGATTGTATCTTGTGAGAGAACTCCAGATATCCCGTAATTCATTAACACATCATCTTCTTACACTTGTCGGGAGCGAGTAAGAAAGGGATTTATAACACGAATAGAACGAAACGGACATGGCGGCGGTTTACAAGGCCTTGTCGAAGTCGACGAGCAGCAAGAACGATGCGCCACCTACTACTGCCACCGACGGCAGTGTCGTTAAGAAGAACAAGCAGAAAGTGCTAATTCTTTCTTCTCGAGGCGTAACTTATCGGTATGCTGCTTCTCTTTGCCTTGGTACCTTTCATCTGTATGCGCGATGCTGATGAAGTATTTTTCTTAAATATAGACACCGCCATCTGCTCAAGGATCTCGCTAGTATGGTATGTCATTATCTTTCTAGGACTCCCGGGGACTTCCGTGGCGAGAATGAGAATTATCAATGTCGTGTGCTGACTGAATATTTGTCTAGATACCCCATGGTCGCGTTGACACCAAGTATGACCAGAAGAAGAAGCTGGGAGAGCTTAATGAATTGGCTGTTAGTAGATCGAGCCCCTTCGTTCTATGCGATGTGGGACTAACTGAAAGACTGACTGTTGTTAGGAACTATATAACTGCAACAAGTAAGTCTTTCGGTGAACGCGACTACGATCTGCTCTCTCTCCTTTCCCACGGCTATGGATGAGCTAAAAGCCTTAACAATCATATACAGCATTTGCTTCTTTGAAGCCCGGAAAGGGCAGGATCTTTATCTTTGGGTGCGTAGACCTCCACGCAGAGGTCCCCCTTTCTCGCGGGACAGATAAATACCTGGCGAAACCAATACTAACATGTGATGCAACAGCTGTCGAAAGCACCTAATGGACCTACATGCAAGGTAAACTACCATGGCCACCGCTTGTCTTGGCCGAGGAGATTATATCTAACAAGATGACCAGTTTCTTGTCACCAATATTCATACTATGGAAGAGTTATCGTTCAACGGAAACTGTTTGAAGGGTAGCAGACCGATTCTATCATTTGACAGTGCTTTTGATTCGGAGCCGCATCTCCAAGTTATCAAGCAGTTATTGCTCCAGATAATGGGTGTTCCGCCCCAGCAGAGACGGTCTAAGCCATTTATTGACCATGTCTTGGCATTTTCGGTGGCCGATGGACGCATTTTCATGAGGGTCTATCAGATGCAGGAATCCGAACCCTCGAAAACCGAGGGTACCGCCACAGAGGCGGATGAAGGAACAAAAAGGAAGAGCGCCCGCAAGGGTGATAAGGAAAAGGAGCTGGACATGTCACTACTCGAAATCGGGCCGAGATGCGTACTACAGCCGATCATAATCCAGGAGGGTTCGTTTGGAGGCGCCCTGCTCTACGAGAATAAACACTTCGTGTCCCCCAACCAGGTCCGTGCCGACCTCAGACGGAACAGCGCGACCAAGAGCAATACCCGGGCGACCCAGCATATCGACAGACAGTCCAAGTTGGACAACCTAGGCTTACGGACCGAAGGCGACAAGAAGAAGCCGGTGGATCAGTTGGACTCGAGAAAGCTATTTGCTTGAGCTGGTTGCGTTTATTATTTGCGTCCGTGTGACGGAACCGGCGTTCAGGCGTTTTGTATGGCCACCGTTGATATCATCTATCTAGACCCAGCCAGCCTACCATTTAGAGTTGTATGTGTCTATATTGTCCACATGCGCGCACAATTAGCCAGGGATATCAAGAAGGGGACAAGGAATCTGGTTCTCTCCTCTGCCTACACCTATGCGCTCCGGTCGTGTAGGGTAATAAAACTTATATGGCTTTGGCAAACGAAACTGTTCCGTCTTGCTTGTTGTTAGTTATAGTTCGCATGTTATCTTTCATGTTATCTATCTCATTTTGTGCTATGCCAGGGAAGTATACAACCAGCACAGGTGCGCCAACCTACGGAACTCTGGGTTAAGAGGTATCTACAGCCCACAGATAACCCAAGTATAATCCCGATCTAACCAACTAACGTTCTATACAGAGGCTAGGGACTCATATTAGGTAGGTACCTACTTACCTAGTCTACACAGTACCTACCTACCTACCTAAGGTAACCAGAATGCAATCATACCAGGAATAAGATTATTCCGACAGCCGGCCTTACTCCGAATGTGTCCCATTGTTGGAATTCCTACAGTAAAATTGGTACAACATGTAGACCGCACGGACCAGTAGTCAGCCTTGGCCAATTGACCCTTGTAATCCTTACCTTGATTTAAACCGGCGCGACTCAAGCGCGTCATTAGCAGCCTCTCTCCTTACCCTTTCCTAGTGTAAGCAATCATGACACCGCCATATAGCAATCCCGTCTTCGCGACGCGGCATAATCCACAACGGCACGCAATGTGTTCGTGCGCATTCATCTCCCAGTATAGCCCCAAAGGAGGGGTCGCCGCGGACTGAGCCCAGTGATTCCCCAACGCCCTGGGCCAATCAACCAGCCAAGGGGGGTGCTAGGCGAAAGCGACAGTTCTCAACCCGAACTGCCTGTCTTAGTTCTGGTGCCTGTTTGGTCTAGAGGCTCCCGAAGCTCAAAGGCTCTGAAGGGCTGAAGGAGCAGTCAAGGGGTGGAAGCCTTGGAGCGAGTGAGGGTTGAAGGAGATTTGGAGGAACTCATTGGAACGACAGTTTTCCATATAACGGGGGGAAGAGGAGAACCAACCTGAAAGCGAAAACCCCTGATCATAATACAGGTCAGTTGTGAGAATGCTTGTCGTGAGCTTTCATATTACAGAGAACACACAGCAGTTTAGCACTTGCGTGCATACGATATAAATCACAGACTTGTTTCTGTAAGTGAGTCTCCCAAGTTTAGGGCCTGGGCCTGTCAGTTGTGAATATTGCTAACAGCGACTCTAAGACTATCATCAACACCTTGAATTCATTTACTACCATACTTCAGACCGCACACACCGTTGCGAGTCTCTATATACCAGCCCCCTCAGTTGTACATACAATCCCGAAGTATTTCTATAGCGACATAATTGCAAAGGGGGGGTCTGCAAGAAGGACGTGGTGTCTGTTATCTGTTGAGTTTATCTGAAGGCTACCTTTTACGCAGCCTTGCTTTATTTACCGAGCAATCCTACAGATCGAACACCTACCGTGTTTCTGTAACGGCAAGCTAGGATATTCATTTCTCTACCCACCTTGCAACATCAACACACTGCAAGCAAACAGGAAATCACAATACGAGCATCTTCCGCAGTCAGCGGGCCACAAGCCCTCGAATACAAGCTTCGCCACTACTCGCGAGAAGGGACATTCAGGCCAAAATTACCCAACGATGGCGGGGACTCTGTCCAAGTACACCTGGGGCAGTAAACGCTCCGGAAAGACATCTACAGCCTACATCGGAGCAATGCCGGTGGAGATCATATTGGAGATTATGGAATGCATGGGCGCCGGAGACCTGCTCAACTTTGGTCTCACAGGCAAATTCTTCCACTCCATCTTCGCAGAGAAGCGCACGCAGCTCCTGCTGAACGTTATCCGCAAGTGTCCCGAGCTAGAGATTCTCCTGCGGCTCTACATGGCCAACGAGAAAGACTTCCTCCCGGATCGAATGCTACGCCCCATAACGGTCACCTTCCACTACGCCCCCGACGACGCACCGGAGAACAAGATCTTCCTCCTACGCAGCCCCGTGCACTGGAGATACGGGAAGATTGTGTGCCCCGAGAAGATCCGATTCGGGGTGTCAGACCTCGTAGAGATCGTCAAACTGATCCACGTGGTCGACTGGTGGGTAGACATCTACCCTCAGCTGTGTTGGAGAGACAACCCCGAGGATCGCCGACGCCTCCGGTTCGAAGAGCAGGTGCGTTTCCGCAAGGCGCTCGCCCGCTGGTGGCTGTACAGTAAGTACTTCCACGGCGTCTTCTGGCGCAACACGCACGCGCCGAAGAAGTTCGATACCGATATCCGACTCCACCACGTGCGGATTCTCACGACGCAGGAGATTTTCGAGCTGGACGACCTGATGAGCACCATGTACGAGACAGTCAGCAAGGACTTATGCTCGTCTCCGGGCAAAGTGTACCGTGGGGTAAGTCAATCACTGGGTTCCATCACTGCACGACAGTTAGCCTCTGAGAAGGACAGCAATGCTGACAAAGATGATGTCCAGACCAGATCCGTTGTCGAACTCATCCCATGGGGCAAGAACGGCGATCGCCACCCGGCCATCGTCAGCACGTACCTCAAGCTCGGCCCCAACCTGCTTAAGTACTTCCTGGGTCACTGTTACCGATTCAACAAGGAGTATCTGATCAACGCCATCACCAACAGCACGCGGGACTTAGTGTTCGACCAGGAGACGCTGTCCATGTCGATCGCGACGGTGCTCGAAGAGCGGGCGGCGCTAGACCCGGACTCGGACCGTCCCAAGGCTTCCTTCCCGCCCATGGGCATCATCGACGAGAACAGAGCCAGCGCTGAGGAATGCGCCACGTGGAACCGTGACGCCTGGCTGACGGGATACCCGCCCATCACGCTGGATCAGCTTGCCGCACAGCCGCTCGAGCTCACCAGCCGCGTCCCGCGTGGTGATGATGGGACCGATCGCGGCGGTAGTCAGTATTAGAGCGACTGGCGCCGTCGGAGAAGGGCTCTCGGGCTTGATGACTAGATAGTTGATTGATTTTGATGTTTTGAGTGGCTGTGCCATGCCTTTGGTGTTTTGGAAACAGGGAGGTTCCCTGCCATGTGTTATTTTTGGTTTGCTTCTTGATAGCTAGTTAGTCTTGATGTACAACATTCCCGGCTTCATCATTCCCTTTCCTCATCCAATTTGCTCAACTGTAATATCAAGATATCCATAGGGCAATAGATGGTTTCTTAATACAATTCCTATATTACTCGTACGCTCTTCACTGTCACTGGCGGTCGTCTGCAGAAAGTAGCTAGAAGTGAGACAGACAGGCAGAACTGAACAGATACTCTTATCAGTTGTCTGAGATCAAGCTCTTATAGATTGCCAGCGTAAGAGCGTCGTTATGACAACGTAAATCCATTCATTAATCGCGGCCACTCAGGTAGCTTAGTCATACTCAAAATTCAGATGTACCTACAGCATACTCTCTGCAAGTACAGTAAGTAGTAGCAAGATAATGGAAGAGATAGAATTATCAGATGCAAAGGCGCTACCTATTGTGTACAGATTTGTAGGGGCAGCCAGCGGCCCATTTTAGTGGCATTTATTGCGCTACGACTCACCATCGAGGACACCGACTAGGGGGGGCAAGAGAGCGAACCCTTTTTTCCCCCAAGGTACGGTAAACATGGTTAGTCCCCAATCTTTAGCGATACGACCTCTACTATCTACCTGCTGCACCTACTGCAGGTGCTCTAAGGTAACAACACAGCCACGAGCCAATAAGTAAGTATCTCTTTCCGTCTTGTCCACAGCACCAAAAAGTTGTATCTAGATCTTGCACTTGCACTGCATCTACTGCTATCCTTGCGGCATCTCTGTACTTGTTCTGTTTGCTACAGTGCATACAATCGGATCTACTCATCCCAGCATTTGCTGTGCGACAAGAGGCTGCATAACCGCATAGGTTACCTGGGTCAAAGGTCGACTTGACAACAGACAGAGCGACTTTTGGTCTATATAGAGAGAGGACATGAAGTTGATTCTCGGTTTCTCTTGCCGATAGCAGGTATACTTTGTAAGTAACGCGTGCGACAATACTTCACTCTCCCTCAATGAAAAACTTGTCATCTCAGTCGCCCTTGCTGCTTGAACTATAGCAGGCAATTTCATCAGCCTGTCGTTACAACTCGTGGCACGTGGTATCAACACACACGCGCACCCTCATGCTCACGGGTTAGCTGCTCCGTACTTACCTAGCTGGTGCTACAGATAACAGCGCTGCACTTTGATTCGCTTCACTTTCCTATGCCGTCCGAGACTCTAGGCTGCAGATTATTTTGGACTGCATTGTACTATGTTACGCTTTCCTCAGATAAAGAACTTTCACTGACTTTCTTATCAGCTCAACCGGCTAGTCTCCAGGTCTAGTATCATATCTCCTGTTGTCGCACTTTCGCGTCACCGGCCTCAACCGGGCCTGCTCATCTAGCCGCGCCATTATTTGTGTAAGCTGGATCGAGGCACCATCATGGCTTCGTCCACCAACAGCACCGTAGAACCCGAGGATCATGCCATGGCAGATGCCCCTACAAACGGGGTTGGCCATAACCATCATCCGGCGGGGCTGCGTGAGTATCGCGAAGGAGTAGCCCCCCTTTCTACAGATGATATCGATGCAGCTATGGATGAAGCCGAATCACCCTCAGAAACCGTCGAGGCTCTCAAGCTGATGCGAAGGAGAGGTATGCTCCCTACGGGCTGTTGCTACGATGACAGGATGAAGCTTCATGCCAATGCCGACTTTGGTCCGACCCCCCACCACCCAGAGGACCCTCGAAGGATAGAAGAGATCATGAAGATGTTCAAGAGGGCCGGCCTCATCTTTACTGGACCTGACACAGAGCTTCTTGATATCTTGAAGGAGAACCCGACGAAGTACATGTGGCGGATACCGGCGCGCGAAGCTACGAAACAAGAGATCTGTACCGTCCACACCCCTGGCCACTACGACTGGGTTGAAAACCTTTCACACCTGTCGACCAGGGATCTTCGAGCTCTGAGTATGACGCTAGACCAGGGAAGGGCATCGCTTTATGTTGGAGGTATGTCGTATGAGGCAGCCCTCCTCTCCGCCGGTGGTTGCATCGAGACCTGCAAGAACGTGGCTGCCGGAAATGTTAAGAACGCCTTTGCCGTCATACGCCCACCCGGGCATCATGCCGAGTATGATTCAGCCATGGGCTTCTGTTTTTTCAACAACGTCCCCATCGGAGCCCGAGTCTGTCAACAGGAGTATCCCGAGACCTGCCGTAAAGTATTCATCCTAGACTGGGACGTACACCATGGAAACGGCGTCCAGAATATGTTTTACGATGATCCAAATGTCCTGTACACATCACTGCATGTTTATGCCAATGGCGAGTTCTACCCGGGAAAACCAGACAACCCCATGATCCCCGACGGTGACTTGGACAAGGTGGGCGATGGGCCGGGCAAGGGCAAGAATGTCAATATCGCTTGGCCGTCACAGGGCATGGGAGATGGGGAGTACTTGGCAGCCTTCCAGAAGATCGTCATGCCCATCGCTAAAGAATTCAACCCGGACCTCGTCATCATCTCCGCCGGCTTTGATGCGGCGGATGGCGACGAGCTAGGGGGTTGCTTTGTCACGCCTCCCTGTTATGCCCACATGACGCACATGCTGATGTCTCTGGCGGGCGGCAAGGTAGCCGTGTGTCTGGAAGGTGGCTATAATCTCCAGGCGATATCGCACTCTGCCCTGGCGGTGGCACGGACACTCATGGGAGAACCGCCGCCGAAGATGGATATGCCCCCTATAAGCAAGGAAGCTGCGAGGGTCTTGGCTAGAGTCCAGGCTGCCCAGGCGCCGTATTGGGAATGCATGAGACCTGGGATCATCGACATCCAGCGGGTGGGCAACGATGCTTCCCGCCTTCACGACGTCATCCGTGGTTACCAGCGACAAGTCTTGTCCGAGAAGCACGGCATGTTTCCCCTATTCATCCAACGCGAGGCTCTGTTCAGGTCATTTGAGAACCAGGTCTTGATCACGCCTGATGTTCAGACAAAACAGAAAATCTTGTTTATTATCCACGATCCGTGAGTCCCCCTCCGTCTGGAGTCCCTTTCGTCTTAATTTACGGTAAACTAGTCCTGAGCTGGTGGCGATGCCGGATACTATTGATAACACGGTTGACTCTCATAACGGCTTCGTTGTAAGTACCATACGATATCTCTTCTTCTTCTTCGTCTTCTTCTTAAGGAGAGAGGGAGTCATATTAACCCAAGAGTCATGAATAGCTCGATGGTGTCACCTCTTACGTGGACTGGGCAGTGAGGAACAACTTCGGAGTTGTAGACGCTAATATCCCTCACTACATCACCCACCCCGAGGATTTTGACGCCTTTATACCGCGGGCCACGGAGAGGTCGTTGCAACAGCAGATCCAGGAGCTCGTCTGCTATATATGGGATAACTATCTCCAACTCTACGACGTGGAGGAGTTGTTCCTCTTGGGTGTCGGCAATGCTTATCTTGGTGTCAAAATTCTACTCACAAGTCGTGGTACGTTCACTTTTCTCTATCTCTCCATTCCATCTTCTCTGGCTGCTCACGCGTTCCTGTTCGTGCAGAATGCAAAGACCGGATTTCTGGTGTCGTCAACTTCGTTACCGGCAATCTGCGGCCGGTCAAGTCGGAAACGGACCCAGACCTGTCAACGTGGTACAAGCGCAACTCGCTGGTCTTTGTGGCGGCAGACCACGCGTGCTGGAGCGACGAAGAGCTAGCTAAGAAGGTGCTCAAGAGACGGTTTGGCGGGGTGATGAAGAGCACGCAGACAGGTCTGAATCGCATGATGGAGGCACATGCCGAGGAGGTGCACAAGTGGATCACTAGTCGCTTGGTCCAGGAGAGAAGCGGTAATACCACGGAAGAAGAGGGTGAGAAGGTTAGTTAGCTGGGGTAGATGATGGGTTGGTCATTGGTTGCTGGGTGTTGGGTGTTTTAGTTAGGTTCATGTAAGAGGCCGATCAAATGTTAGAGTCGATGAATAGGTAAGTAAGTAGGTTCTTTGTCATGACCGAAGTAAAAAACCAAACGCGACGACACACAACTACTCCCAGGCAGAAACAGGTATTTTATACACTGGCAAAGGTAGATGATATCTACGGATCTCTAGATTCTTTCAACTTCATGTACTCTATGCTAGGCGAACTCATGCCTCTGTCATTTTAACTCTTGTGTATCTTCTCTAGTTATATATAATGTTTCTTCTATTGAAGAGGACCACCTAACCTATCTAGGTTAGGTTAGGTACTACTAGTAGTATCTACTACGTGCGTGTAGCGGTAAGGATAACCCACCTAGTTACAGATTACAGGTACGGTCAGTGACGCACCTTATCTAATCGCCAAGGTTTTCTTTGGTCCCCCGTTTTGTCTACAACTAAGGAGGTATCCAGGTTAGCGTAGCCGTCCCCACATGCCATTTCAGGAACTTGTTTTCGTAGGACAGCATACACGTACCTACCCTGTACTTCTCTCTCCAGATAACCCTATCTGCATATGCAGACCATTATCAGTGATGGAGCGTGGTTCTTCATTCTACATTTCCTTTGCCCAATATCAATAAGATACCGGCCTCTTGCCCAACTACCAACCCTCACCATTTTTCTTCATCCTGATTGAAATCCCGATCGATCTTACTGTGCCATCTCACTTGACGTGTTTTGTGTCTGCTTACGCATCTCTTGCAAGTTGCAAACTGACACGCCGCTCGCCTGTGCTCTACAGGTTGGGCTGGGTTGGTCAGAGTAGTTTGGGGAGAAACCCTCGCTATTCAGGGTTCCTTTCGTCTTTGCTTGTTTGATTCCCGACACAGCTTGTGTGAAACACAGCTTTGAGAGTCTAACCAGAGCTGCACGGTACTCTGCATTCAGGACACCATGGATCGCGACGCGAGAAGTCGCAGGTAAAATCCCCCC